>JAEEGL011426625.1_pt1 | contig 14532 bp, 17 predicted proteins | sample 9134231 | NCBI WGS metagenome assembly JAEEGL01 (sample SAMN16246548, study PRJNA631951) | gut metagenome | biome: gut microbiome; feature: rumen; material: fiber-attached | host: Bos | place: Iran: Karaj | collected 2018-10
CGTGATTTCTGAATGAGAACAGGTAGAGCTTTAATGACTTGCTCTCCACCATCTTCTCTGAAGGAACATAGGATATCGTGATAGTTGCGAAGTCCGGCTGTCCCGTGATCGGGCAGAGGCTCGTGAATTCGGGGCAGTTGAACTTTACGAAATAATCGTTGTCAGGATGCTTGTTGGTAAAGGTCTCGAGCACGCCCGGATCGTAATCCTGGCTGTATGAAGTTCCGTTGCTGCCGAGCTTTGTAAGTCCTTCTTTTTCGCGCATGTTATCACCCCTTGAGAATGTTGTATCTGATGCCTTCGTCAAACGTGTCGATTCCTTCAGCCTTCTTGACAGCCTTTACGACGACATATGTAAGAGGCGTGAAGATGACTTCGTAAGCGACCTTGAAGAGGTACTGGAAAAGGATCATCTTGAGGACAACGGAGTTTTCCATCGTTCCCCAGAAAGAGATCATGATGAATATCGCGGAGTCCAATCCCTCGCCAACGACGGTGGAAAGGATCGTCCTAATCCAGAGGTTCTTGCCTTTGGTGGCGACTTTTAATCTTGAGAGCACGATAGAGTTTGAGAACTCACCGAAAAGGTACCCCGCAAATGACGCGACGGCTACTCTGGGCGTAGTCCCCATTACGACCGCGTATGCTTCCTGATTCTCCCAGTAACCGGGATGCGGGAGGGCTATCGTGATGAGGTAGATGAGCACTGCAAAAAAGCTGCAGGCAAAGCCGATCCATATGATCGTTCTTGCCTTCTTAAATCCGTAGACCTCGGTAAAGACATCACCGATGATGTATGTCAGAGGGAACAGGATGACGGCTGCCGGAAGCGTGATGTTCTCAGTAACGGCCCACATCTTGCCTGCTATAAGGTTCGAGAGCAGAAGACATGTCACGAAGATGATGCCTATGCACATAAAAAGCTTAGATACGTTCTTTTCGCTGTTCATAAAAAATATCTCCAAAATAAAAATAGGCTCCCAAAAACAGGAGCCACATTTAATCAAACTCAAAAATAAAAGCAAATGATGTAAATGATTGTCCTGGTTTTGTTTAACGACAGGATGGCACAAACGAACTGTCGGCGGTTTTCGCACGCATAAAATAACAAATCGGAGGCTTAAGGTCAAGTGGGAAAACGGATGGATAAGACCGGCGACAGGAATGAGTAAAACTAATACTTTGCGCAATAAATACTATAAAGACGCCGTTGCTGTCTGATACAATTAAAGCTCTCGGGAGAGCAAAATAAACAAACGATGAAAGGGAGTTTGATTTATGGGTATTGTTGAGAAAACTTTCAGAAATGGTGAGGTAATAGTCAAGGAGGGCGACTCAGGCTCCAGCTTCTTCCAGCTCGTTGACGGAACAGCACTCGTCTATGCAGGCTTCGGCAAGAATGACCAGATCAAGCTCGGCACCATTGAAGCAGGCGAATATTTCGGCGAGATGGCCATACTCGAAGCATACCCCAGAAGCGCTACCATCGTTGCATCGGGAACTGTCACGGCCATTGAGATAACCAAGGATGAGCTCGAAGCATTCCTCGCTGAAGACCCCAACAGGATAATCGATCTCATGCAGCATCTCGGCAACAGAGTCTGGTTAATGAACAACGACTATATCGACGCCCAGAACCTCCTTAAGGAGCTCCGAGAGGCCGATGAAGAGAAGAAGAACAGCAAGTCACTTTTCTCTTCGATAAAGAAGCATATCGACATGTACCAGAGCAACAAGAATAAGCTCTCCGAACCCGAACCCGAGAATCTTGCAGCTGATTTCAACGCGCTGAACGGCAAGGGAATGGGCAAGTCCAAGTCTTACAGAAGAAGGATGATAATCTTCGATGAGGGAGCGCCTGCCGACTGCATGTATATCCTGCATTCAGGAACGGTCTGCATCTGCAAGAACCGCAACACTCCAGATGAGATCGAGCTCGCTACATATGAACCCGTCTCGATCTTCGGCGAGATCGGCATGATCTCCGAGGAAGTCAGAAGCAACGCCGCAGTGTCAGTTTCAGACGATACACGCGTTGAGATAATCTATCCCGAAGACCTTGTTCCGATCTTTGAGGTCTGCCCTGAGAAGATCAACATCATCTTAAAGCATCTCTCCTACCGCTTAAGAAAACTCAACACGGACTTTCTCAAGGTATGCAAAGAGATCACGGAGAATTACAACAAGACAAAATAAAGAATCAGGCGGTGTCTTAAAGGTACCGCCTGTTTTGTTGTGTAACACATTAATACCGGAACTTTTTGTCTTGAATAGACTGCAATCTAAAAACAACTTACCCGAAATACTTCACAAATGCTTTATTGTCATGAGTGAACAGCTCGTCACCAAGTCTGTCGGCGACCTCTATGACCGTCCTCTCATACGCACACTGCAAAGGTGACACCTTGTTCTCGCTTCCGGTATTCATACGGTTCGCACATCCGCACGAGTTGGTGCATCTGGTCTTAAGGTCACAATCGCGGCATGTCTCAGGGGTGTTGCTTTTCGCTGCGATCGACGCAAGACGCTCTTTGTCGAGCCCCTCGAAAACATTACCCATGTAATATTCCTCATCATTTAAGAACGATGTGCACGGATAGATATTTCCGTCAGGCGTGATGGAACTCTGCTTTACTCCCAGATGGCAGTGCTCGGCAGGATTCCTGCCGCGGACACATTCCCTTATCTTGCTCATGAGAGGCGAGACAAAATACTTTCTGCCTGCAATGAATTCGTCTCTTAAAAAGTCGGCAGTCTTATTGAGTTCTCTTCTGAAAACATCAATATCTTCATCAGTCCAGTTGACCCTGTAGCCATATGCCATGACGGTCGATACGTCTTTAAAACCCAGCGAGATCAGATATTTCACTGAATCGGAAAGCAGACCGCACGCCTTGGGATCCAGCGTGAGAAGCGCCATGGACTCCGGAATATATTTCAGAAGGAGTTTAGCCTTCTCTTCCAGGAGGCCGAAGGTCGAACTGCCGTCAGGAAATCTTCTTGAGATGTCCTGACCCATTCCGTCAATAGAAAGACCGATCTTCATGCCGGCTTTGGAAGCTCTTTTAAGAAACTCCTCATCAAGAAGCGTTCCGTTCGTCGTCATCTTGCAGGAGAACTTGATCCCCGTCTCTGAAGACTTGGCTTCGCAGTAGTCGATTGCTTTATAGATCAGGTCTTTTTTAAGAAGAGGCTCGCCTCCGAAAAAAACAATACCCGCCCGTGTTCCTTTGGAAAAAGCGAGGTCGCAGGCTTTATACAAGACCTCCAAAGGCATGTCCTTCGGAGTCTTATTCCTTATACAATAGCTGCAATCCATGTTGCAGTTTTCTGTCAGATGCAGCGTAAAATTCATTTGCCTTCAACCTCTAACCGCTTTAAGTTCAATCTTCTTCATCGATAACATTTACTATGGCTTCACAAACAGAATCATCTGATGTCTCATCGTCATCATAGTAATCTTCATCAATAAACATATCGCCCTCGATCACAGGCTCTGTAAATTCCACCTGGGCCTCACCGGCAAGCTGCTCTACAACCTGGGTATCACCGCCAATTTTCTCTGCGACCTGGGTGTCACCGCCAAGCTGCGGTTCATTGTACTCCGTGGTGGTCATTCCGCCCATGATCGCGGGACCGCAGCCCGTACCGAATACCGCAGTTGATCCGATAAGAGCAGCCACGCCAACAGCGTATAAAGGCTTCTTGTAATCGTGCTTAGGATCTATCTTCATGTTTGTTCCCTCCGGTCAATTTCTTAACACCTTTTCCGGGCAGTTTTTTAGCGCCCGTTTACTTTATATACAGACAGGTGCGCGAAAATGTTGCACGGCGGAAATCAGATCTGATCCTTCACTTCAGCCGCCTTCCACGGAACAAGCCTGCCGCCAGACATCATCATCTTCTCATTATCTTCATAGACGGTAATAAAGCCCAAAAGCGTGAACCGCTCTCTCATATCCAGGGAATAGTCATTATGTGCGCCGGTGCAGCTGTAATCGTATTGCCAGATAAGGGATCTGTAGTAAGTAACGCTTCCATTCTCATAAGCAGCATCGTAATCGTCTACCTTTACAAGGAAAGGTATATTCGCCAGAACGAGAACAATAATTATGATACCTATTGCTTTCCTCATTTATTCCGCCCCCCGGTTGACCATATTATACAATGCCAAAAGCAAACTTTGATGATGCCGGCCGGTAAAATATCGCGGGATAAAACCGCTGTCTCAGGTTCCTGTCGCCACCACGGATACGTCATGTGTGCACAGGTTCGTCGCCCACCTCAACGGATCCCTTAACAAGTTTTTTATATGAGGAGAATCTCTTATATGCAGGAATAAAACTCGTTCTGAAGAAGTGGGCGAGAACTAAAAGTGCGATAACTGTCAGGAGAGGTATTATAACCTGCGATTTTTGTATTTATCAGATGGCGTTGATGCATTATATCCCATCCAATGTCTCCTCCCCTTCGCATTTAAAGATTAGCACGGGAAAAGAAACACTTACAGCGGATAAACTCTATCTGTTATACCGATAAATACGTGAAATTTCAGTTTATATCCCTGTTTCAGGGAAGCGAGTATTCACTTGTCTTGAATACGCCGATCGGTTCGCCGTCACAGCTTACGACGTATACTTCATCACCTGATTCAAGACCTTTGTAATGGTAATTATTTACGTGTGCGAAAGTATCGTCGTCGAAATAGATCGTGTATGTTTTTCCGCTCCTTGAATATTTCTTATCGGTCACTGTTTTCGAGACCACGGAAGGAGTATCCGCAAAAGCATTTCCGACACCCTCGGCATTGAACTTGTTCCTCGTGCCGAGAATGCAGGCCGTAACAACGACAAAGACAAGCATGACTATGAATATCCATTTCGTCTTATCCTTGATCCAGCGCTTCAGGCACGGCACTATGAGCAGTATGAACGCTGATATCGGAACAACATACTTTAAGAACGTCATGTACTTTAAAGTGTTAAGGAACTTCTCATCAAGAACATGCCCGGAAGGAACATAAGGTGCAGCTTCCGCATACAGGAAGAATCCGAATCCCAGGAAGACTAATCCGATCCATACGATATCGAGCGGCTTTATTTTTTTACCGGTTTTCTTTGGTTCTGTATCAGGTACATATTCGTCGTATCCGTTATAATCGTTTTCCATAACTACCCCCGTGAACAGCTTTGCTGTCATTCAATTTCCGGTTCAGACGAGATCCTTCTTAAAGAAATACTTGCTAAGTTTAGGATCTTCGTCCTCACGCACGAACTCGATCTCAAACCCCAGTTTCTTATAGAATTCCGGCGCCTGAAAACCGAATGTCGTAAGCGTTATCTTGGTATATCCTTTGCCCCTGTATTCATTCTCGACCGCCTGCACGAGCTTACTTCCGGTACCTGCTCTTCTGCATTTGCTGCTGACGATCAGATCTCCGATGTGGACCTCGTTATAGTATGCGCGGCCTGTGATGACACCTATAAGATTACCATTATTCTCTGCGGTAAAACAGTACTCGTCGTAATTAAGCACAACGCCGTTCTGCGCACCGTAAGATGAGAATTCGCTGTTGATGAATTCGCCTGTCTTATCATCGATCTGTTCAATACGCTTTATGTTCATGCCTTTTATCCCTTTCTGTAATCAAGCCTTACGAGCGCTTTCCCGTTCGGAAGGGCGTGTGTCTCATTTAAGATCAATGAATATCCTGCCTCACCCATCGTCTTTGTCAGTTCGTTCTCCTCCATCTGGTGATGAACCTCATCAAGCCTGTCAAATGCGTGCAGATACGGTGAATCTGACACCCATGCATTCACGTCTTTATTGATCTGAATAACGCACGAGACATATTCAGGATCGATCTTGTTTACCGCATCGCGAAAAGCCTCATAGCCGATATACTCAACCAGCAGGTCTGCGATTACTAGGTCAGCATGAGGCAATCTGTCAGTTTCATTTATGATGTCGATCTTAAGGAGTTTAAGAACATCGGAAAGCTCCGGAAATCTCTCTTTAGCAGTCTTCAGATATCCTTCGTTTATATCGATCCCATAGACCGTCTGATACTTATTTCTGTCTACATGCTCAAGACCGTTTCCGCCCGCCACTCCGAGCACCATCGAAGTCGTGACAGGATAATGTTCAAACTGATCCTTCATCAGTGAATTCAATGTCTGAAGCTGCATTACGGAATCAAGCTTCATGTGATTCTCGTAATCGCTTAGGTTAATTTCTTCCCACGGATTATTCATGTTATTTATACTGTTCCATCCCTGTATTTATTCGCGTTTTTCAAGCTGTTCCGTCTCTGTGATTATTCACGTTACTCATGCCGTTCCGTCCCTGTATTTTCTAATCGGATCGTCGGTCCACACGTGCGCTTCGATGTAACGCTCAGGACCTTTAGCGCCGTCATCATTCCAGTCCTGAGGAAGACCGTATTTTGCGATCACTTCCAGTATCTCTTCGTAGGTATAGACCTTTCTTCTATACTCTTTGCCGTCGTTGACTCTCGGGCTGAAAGTCGGCATCGAATCGCCGTAAGTAAAAGAGATCTTGCGCGTGTCGAATTCCTCAATCGGGATCTTAATGAACGAACCATCCTCATACCATGTCGAAAGCCACGGGCTGTGCTCCACGACCATATAATGAGGTGACGCAATATCCATCATTCCGCCCTTGGATGCAAACTCTTTTCTTAAGATAGCTTCGCAGTTTGAGCGCTTCTTTATGTAGTCAGTATCTCTTTTCGCGCACATGGAATCAGGGCGCTCATTCTTCATCTGATCGAGAATCGAGTTGCCCTCTTCAAGCGGGACCTGTGTCACACTCCTGAACGGTCCTGACCTTTTGTCAAAGTAATGGTAAAGATACATACCTTAGGAGTATATCCTAATATTCGTGATCGCGCACTGGTCTCCTCACGCACATTCTGCTGAGGGATAGGGTCACGGTAGCTTCTGCTCGAAGTCATTGCATCGTACGCATCCGCTACGGATATGATCCTCGCGATCTCAGGAATATCAGTGCCCTTAAGCTTATTTGGATACCCTGTGCCGTCGTAGCGCTCATGATGGAAATTCGCACCGATGCTAAGATACGGATACAAAGAAAAGATTCTTGATAATTATCTTCTGCAGTTGACAGGCTAATTTGAATTAGCTATACTTTGGCTAATTCGAGTTAGCCAATTTGTGAGGTCAATCATGGATACAAAGCACAGGATAATCGACGAAGCACTTACCCTTTTCTCCGAGAAAGGCTATGCCAACGTCTTCGTCGGCGACATCGCGGAAAGAGTCGGCATCAAGGCGCCTTCGCTCTATAAGCACTATAAGAATAAGCGGGCGATTTTCGATGCCATAATAGAAGAGATGAATTTGCGGTTCGCTGAACAAGCTAGATCTCTCAACATCAACGGGACCGACGCCGTCGCCGACTCCGGCATCTACGAGAACATGTCTGAGGAATCACTCCTCAAACTGGGCCGTGAGCTCTTCCTGTATTTCCTCCATGACGACTACAACAGCCGCTTCAGAAAGATGCTCACGATCGAACAGTTCAACAACAAAGAATTAGCTGATATGTACTCCAAGATCTACGTAGACGATCCTCTCTCATATCAGGGAATGCTCCTCGGAATGGTAACTGCCGCAGGCATGCTCCACACTGACAATGTTGAGATAATGACCCTCCACTTCTACGCGCCGATCTACTATCTGCTCACGATCTGCGACAGGGAGCCTGACAGGGAACCTTGGGCACTTAAGACCATGGACGATCACATCAGGCAATTTAACCGCCTCTACGGGAGAACAGCGTAAATGAAAGTTTTGGTTATCGACGGCTGCGGGAGAAAAGGAAACACCTGGGAACTCACTCAATGTGCAGTTGACGCGATCCGCGGGAAATATCCTGACACGGTCTTTGAAGAACTCGTTCTTGCAAAGATCAATCTGCCTTTGTGCACCGGCTGCAGCAACTGCTTCAGGCTCGGCCACGAAGCGTGCCCGCACTACGGCACAATGAAAGACATCATCAAAAAGATCGATGAATCTGACGGCGTGATAATCTGCTCGACAACCTACAACTTCAGAGAGACAGGCTACATCAAAAACCTCTTCGACCACATGTGCTTCATGCTTCACAGACCATACTTCTATAAAGGCAAAGCACTGGTAATAACCACTGCCGGCGGGGTCGGTCAGGCACAATGTGCTGAGAGTATCGCTTCATCACTAGCAGGGATCGGGTTTAACAGATGTTATAAACCGTCCTTCGCATCAGTCAGCTGGAACGCATACGAACCGCGCGAAAAGGATATCAGAAAGATCACTCAGACCGCTTTGAAATTCGCATCTGATGCGGCATCAGGAAAACTCCACAGTCCCAAGCTCAAGAACCTTATGCCCTACAACATAATGCGCGGTATGGGGCAGCACTACACTTCTGATTCGGAATACCCCACCATGGACGGTATTTGGTGGACAGCGCCGGAGCGACGGGCCTCGGCATATTTTCCGCAGGTAAAGATATCCGTGTTTAAGAGATTGTTCGGGAGTGTATTTTTCGCGCTCGGGAAAGCATTGGGCGGTTTCAAAAACATGAAAGTTACTTACAGAAAATAAGGGAGCAAATAGAAAAAAATTACAGCAAGCAGCTTAAACTGTTTGACTTTTTATAGGAGAAACAAAATGAAAGTCGTAATGATACACGGGCAGAACCACAAGGGCAGCACTTACAATATCGGCAGGCAGATCGCGGAAAAGATTGCCGGCGGTGGGATCGCGGAGAAGACTGCCGGCGTTGAGGTCGCTGATAAAATGGCCGGGAGCGGGAACATCGTGGAGTTCTTTCTTCCGCGAGATCTTAACCACTTCTGTATCGGCTGTTACAAATGCATTGAAGACGTGACGGCATGCCCTTTCTTCGAGGAAAAGAACAGGATAATGTCCGAAGTCGAATCTGCCGACATCCTGATATTCACTTCACCAACATACTGTCTTAGAGAAAGCGGACCAATGAAGAGCTTTCTTGACCTTACCTTCAATTACTGGATGTCACACAGGCCGAGACAATGCATGTTCAGCAAGAAAGCAATCGTGATCTCCACATGCGCGGGCAGCGGAGCAAATAAATCGGTCAAAGCTATCTCGGAGGCGCTGTTTTATTGGGGTGTCCCTTATATTGTGAAATACGGTATCGGCGTTCAGGCCATGAGCTGGGACGGAATTTCTGATAAGAAAAAGCAGAAGATCGATAAGGACATAACAAAGATAGCGCGTAAAGTTCTTGCTAAAAAGAATGTGCGTGTTGGGGTGAAGACGAGGGTGCTTTTCGCGCTCATGAGAATGATGCAGAAAGCAAACTTCGGCTCAGGCGAGGCAGACAGGAAATACTGGGAAGAACAAGGCTGGCTGGATAAGAAGAGGCCGTGGGGGTAAAAGGTGGTGCTCCCCCCTCTCTACCTCAAAAGTTCCGGTAAAAGTTCCGGCTATAGCCGGAAAAAATACCGGAAAAAACGTCAAAAAACGTCATTTTTCCGGTAAAACTTCCGGTACTAGCCGGAACTTTTACCGGAAGTTTATAGCACCTGCTTGCTATTCGCTGTCAAGGCATCGGCTTCGCCTTGCCTTTCGGCAGCTTTGACAGCTCAACAAGCAGGTGCTGTTGAGTCTCCAAGAGTTGGGTTACCCCAACTCTCATCTGAAGATGGAGCTTTTATTGAATAAACCGGTTTTGTATCCCAAACCAGTGCACTGTCAGGAATCATGTCATTAAAGGCTGATAAGACCTGACTTACAAAGTAGTCCCGGTCAAAATTTGCTTTATCATATAGCAGCACATAAATAACTTCCCTTCCGGGTCTGTATCCCGATCTTGAGAACCCGTTGATTTTCGATGCCGTTCTCATAGAATAATCACCTTTATCGTTCATTCCCAAAATCTCAAGATAGGCACATCTGTCTATCTCATAGAAGTTAATAAGGTAATCCGGATTGATAGTCTCATTAGTCTCAACAAAAGTTACTTTTGTCTCATACTTGAAAGGTATATCCATAAGTTTAAGGATATCTGCTCCCATAAGCTCATTCTTTGATTTCAATTCTCCAAATTCGCTTTCAGTAGGATTATCAGGAATATATTTTCCACAGTGCTCCGGCTGCCTGTTGAAGAAATCATTATTCATTCCGTGAGGATCAGAGAATTGTTTTATCGGAAATCGTATTCTTGGCGGAGCAACGTTGTATAAAGATTTCCAGCTGGCCAATAACAATTCGTATTCCGATTTTATCTTCAGGTAATTGTTAATGATCTCTGTATATTTTCTTCCGAGTTTAGACGATACATATAGCGTTCTCGGATAGCGGGTATTATATTTTGGCTGATCAGGATCATATGTGATTACCACGTTCCATACACCTTTTTTGACCGCAAAATGGCCATGCGGCATATTCTCAAGCATGAGCCTTCTATATTCCAGTTTTACGGCATGCACTTTCATTGGAAGTATAATGTCATTCATAATTATCCCCTTTCAATTATGTTTGTTCACATATCTAATTATGAATGCTAATACCAGAAAACGCTTTTGAGACTAGTCTCAATTTTGGCCAAAAAGTCTCATTTTAGGGGGGGTAAAATGCAAATTACATTCAAAACTACATTTTGACGAAAACAGTTGTGTATTTTGTCAGTAACACTGTCAGGAGAGAATTGGGGTAACCAACCTCTTAACAGATGCTATTCAAAAGTTCCGGTAAAAGTTCCGGCTATAGCCGGAAAAAATACCGGAAAAAACTTCCAAAAACGTCATTTTTCCGGTAAAACTTCCGGTACTAGCCGGAACTTTTACCGGAAAACTCGGTTACTTATTACGGTTACTTATTACAATCACTTATTACGGTGACTTATTGCGGTTACTTATTGTGGTTGAGTATTGTGGGAGTTTTTTATCTTGCTGTATCCCGCGCACAGAAGATATGTCACGGGGTATGCAGCAACCAGCGTGAGCACAAAATTCACCAGAGGATTCATGCCGGTGAGGCTTAAAAAGTACTGGCACAAGACGACTGCCGGGAAATGAATGATGTAGAAGAAATACGATATCTTAGCATTAAAGGACATGAATCCCGATGTGGTATCGAGATAGCCGTAGCCTATGCTCACTGCAGTCAGCACACCGAAGATCAGGCATGAATAATTGCATATGTTATTAAGGAGCGCAAAGCCGCAGGAATTAACAAAGAGTGCAGCGTTCGTCACTGCCACTATAAAGAAGATAACGGCGAACTGAAGCCTGAACGAGGCAACCTTTTTGACGAATTCCTTTTTGCTGAAGAAATAATATCCCAGAAGATACACGCACAGATATGTAATGAGCGGCTTGCCGAGAAGCTTTACATCAAAGCAGGCGACACCCAGTACAGCAAGTACTATGCCGGTGATCCGGAGCGCTGTCCTGTTCTGAGGTATCAGTTTAATAACAACGCACGATATGAGTGATATGACGATCAGAACCAGGAGGAACCACAGATGTGCAAGTGCAAATCCGCCGTCGTAGCCTGACAGGTCCGTATATTTTGTAAAGAATACCGCATAGTGCGCGAAAATGTTTCCTTCATAGCCGTTATGAGTTACATCAGCAATATAACTTAAGACAGGATTTATCACGATAAGTCCGGCAACAAACGGAATGCCAAGACGGATGAAGCGTTCCTTGATGAACTTTCCATATCCCCTTTTTGCAAGCGAGAATGAACTTGATGCCCCTGCAAGAAGGAACATGAGCGGCATGAACCAGGGACTTATAAAGACGATAACTGCAGACAGTATCTTATCCGGTACAAAGAAGATGTAGTTTGCTTCATCCCAGGTGTTGTAAGCCATGCAGGCGTGATAGAGGATCAGCAAAAAGACGGTGATCCACCTGAGATTATCAATATAATGTACGCGCTCTTTCAAGAATGACTCCTGCCCTGTAATGACCTCTATGGTTTCATATTCTAGCAGATTGTAAAAGCACAAATAAGATGTATATGCGCGTTTTATGTGGCAACGACTAATGAATAATTTTTAACGTTTATCGTTAAATTCTTGTTGACAAAGATTAATTGGCGTTGTATATTGAAGCCATCTTCGAAGGTGAATTTGAATGTTTAAGGAGTATAGATTTATGAATGAAGAGAATGTAAAGATCGCAAGGATCAAGAAGAGCTGCCATGTCGGCAAGATCGTATCGAATATTTTCTGCATCATTGCCATCGTAGGAGTCGTGCTGAGCATTTTCTCTGCCGTAACGATCTTCTCGATGGGAAGGAAATTCGATGATTTCATTACTAAGGCAGAAGAAGCAGGATACGTCGATAATTCCAACCAGATCGGAAGCGTCAGTTCCTTTGTTATCAGCCTTGGTGCTGTCGACAATTTCGATTCCGACATTCCTGCAGTTAAAGCTGCTCTGGAAGACCACCCTTACTGCGTCGTTTATGGTACGTTCTGTGTCATTTCCGCTTTGTGCTGCGTCGTTCTTGCTGTGATGCTGAAGCTGATAAGCTCTGTTTTCGCGCTGATCGAGAAGGAAGCAACACCGTTTACGGACAAGGTAAAAAAGAGAGTTACCATTGTACTTATCGTCACAAGTGTTCTACTCTTTTTGACGGAAGGTGCGGGATTTGCACTGCTCGGCGCGCTCGTTACATGGGCAGTCAATTCGATTCTCGATTACGGCAAGACCTTACAGGTTCAGGCAGACGAGACTTTGTAAGGAGGATATAATATGGGACAGATAATATTGAGATTAGACAGAGTTATGGCGGACAGGAAGATCTCGCTTAACGAGTTGTCGGAGAAGGTCGGTGTTTCTAACGTCAACCTCTCGAAAATGAAGAACGGCAAGATCTCGGCGATCAGGTTCTCGACCCTAGAAGCAATTTGCGATGCGCTTGATTGCCAGCCCGGTGATATACTTGAGTATAAGAAAGACTAGGTACAACTAGGGAATAATTGGGGTAGGAAAAATGGAAAGGAGCTTCTCACATGAAGCTCCTTTCGCATTTATAACCATTTTTTCTTTTTGAAGAACAAAAGACTTCCGACAGCGATCGCTATGCTCAGGATTATCACCACCGGATAACTCCACTTCCAGTTAAGTTCCGGCATGAAGTGGAAGTTCATTCCGTACCAGCCGGCAATGAGCGTGAGCGGCATGAAGATCGTCGTTACGACCGTGAGGACCGTCATGATGCGGTTCTGCTTGATGTCGAGATGAGCCTTGTAAAGGTCTCGCAACTGCATTGTGTAATCTCGTAAGGACATCGAAGCTTCATGGAGTCTTTCTGCCCTGTTGATGAAGAGTCTGAAGAATCTTAAGTTCTCATACTTGAAGAATCCGTTCTCGTTCTCTTCGAACTCTGCGGCAAGATCCATAAGCTGCTCGTAGTGGATCCTCAAATAACGGATGTCATTACGGATGTCATTAAGACGGCCGGACGGAAGATTCTCGTCGCCGTCAATTATCGCCTGCTCCATAGAATCAAGTTCGCTCTCATATTTCTCCATGAGTCTTAAGTCGTCCTTGACGATCTGATCTAAGAAGTCATAAAGGAATCTTTCGAGACTTGGAAGCTTCCATTTCTTGGTGCGCATGACGCCCTCAACTATCGCGGAAGCCGCGCCTGTATCATCTATGAACACTATGCCCTTCTCATCAAGAACGAACGCGAATTTCAGATCATCGTCCGAAGGACATTTTCTGTCGGGGATCGAAAATGTTCCGGTTAAGGAATCGTAGTTAACTTCTGCTTTTGTAAGATATATCTCGGAAAGCTCAGGTTCTATATCCATGCCCATCTCAAAGCTGTCTTTGTTATTCTTCCACTCTTCAGAAGACAGCACGGCGACAAACTGTTTGTCTGTGCCTTTAAGCTCCTCACGGGATGCTTTCTTTAATGTCTCTTCGATCAGGTAATACATCTGCCCCTCCCTCACTTGCAGAATTCTGCAATTTCTTTATCAAGAAGTCTGTATACGTTCGCTACAAGATAGCCGTCCGCTATGGCGTGGTTCATGCGCACTGTCACGGGCATCATGAGCCTGCCGTTCTCCTCCCTGTATTTGCCCCAGTTGATTATCGGCAGGAAATAAAGATAACCGTCAGGGAGCTCAACATTGAGCGAATCGTACGAAAGCCACGAGACATACGAAGCATCGAACCAGTTTGGATGATTTGGCGCATCAAGAAGATACTCTCTGGTATTCTTTGCACTCTCAAGATCAGAAAGAGCATTCTTATAGAACTCTTCATAGTCTTCAGAATAGTTTGTATAAACAGGAGTACATGTCTCGGTGTCCTCATGGAACACATACTGCGTCGGATTTATCACGTCGTAGCAAACGAGCTCATTAGTCTGCCACAGGTAATTCATTTTGTAGTCGTCTCTGGAGTTCAAAGTTTTGGAGAGCAGGTAAAGGAAATTCAGATAGAACTTTGTATCCGTCTTCTTCGAAAATGTGACCAGGTCCGTAACG
>JAEEGL011802127.1_pt1 | contig 14532 bp, 14 predicted proteins | sample 9134231 | NCBI WGS metagenome assembly JAEEGL01 (sample SAMN16246548, study PRJNA631951) | gut metagenome | biome: gut microbiome; feature: rumen; material: fiber-attached | host: Bos | place: Iran: Karaj | collected 2018-10
ACCGCCCATTTGGGCGGTTTTTTATGCAGTTATTTTTTTTATTGCATAATTTGCCATAAATAATCCAAATGTACCGGTTACAGTTATGATAGATCCAAAATCCTTGGTGGGTGATTTGTGCGGGGCGGGCAATTCGGTTGAAAACACGGCCGGAAAATCGCCAATGCGTTCGGCACGGACCGCCCGGCGAATTGTTGCCGCAAGGGGGCAGGCGAAAGTTTTTGATATTTTATCTATTTTAATTTTTGTTGGGTCTGTTTTGCGCGCCGCGCCCATGGATGATATAAAAGGTATATTATTTTGTTTGCACCAACGATAAATCGCAATCTTTGATTTGACCGTATCGATGGCGTCAATCACAAAATCAGGACGCACGGGCAGGGTGCTTTTTTCATCAAAAAATATGTCGAAAACGGTTACATTTATATCTGGGTTAATATCGGCAATTCGTTCCTGGGCAATATTTATTTTCTTGCGCCCCAATGTAGATTCTGTGGCAAATAATTGTCTGTTGATATTTGATTCTTCGGCCACATCAAAATCCAATAAAATTATGTTCCCAACACCCGATCGAGCCAGTGCCTCGATTGCAAAAGAACCGACCGCACCGCATCCAAAAACCATAACAGTTGCGTTTTGTAATTTTTCGATTTTATCGTTGCCCAATAATGTGCGGGTCCTATGCAATCGGTCGGACATAACTTATAATCCTTTGAATATTTTGATAAATTTGTTCAGACATTTCGTCTGCATCGTAATCATGTGCGGCGGCAATCATATTTATAATCGTGTCCAGGTCGGGTATCTCTTCGCCTGCGTCAAAAGTGTCTGTTTCTGCCAAGATTCGATTTGCCGGCGTTTTCGATACGCGGGTGGCATTTGTTTCGTTGTCTGCGCGCACAGAATACGAGAAATACATATTATATTTATTTGCCAACATTTCAATTTGGGACGGGTCGCCCGTAAAGCCGTGTGCCAAAACGGCGGGCGGCATATTCCTTTCGTGTTCCCGAAATATGTGTAAAACTTTGTCCCATGCGCCAACACAGTGCAGGTGTATCGGGCGGCGGAATCGTGCGGCAATTTCTAATTGGCGGGTAAATACTTCGACTTGACGATCCATGTCTGGTTTGAATTTATCAAGTCCGATTTCGCCAACCATCAGATTTGGGTGTGATGCCAATATTTCCGTTATTGCCGTTTCAAATTCGGCATCGGCATCCGCTATATACCACGGGTGAATACCGATTGTGGCAAAGTTTTTATCATCATCGCGTTCAGAAATATCAATTGCATTTTCCCAATCAATGGCGCGCGCAGAATTATAAATTCTGCATGCAATATCCGGATTTTCCGGTTCAGGTCGTATATGACAATGGCTATCGGTGTATATCATATTTTGATTATACTTATAAAATATGGTGTCTGCAACAAGGTTTTCGTGTGTATTTATTCGTATTGTTTTATATATAAAAGTGTGGTATAATATGTCAAAAGTATGCAATTTTGTGGGGGAATTTATAATGAAAAAACCAAGAGATAAGAAAAAAGATTTAATCCGTTTGGCAAAACGGGTCTATCGTCATACCGCGCCACTTTTGTTGGGCGAGGCGATATTGTTTATCACGGTTGCATTGTTAATGATGATAAAGCCCGTGGAATTTCTGTCTGCGGTTACTTTTATCGTTGGGGCGGTGTTGGTAATTTTTGGCCTGTACCGGACCAGTATGGTTTTCGTTTCAACCCAAGGATTAACCGCCGGCACATTTGATGTGTTCTTTGGTTTAGTTACATTTGTGTTGGGGGTGATATTTTGCATATATCCGTACGGCGCGACGGTTGGGGTTATCTATATATTTATAGTAATGTTTTTAATGAACGCGCTGCGGTTACTGTTCTTTGCGGTAAATGTGGCGCGGGCGCATATTGGTAACCATATTGCCGATGTTGTTGTGTCGGGTGTGTTGGTTTTATTGGCGCTGTCGTTATTGTTTATGCCGAATTTGGCGATGGGCGTCTTGGTATGGTTTTTGGCGATTTACCTTATGCTGTACGCGGCGGCGGATATATATATGTTCTTGCGATTGCGGCACATTAAGCGTTTAATTCGCACCATGGATTAAGGGTGCAAATAAAATTATTGAAAATTTGATACGCATATTGTATAATCTGCGTATGTTTATGAAGTGTAATGTTTTTTATTTCGTCCATCATGCCCGTTTGGGCAAGTGTTTCTAGTGTACAAAAATCATAAAATAATTCGGTTGGGCACATGCCCAAAATCAAACAATAAAAAACATAAGGAAAAATAAAATGGATTTGAAACCAACAAAACCTTTATCGGGATTTATAGAACTTCTGCCTGCCCAGCAACGTTTTGTGGACGCGTGTGCGACGCGTATGCTGAACGTTTTGCGGACCTGTGGTTTTTCATACCTGGATTTGCCGGCGATAGAGCGGGCCGAGGTTTTGACCGATAAAGATAACTGGGACGAAATTGAAACTCAAATGTATTTGTTCCAAAAAGGCGATACGAAAATGGGGCTGCGGTATGACGGAACGGTCGGGTTGTCGCGCTATGTTGCCGGACATCTGAATAATTTGACTTTCCCATTCCGCGCCAGTCAATTTTCCAAACGTTATCGCGGCGAACGGAAACAGCGCGGTCGTTTTCGCGAATTTTATCAGATGGACATGGATATCATGGATGTTAATTCGCTGTCCACTAACTATGATGCGGAAATCATTTCGGTGATTCAGCGGACGTTGAATTCGGTAAAAGATTTCATCGGTGATAATTATGTCTTGGTCGGTTCGCGACCATTTTGGGATGCCTTGTTTAATTACTTGGGTCTGACAGATGACCAGAAAAAAGAAATCTTTATTTTGATAGACAAGCGGGAAAAAATTGACGAACAAGAATTTTCTGCTTGGTTGTCTGATATATTGAAAAACGAGAAATTTGAAAACGAAATAAAATCTGTATTTACAAATGGTTATGAGTATTTTAATGGAAAATCTACAGAATTGGATTTTGCAATCAAAGAATTGACAGATTTTATGGAAAAATTATCGGTGTTGGGTGTCAAAAATGCCAAAATAGACCTGTCTATTACGCGTGGTTTGGCATATTATACCGGTTTAGTTTTTGAATTTAAATTGTCCGAGTATCCTGAGTTGGGAACGGCGGCAGGTGGTGGGCGATATGCCGATTTGGCTGGCAAATTTTCCAAAACCAAAATTATCGGGGTTGGGGCGGCAATCGGTTTTTCAAGAATCTTTGTAACGTTAGCAGAATCTGGCAAGATTGATTTAAGCAAATTTGAATCATCGGTCGATGTGGCTGTGTTGATCATGGGGAACGATAACTTGCCGTATGCAATGTCGGTTTTGAACGCGTTGCGCGATGCCGGCGTGCCGTCTGTGGCATACCTGGACACCGATAAAAAGTTCAAAAATCAGATTGAATATGCTGATAAAATTATGGCTAAATTCAGTATGATAATCGGTGAAGATGAAGTTAAAAATAAGGTTGTGGCCGTTAAAGACATGTCTACAGGGAATCAGCAAACTTTGCCATTGGCCGATGCGATAAAAATGGTTAAATAATGGGTTAAAAATGGTTATTGATCAGAAACTTTTAGATATAAAAAAGCGCGCGGAAGATATTCAGGTTGCTATGAATTCGGGTGATGTGTCGGGTGACGAATTGACAAAGTTGTCAAAGGAATATTCGCGCCTGAACGAGATTTTGCCTCTGGTGGATGAATATTTTCAGATAAAGCAGGGCATATCTGATGCAACCGAAATGCAGCATGATGCGGAACTGCGCGAAATTGCCGCAGAACAGTTAGAAACACTGAAACATCGTATGCCTGACGTGGAAAAACGGTTACAAATTGCCTTGCTGCCACGAGATGACGCGGACGATAACAGCGCCATTATGGAAATTCGTGCGGGGGTGGGTGGCGAAGAATCTGCGCTGTTTGCGGGCGATTTGTTTAATCAGTATAAATCCTATGCTTTGCGACATGGTTGGAAAATCGAAATTGTGGAAGAAAACGCGACTTCGTTGCATGGGTATAAAGAAATTATATTCAAAATCGATGGCGATGGGGTCTATGCGCGTATGAAATTTGAATCGGGTATTCATCGCGTGCAACGCGTTCCGGAAACCGAGGCGGGCGGTCGTATTCATACCAGTGCTGTGTCGGTGGCGGTTATGCCCGAGGCCCAAGATATAGACGTGAAAATCGAAGAAAAAGATATTCGTATCGATGTGTTCCGCGCATCCGGGGCGGGCGGTCAACATGTTAATAAAACCGACAGTGCGGTGCGTATTACGCACTTTCCAACGGGTATTGTGGTTACATGCCAGAACGAGCGCAGCCAGATTCAAAACAAGGCGACCGCCATGGCGGTATTGCGTTCGAAATTGTATGAAAAACAGCGCAACGAACAGGATGCCGCACGAACCAGTTCCCGTCGCAGTATGGTCGGTTCGGGCGACAGAAGCGAAAAAATCCGTACCTATAATTTTCCAGAGCAGCGTGTAACCGATCATCGTATAAAACTGACATTATATAAATTGGATGATATTTTGGCGGGGGGCGAAGGTCTGGACGAGATGATAGATGCGCTGATTTCCGCCGACCAATTAGAGCGCCTTGCCGCGATGGAATAGGGGGCGTAAGTGTTTAGTTAAAAATCAGGCAAACCAAATACGCCTGGTTTAAGAGGGAGAAACTATAAATTTTTATTAGTTTTGTGGTATATAAATGTTTTCACCGTATGGCAAAACATCTTCATAGTCATAATTTCCACGCACCAACATAACCTGCACTTTTAATCCCCCGACTACCGATAAATCGGTTTCCAGGGCTTTAACAATAACTGTATATGTGGTTGATGGTTCAATTTCAAAATACGCCCCAATGTCTTTGCTGTCATTATGTTTTATGTAAAAATAATGAGTCGTTGGACCTGTGGTAAATGTATTTTTGTATGTTTGGCCTTGTCTAAAATAATTTTGTATAGTTATTCTTACTTGTCCACTACTACTATAAACGGCACGATCTGCATACCATAAATACAAATTCATATAATCTTTGTTGGTTGTCCATGTGTTTGATAGGGTCGCAGTTGCTGAATCGAATATTGCATTATTCAGCAATACTGGACTTTGTAACACATTAGTTGTTTTTCTGACATCCATCAACAAACAATCTTTTGTCGGGTCGTTGTCAACCCATTCCACACATTGGAATTCACTGTCAATTGCGTTTTGAACCGCGGTGTTCATTGTAACGGCATCAATCAGTGCATCGGTTTGTTCGCCGTATGTGGCATTGGAAGTATAAATATCTTTGGTGCCAATTTCACCCGCCGTGCCAGTATTCGTTAAAACCTGGGGCACACCATCATTTGCGGAAATCTTGTCCTGTTTTTCGGCAACGGTGGCATCAACATACGATTTTGAAGTTGGAATATTTTCACCCGCGGCAAATGCCTCTCCTATAATCAGTGTGCCGATAATTGATATTAAAAACTTTGACATAATCTCCCCCTTTGTGTGGCCTAAAAAATAACCGTCGCGGAAACCGGACGGTCGGGGTGTTCGAAAATCATGCATATCAGCGATTCCAATGGTCTTTAAATATACACCAAAGGCACCCCAACCATTATTTGGGGTAACACACGGTGCAAAAACACGAAATCGCGGCGGATTACGATGCATTGCACCGGATATGCATGGGCTTTCGACAGCCCCGAACACAGGTTCTGTTCCCGGTTCGTTTTTGATGCTATCAGATTTGGCAATTTGTGGCAAGTGTTTTATTTACATAAAACAAAAATCCGATTTTTTGCCGAAATTCGGGTGTTTTTTTCGCAAAAAACAAATTTTATAAAAATTAAAAAATATTAGTAAAATTGAAATGTTAGACTGAGTTTGTAAAATTGTATATAAACTTATGGTGGGGCGGGGTGTGCGTAACCCAAAATGTCCGAAAAATTGCCCATTTGGTACGGATTCAGATTAAAAATTGGGGTTGGGGTGGATGATATTTTACGGTAAGTAATTTTTTGATGATAAAATGCGGCATTTTGGATGTGTATAGGCCGAATTTTTGTGGTGTTGACGATATAAAAACTTAAAACACAGTGTAATGTTTGTGATATAACAATATGTTTTTTCTATAAAAATACGAACAGATAAAAACCGGCGTTTGGACGACGAGGCGGTGATATACAAAAGGCGCATAATGTATATTATGTATAGTTAAGTGTGCAAAGCTCACTATAACTATACATAATATAAATCCATAAATTTTACACTATCTGGATGTTGATTGTTAAGTGTGCGAAGCCCACTATAACCACACATAATATAATACCATATAATTTTACTACCTGGAAGTTGATTGTTAAGTATACAAAGCCCACTATAACCACACATAATGTAATACCAATATGATTTGCTGGTCGGATTTCGTTGGTGGCCATCTGTGAAAAAAAATTCTTCTTGCCTTTGTGTGTGTTATGGCGGCGTAAATGTATAAATATATGTCTGATTAAAATTTGCTCGCTATTAGCGCTTGGCTTTTGTGTGTTTGGTTTTTGATTTAACATGGCCTGCTCGCTGTTCGTTTTGATTTTTGGGCGTCCATGACATATAAATATATGTCCTTTTATAATTTGCTCGCTATTAGCCGTATGGCATAAATATATCTTTAATGAAATTTTGCTTGCTGTATATTGGTGCCTGTTGGTTGTGTATTTTTTATTGGTTTTGTAAATTTTGCGTGGCTGATGTCATGAAAAGAAATTAAAAAATATATTCTGGTGCTTGTTGTCCCGCAATGGCTGGCGGATTTCGTTGTGCGGTGGGCGGGACCGGTGGGCCCCTTTATGTTCGGGATGATGCTGTTGTTAAAGCCAAAAATTGTGAAAACCGCCCTATTCTGACCGATTTTTTTGAAAAAATGGCGGATTTCTGCGGGTTTGCGGCGATTTTTTGGCGTAAAAACGCCCTTTTTCGTGCGTTTGTAATAAATTTACTAGAATTTTCACGAAAATTCAATTGTTTTTGGTTGTCTGGGTGAAAAATTAAAAACCGCCCTATTCTGGGCGGATTTTGTTTTATCTGTGCTTTTGCAGCCCTTGCATATAACAAATGGCGCGGCTTTCTTTGTAATTGGTCCAAATTACAGGATGCCTGTCTGTTATTTTTTTCAAATCCTTTAAAGTTTGTCGGGTTTCGGACGTAATGGCATCCGGACCGAAGCGTACCAATTCGAATACAGCATCAACGTATCTTCTTCGGTGATCTGGGACAAAGTACCTTTCTTTGTATATTTCTTCGAATTCTGGGACGTTTCGACATACCTGGATATTATAATAATTCGGCGAGCCGCGATGGGTTTCGTGATGAATTTCAAATATCGGTGCCGTGGGTGCGATCTTATATGCGCGCACGGTGGGCCCTGGATTCCAACCACCGAAATCGTGATACCAAGAATTCAACTTTTGTTGTTCGTATGTTTCGCACATTGTTCGCAAAAGTTTAAGGAACATTTGTTTTTCGATCCGGCGCCGATTCTCAGCCCGTTGTTCCAATGCTTCTTGTTCCATACGGCGTTGTTCGCGCTTACTGGGGCCCAGCCCAAAGAATTGTCTGATTTTGCTCATTATTTCACCTTGGCTGGTTCAAACAGCTCGGTCGGTTTGACTGCTTTTTCTTTCTGTTTCACATGCGTCAACATCGCGTCCAATGCCTTGCGTTCGAAAATCATACCGCGCAGCATTGTCAGGGCGTTTTGATTCTTGTTATAGAATTCAAATACCTGTTTCGGGTCTGGATAGCGTGCGGCTTCGGCCCAGATGGCCTGTTGCAGATCGTCCCGGGTAACTTCTACTTTATTTGCAGAACCCCATTCCGCTAATATAAGGCCCAATTTAACACGGCGTTCAGCGTCTTTGCGTTCTTTTTTCTCGTCAAATTTGCAATCGCCTTCGCATTTGCCATCACAGTGCGCGTGATGATGTTCGTGTTCGTCTTTGGCCATTTGTAATTCTTGTTCGACCAAAACATCCGGCAAATCAAGTTTGATTTTGTCCGCCAAAATGTCCAATAATTCATTGCGCATTTCTGATTGCGCGGCATCTATATATTGGCCGTTCAGAATATTACGGATGTGTTCGCGTAATTTTTCGACCGTTTCTTGACCAATTTCCCGGGCGAATTCATCGTTTAATTCTGGCAAGACATGTTTGCGAACCTCGTGCAAGACAATCTCGAAACGCGCCGCCTTGCCCGCCAAGTTATCGGCATGATAATCTTTTGGGAACTTTACATTAACATCGAATTTATCACCGGCACGGTGCCCAACAATTTGGTCTTCAAACCCCGGAATAAATGAACCAGAACCCAAAACCAAGTGATGCATTTTTGCCGCACCGCCAGGAAATGCTTCTTTGCCAATATATCCGGTAAAGTCGATGACAGCGGTGTCGCCGTTTTCGGCCTTATATTCTGTTGGTTGCTTTTCGGCAACGCTGCGTGCGCGGCGCAGATTTTCCAATGCCTTGTCAACTTCGGATTCATCCAACTTAGTGGTTTTCTTGGTAACCGTAAATTTATCTAAATCAATCGCGCCCAGTGTTGGCAAAATATCGAATTCCAATGTATATTCGGCATCAGCCCCGATTTCCCATTTACCAAGGTCGGCACGCGGTGCCCCGGCCAGACGGATTTTTTTCTCGGACGCATATTTTTCCAAATCTGCGTTCATTAATTTGTCGATGGCATCCGCCATGGCGTTTGCATTATATTTCTGGCGCAGAACGGTTAATGGAACATGACCCTTGCGAAAACCGGGCATTTTAACATCTTCACCATATTTGGTAAGGATTTTATCGGCGGCCGCCTGAATTTCGTCTGCGGTCAAAATGCCGGTTACAGAATAATGTAAATCTTTGATTTTTTCTTTTTTAATCATAATTTTCCCTTTTACTGTAAGATTTGCCGGGCAATTATACACACATTTTTTTTCAAATTCAATATAAAAAACCGCCGAAAAGGCGGTTTTTGATTTGTTTCCAAACAAACGGTTTAACGTTTGCTGAACTGGGTTGAACGACGTGCCTTGTGGAAACCATAGTGCTTACGTTCAACAACACGGCTGTCGCGGGTAAGGAACCCAGCGGATTTCAATGCCGCGCGTAAATCTGGTTCAGATTTTTCCAATGCCTTGGAAATACCGTGTTTTACGGCACCCGCCTGGCCCGATAAACCACCGCCCATAACCATTACGAACGCATCGTATGCGCCTTCGCGTTTAGTAACCGCAAATGGTTGATTCAAAATCATTTGCAACACCGGACGACGAAAATATTCGGTCATAGGTTTGTTGTTGATAACAATATTGCCCTTGCCCGGCATCAGATACACGCGTGCAACGGAATCTTTACGTTTGCCGGTTGCATAGGTTGCCTTGTCCAACTTTGGTGTGGCAACGGTTGCGGTTGTTTTTTTGGCCGCCGCGGTTGCCGTTTTGGTTGTTGTTTTTGCCGCCGGGGTCTTTTTGGTTGCCGGGGCCGCTTTCTTAACAGTTGTCGCCTTTTTGGTGGCGGTTGTTTTCTTTGTGTCGTTAGCCATTATTCGCCCCTTTTGTTTTTACGATTCAGGCCCGCAAAATCAATCACAATCGGATTTTGTGCGGCATGTTTATGTTCAGCGCCCGCATATACGTGCAATTTTGTCAAACGTTTATCCGCCAAAGCAACCGTGGTACGACGGCCCATCATGCGTTTAACCGCGTTTTTAACCAACAATGTCGGCTTTTCCGCGCGCATTTGACCCAATGTGCGTTCTTTAATTCCACCTGGGTATGTGGTGTGCCAATAGAATTTTGTTTTGTCGGCCTTGGTGCCAGATAAAGCAACCTTGTCCGCGTTGATGATAATCACATGATCGCCGCAATCCATGTTCGGTGTCCATGTGGCTTTGTTTTTGCCGCGCAGGATGTTTGCGGTGTACGCCGCCAAACGTCCCAGCGTGCAATCGGTTGCGTCAATCAGATACCATTTGGCTTCTAATTCGCACTTTTTTAACGATTTTGTCGCCATCATTTTTGTTTTGCCTTTTGTTGTATTAAAAAGTTCGCCCTATTATGTCGCAACCCCGCGGAAAAGTCAAGAAAAATCTATGCGGTATTATAATACCGGATGCTTATGCCCCGCGTGCGTAAAAAACATATATAAAAAACTTGAAAATTTGGCGCAATTTTGCTAAGGTTTTTCGGCAAACCCAAATATGGAGCAAAAAAATGGCATCTGATGATATCAAGAAAGTGATAGAACGGGAATCAAAATGGCAACGCAAATGGCGCGATGCGCGCGCGTTCGTGCCAAAAAATGATGGTTCAAAACCGCGTTTTTATACGTTGGTGGAATTTCCTTTCTTGTCTGGTGCTGGTTTGCATGGTGGGCATTTGTTGAACTATTCTGGTATGGATGTGATGGCGCGTTTTCGTCGTCATTTGGGATACGATGTAATTTATCCTATGGGTTTTGACGCAATGGGAATTGCCGCAGAACATTATGCAACAAAAATTGGTCGGCACCCTGCGGATATTGCGAATGAATTGAAAAAATCTTATGCCGAAGTAATAGATTCCGCCGGTTGGTCGGTTGACCCGGAAACACGCGTGGCGACATCTGACCCGGAATATATTAAATGGACTCAGTGGATGTTTATTCAATTCTTTAAGGCGGGTTTGGCATATAAATCAGAATTACCAATGAATTGGTGCCCGAATTGCCGTACCACACTGACCAATGAAGAATTAGAAGATGGTTGCTGTCCACGTTGTCATGGTGTCATTGAAAAAAAAGAAAAATTGCAATGGAATTTGGCGTTGTCTAAGTATGCCGATAAATTGTTGGATGGATTGAAAGATTTGGACTTTGATGAACGTGTTAAAAAGGATGAAATAAACCTTATTGGCAAATCAAATGGCGCAGATGTTGATTTTCGCGTTGGTGATGACGTGATGACAATATACACGACGCGTGTTGATACTATATTTGGTGTTACATTCTGTGTTATTGCGCCGGAACATAAATTGCTGCGTAAATGGTTGGATTCTGGCAAAATTGAAAACAAAGACGAAGTTGAAAAATATATCCGCGAATCTGCGGCCAAGACCGAAATTGAGCGCACCGATGCATCACGCGAAAAATCGGGTGTCGAATTAAAAGGAATAAAAGCAATTAACCCATTTACTAATACTGAAATTCCGGTGTTTACATCGGACTATGTGTTGGTTGATTATGCCTATGGAACAATTATGGCGGTGCCGGCGCATGATGAACGCGATTGGGACTTTGCAAAAAAGTTTGGTTTGGAAATAATTCCTGTGCTTTCGGGTGGCGAACCAGATAAGGTTTGGACGGGCGATGGTGTGCATATAAATTCGCAATTCTTGGATGGTATGGATAAAGAAACGGCGATTGCAACCGCGATTGAATATGGTTCTGAACATGGGTTCGCGCGCGGAACAACGAAATATAAATTAAAGGATTGGGGATTTTCGCGTCAAATGTATTGGGGTGAACCAATTCCGTTAGTGTATTGCAAAAAATGCGGTTGGCAGGCGGTCCCAGATGATGAATTGCCGATATTACAGCCATATATGGCGGACTATCGTCCAACCGATGAAGGCGAAAGTCCGTTGGCGCGCGCGACCGATTGGGTAAACACGAAATGTCCGTGCTGTGGTGCGCCGGCAAAACGTGAAACAGATACTATGCCAGCTTGGGCGGGGTCTTCGTGGTATTTCTTGCGGTATTTGGATCCCAAAAACGATAAAGAGTTTTGTAGCCAAGAACAAATGAAAAATTGGATGCCGGTTACACACTATAATGGTGGTCATGAACATAACACACGGCATTTGATATATTCGCGGTTCTGGCAACATGCGCTGTATGATTTGGGTTTGGTGACTACCCCAGAACCGTATGCAAAGCGCACGGCGCTTGGGCTGTTATTGGGCAGTGATGGATATAAAATGTCCAAATCGCGTGGCAATGGGTTCCAGGCGGCCGAATTACTGGCCCAGGTTGGCGCGGATGCGGCACGTGTTTCGGTGCTGTCGTTGGGGCCATGGAGAAATAATACCATTTGGTCTGATGGTGCGCTGGCTGGGGTGCAAAGATTCTTGAAACGCGTGGAAAATTTCTCGGATAATTTGACCGATAATGCCTTGACCGAAGAACAGGATAGATTGGTCAACAAATTGATTGCGGATGTGACAGAACGCATTTCGAATATGGGATTTAATACATCTATTTCGGCGATGATGGAATTTATAAATGAATTTCCGGGTGGCAAAATGCCGCGTGCCGCATATGAGGTATTGATTCAAATGTTGAACCCGTTTGCTCCGCATTTGACCGAGGAAATGTGGGAAAAATTGGGGCATACGGATATGTTAGTATTTGAACCGTGGCCGACATTTGATGCATCAAAGTTGGTTGAAACGACCGCCACATTTGCTGTAACAATAAACGGTAAACGCGTTGCCGAATTTGTTGCCGGCATAAACGCAAATAATGAAGAACTGGTAGCACAGGCGCGTGCGGCGACTGGTGCCAAATTGAACGGTGCGGAAATAATCAAAACCATTGTCGTGCCAAAGAAGTTGGTAAATTTTGTGGTAAAGAAATAGTGAGTAGTGTTAGTGGTTAGTGAAATACCGCCCAAATGGGCGGTATTTTTTTGTTTTGATTAATTAGGTTTTAGTGATATAATTGAAACATAGTTTAATTTTAAAAGGGAGAAAATAATGACGGCGTATAAACAAACAGCAAAATCCATTGCTACTTTTATAGCAAGCTCTAAGGTGATACCGGTTGCAAAATTGCCTATACGAGAAATGGTGACCAAATGTATTCCGGGTGAAAAGTATTTTTGTACCGATACGGGTATGGAATCTGTTGCAAAAGAAGGCGAGTGTTTAATTACCCGTGAATATTCAGATGGAACGAAAGACACATATAAAAACAAGAAAGGTCCAAGATATGAATTTGAAGGCGGTAAAACCTGGGAGGCTTTGCAGCCTGGCGAATCTGCCTGGGGTAAATTAAAAGATGGCCCAGAATATGACAGATTTGCTTTGTTGGCCCAGCCCGAAGATACGGTCGATGCTGTATGGGATGAAACACAGAAAGTTTTAAGGTCAAATGCTTATATCACGGTAATTTATGCGGATAAACCATTTAACATGGAAGGAGATAACAAATTTGAAAGCAAACAATTTGTCTTGAATAACAATGCTGGTGATATTCACCCGATTGATGTTCAAAGAAAAGACAAAAATGGAAATCCGGTTGTTATTGGTGAATTGCCACTGACGGCGAAACCCGAAGCACGTAAGGCGGAATTGAAAGAGTATGTTAAAAAATACTATGGCGGAGAAATGCCGGCGCATTTGTTGCCGTTGTCAAAGATGATAAATAAAGAATTGGCAAATGCAGTGAAAAAAGTAACAACAAAGTTAAGTTCTAAATCCTCGTCTTTGCCATCCAAGACAAGATCCCCGAAGCAGAGATAAAATTAATTGATAGTGAATAAAAATAAACCGCCCAAACGGGCGGTTTTTTTGTTATTTCTTTTTAGCGGGACATTTGAGATTGTAATTGTTTTATAATCGTTGCTATTTCCGGGGTGACACGAACGCCGGCATCCCATACTTTTTCGGCATCGTATTGAACGTGCCGTGCTTCCAAATCTTGCACTTTTTGGCCAAGTAATGTTCTGAAAGTATTTCTTGCCTTGGTGGACAATGAATCAACCGTATTCCACAATGGCGTTTCGGGAACAATTTCAATGCCATTTTCGCATTTTCTTGCGCCTTCTTTTTCCATTCTGTACATTTCTTGTGCCATTATTTGTGCCTGTTGTTCTGGTTTTGCATCGGTATTCCACAATGGGGTATGCGATGCCAATGTTAACGGTTTCTCACGATAAGATAAACCATATTTTGTTACTTTGAATGTGCCGGTACCATCACCATGTATTCCGGATCTAAACATCCAATCAAAAGGATCAAACATCAAAAGACTGCGCATTTGCACGCCATTTTCAAACCAACGCCAATCCAAGTTTTCGATTTGTATGCGACCAATTGTTATCACGTTCCAATCGGTGGCCGCGCGAATAACGCGGTTTGGATAATTTAAGACCAAATTTTGCATTTCTTGCTTGATATTATATTCATGGGTTTGTGTCATTTTGTGTCCTTTATGTTGACGAAATATGTTTCAATACGAGCAAAATATATCAGAATGTTTTTTTTGTCAAGGATATTGTTGTGAAAATAAAAACCGCCCGGATGTCACCCACAAAATTTTTAATTTTGTGGGACCCGACTTGGGGCGGTTTATTTTTTTATGAAATCTTGGCCAACCGGCGGCGGCGTTTTTCGCAATCGTCAAATGGACTTTCCAAAAATGCCTGGGCGCACAGGA
>JAEEGL012112586.1_pt1 | contig 14532 bp, 11 predicted proteins | sample 9134231 | NCBI WGS metagenome assembly JAEEGL01 (sample SAMN16246548, study PRJNA631951) | gut metagenome | biome: gut microbiome; feature: rumen; material: fiber-attached | host: Bos | place: Iran: Karaj | collected 2018-10
AGGGTGAAGCCCAGAAGGCAGCACTCAGGGCTGACTACGAAGCATATCAGGCAAACCTCAAGGCCTTCCAGGCAGGTGAAGTTGCAAAGGGCCAGGCACAGAGAGCAGCACTGCTTGCAGACTACGAAGTATATCAGAAGAATCTGAAAGCCTTCCAGGCAGGAGAGATCGCAAAGGGCGAAGCACAGAGGGCAGCACTCAGGGCTGACTACGAAGTATATCAGGCAAACCTGAAGGCATTCCAGGCAGCAAACCTTGCAAAGGCAGCAGCTTACAACGCAGAGGTTACCGCAGCACTTGCAAGCTACGAGAAGAGAATGGCAGCTGTAAAGGCAGCAATCGAGGCTGAGGCCGCTTCAGTAAATGCAAGAAGAGCAATAATCGCAAAGATGGTAGCAAAATAAGCATTTTCTTAAGAAGATAAAACAGACCCCCGCAGGAAACTGCGGGGGTTTTTGGTTTGAGCGAATAAGAACTGTAACTACTACATTTTACAGAAATAAGGTATAGTAGTATAGTTATTTCGCATGAATAATCATCATTGAGAGGTATTGATAATGAGAGTAAAACGTCAGTTTGCCGCTGAAGATCAGAGTATCAGCATCCTTACGGAATTTGTGAGGGAAAATCTGGAAAAATACGGGATAAAAAAGAAGGAACGCGTTCAGGTCATGCTGGCCGTTGAGGAGGCGGCAGGAAGCCTTCTCAAGCATAATATTGTTCCGGAGAACACATCCAAAGGCCACATCTATGTTACGGTAAAGGCCTTTTTAGGAAACGTGGATATTGAGATCTCAGCAAAGGGAGAAGAATACTCCCTGGCAAATGATATGTCTTCTGCCAACTTAAATGACACGGATGATCAGGTCGATGATATCCAGGAAGCAATAAGGAATATAATTCTCGGTTCCGTTACGGACAATATCAAATACAGGCATAAGAACGGGATCAATTATATCCGGATGACGGTGCTCCGATCAAAACAGGCATTCCTGTATCAGACCCTCGGGGCTATGGCTCTGGCGGTTATCGTGGGGCTCATTTTCACGTCTGTATTTTCTCCGGATATGAATAAGACCTTAAACAGTATGATCTTCGCTCCTGTCAAGACTATGTATATGAATGCCCTGAAGATGATAGTGGCTCCGGTGGTATTCTTTTCTATCATTTCCTGTATCGTTCAGTTCTCGGATCTCTCCGCACTGGGACGTATAGGAGGAAAAATAATCGGCATGTATCTCTTTACAACGGCTCTGGCCATAGTTGTCGGTATCGGCATTTTCACCCTGATGAAGCCGGGAGATGCTTCTCTGGCAGCGTCGCTGGCAGCAGATGCTTCCGCCATCACTTCCCAGGAAATGGATGTATCGATAAAGGATACAATAGTGGGGATCATACCCTCGGATATCATCAATCCTTTTCTGAAAGCGGATATGCTGCAGCTCATATTTATGGCTGTACTCTGCGGTATTGCCACAGGACTCCTGGGAAAGTATTCCGATACCCTGACAGAGCTTTTCAGCGCCTGCAATGACCTTTTCCTGAAGGTCACGACAATGATTATAAAGGTTATGCCCATTGCTGTTTTCTGTTCAATAATGTCAATGATGCTTACAATGGGTATAAAAACCATTATTTCCGTACTTGGTATGTTCGGCACATTTATTCTGGGTCTGTTTTCAATGATGGTGGTGTATTGTCTCCTGATGGTGATCATAGGAAGGTTAAATCCATTACCCTTTATAAGGAAATATGCCCCCTGTATGCTCCAGGTATTCTCCCTTGCTTCCTCAAATGCATCCATCCCCGTAAATATGGATGCCTGTGAAAAAAAGATCGGTATCAGCAACAGGATCTTTTCTCTTTCCATTCCTCTGGGGGCAACCCTCAATATGGACGGAACCTGTGTCCATCTGGCAGTTTTTGCTCTGGCACTTGCCAAAACATATGGTGTCGAGATCACAGAAAGTGCCATGCTTTCAATGATCATTTCAATCATCGTACTCTCCATGGGAGCTCCGGGAGTTCCGGGTTCAGGACTCATCTGTCTGTCTGTGCTTCTGACCCAGATGAACGTACCGGTTGAAGGCATCGGACTGGTAATGGGAATAGATTCTCTCTGCGGCATGTTCCGCTGCATGAGTAACTGCCTTGGTGACGTGGCGGTTTCCACCATTGTTGCAAAGAGTGAAAATGAACTGGATATGGAGATTTATTACAGCTGACCGAGTGCACTCGACAATGTGACACAGAAGCATGTGTCTGGTTTTGCAGAACGGGGCAAAAAGCAGAGTCTGGAGACTAAAGACGTAGAATGATCCCGGGTAACCCCCGGCCGGATAAATAATCTTGGGATTTTTTGGAATAATATTGAATTTATCCCATTCAAGTGATAGAATAGCGAAGCATGGTAATTTTTCCAAATGTTTAAGGAGGATTTAGTAATGAAGAAGTTAACAGCGATTTTAATGTGCGCAGCACTTACTGTAGTATCTGTTGTTCCTGCGTTTGCAGTTACCGCTGATGAGCTGGCAGCAGCTAAGGCCGCTTCCGATCAGAGCATCGCATCATATGCAGCATATCAGACAGGTCTTGATGCAAAGGCAGCAGCAGCGGTTGCACAGGGTGCGGCAGAAAAGGCAGCAGGTCTTGCAACAGTAGCAGCAGGAAAGGCTGGTCTTGACGCAAAGGCAGCAGCAGCACTTGCACAGGGCGAGGCTGAGAAGGCAGCAGGACTTGCAGCAGCAGCAGCAGGAAAGGCTGGTCTTGACGCAAAGGCAGCAGCAGCACTTGCACAGGGACAGGCTAATGCAGCAAACGGCCAGGCAGCGGCAGCTTTAGGTCAGGCAAATCTTGCAGCAGCAGCAGCGGCAGCGCTTGCACAGGGACAGGCTAATGCAGCAAACGGCCAGGCAGCAGCAGCTTTAGGTCAGGCAAATCTTGCAGCAGCGGCAGCAGCAGCACTTGCACAGGGACAGGCTAATATTGCAAACGGCCAGGCAGCAGCAGCAGCAGGCCAGGCAGCAACAGCAGCATTCCAGGCAGCACAGGTTGCACAGGGACAGGTTAATTCAGCAAACGGTCAGGCAGCAGCAGCAGCAGGCCAGGCAAACACAGCAGCATTCCAGGCAGCACAGGTTGCACAGGGACAGGCTAATGCAGCTAACGGACTTGCAGCAGCAGCAAACGGCCAGGCAGCAACAGCAGCATTCCAGGCAGCTCAGGTTGCACAGGGTGACGCTGCAAAGGCAGCAGGACTTGCAGCAGCAGCAGCAGGAAATGCTGATCTCTTAGCTTTCTATCAGGATCAGCTTGCTAAGGGTGCAAACCAGTTTGCACAGGGAAGCGCTGAATATGCAGCATATCAGGCTTCTTTAGCAGCAAACAGGGCAGCTACTGAGGCAGCATCAAAGGAAATCGAAGCTAAAAGAGCAGCGGCTGCATCTCTTATCAGGTAATTTCCGCTATTCTAACGCAAATTTATTGGGCAGTCCCTAAGGACTGCCCTTTTTTAAGATAAAGGAGGATACAATGTCAAGCGAGATACGTGATATTAATCTCTGGGAGTCCGGAGCCAGAAAGATCGAGTGGGTAAGGAGGAATTGTCCTCTTCTGTCCATGCTTCATGATGAGTTTTCAAAATCAAAGCCCTTTGCGGGGAAAAAGGTGGCACTTTCCGTGCACCTGGAAGCAAAGACTGCATATCTGTGCCTTACCATGGCAGCCGGTGGCGCGGAGATGTATATCACAGGCAGCAATCCTCTTTCCACCCAGGATGATGTAGCAGCTGCGCTTGTGCATGAAGGGCTGGAAGTACATGCGTGGCATGGTACGACTGATGAGGAATATAATACCCATATCAGAGCGGTACTTTCTGTAGGTCCTGATATCATTATTGATGATGGCGGAGATCTGGTCCATATGATGCATACTGAATTCAGGGATCTGGCGGCAAAGGTTATAGGAGGATGTGAAGAGACCACAACCGGCATCCTGAGACTTGAAGCCATGAACAGGGAAAATAAGCTTCTTTTCCCCATGGTACGTGTAAATAATGCCCAGATGAAGCATTTCTTCGATAACAGATATGGTACAGGACAGTCTGTCTGGGATGGAATAAACAGAACAACAAACCTGATAGTTGCAGGAAAGATCGTTGTCGTGGCCGGATACGGCTGGTGCGGCAAGGGTACGGCAATGAGAGCAAAGGGTCTTGGAGCCAGGGTTATTGTAACTGAGATCGATCCGGTCAAGGCTATAGAGGCTATTATGGACGGCTTCGATGTAATGCCCATGAAAGAAGCAGCGGCTCTCGGCGATTTCTTTGTAACCGTGACAGGCTGTGATAAGGTGATCGATGAAGAGGATTTTGCGGTTATGAAGGATGGTGCCATCCTCTGTAATGCAGGACATTTCGACTGCGAGATAGATATGGCACGTCTCAGGGAGATTGCTGTAAAGACGGAGGAAATGAGAAATAACATCATAGGATATACAATTCCTACAGGACAGCGGTTGTATGTTCTTGGTGAAGGCCGTCTTGTAAATCTGGCCTGCGGAGATGGTCACCCTGCAGAGATAATGGATATGTCCTTTGCAATACAGGCACTTTCCGCAAAATACCTTGTTGAGCACCACAACGAACTAAAGGAAAAGCTTATCGATGTTCCTGCGGAAGTGGATATTGAAGTGGCAGAAAAGGAACTGGAGTTCCTTGGTAAAAAAATCGATGTACTTACCCCTGAGCAGGAAGCATACTTAAACAGCTGAGATATTTGAAAGCAAAGATCGGAAAATGAGATTACGGTATAAGCTGATCGCAGTTTTCGGCGGGACAGTGCTTGTCCCCACGATCCTTCTAGCTATTTCCCTTGTGGTGATCCTGAGACAGAAGCAGAATGCAATTGTCTTAAATTACATTACAGGGGAACCGGATTTTAAGGATCTGGCCATTAAGGTGGCGCTCATTATAATAGTAATACTTATCCTTACGGGAATAACTCTGGTTTCCTTTATTTACAGGGAAATTGCACTGCCGGTGGGACAGCTCTCAGAGGGAACCCGCCGGATTGCAGAGGGAGATCTGGATTTTGTGATAGAGGTTCCGGATGTGGATGATACTATGGCAGAATTATGCCGCAGCTTCGAATATATGAGGCAGAAGCTGAAGGAATCAACGGACAGAACCCTTGAAAACGAGAGCGAAAACCGGAAACTGATCAGCAATATTACCCACGATCTTAAGACTCCCGTTACCAGTATTAAAGGTTATGCAGAGGGGCTTATAGATGGTGTTGCAGACACGCCTGAAAAGCGCCAGAAGTATCTCCGGACCATATATAATAAAGCCAACGATATGGACAGGCTCATAAATGAGCTTACCTTTTATTCGGGAATCGACGCGGACCGGATACCGTATAATTTCGCCCGTATCAATATCTCGGATTACTTTGATGATTGTGTGGATGAGATAGGTATGGATCTGGAATCCAATAATATCAGCCTGGATTATTCCAATGATCTTGACAGGGAAACCCTGGTGATCGCAGATCCTGAGCAGTTAAAAAAGGTCATAAACAATATCATCGGCAATTCCGTTAAGTATATGGATAAGGAAAAGGGACAGATATCCATAAGGCTTCACGGGGAAGAAGAATCTGTACAGATAGAGATAGAAGATAACGGTAAGGGAATTGATAATAAGGATGTGCCATATATCTTTGACAGATTTTACCGTACAGATACATCCCGGAACTCATCCAAGGGAGGTTCCGGTATAGGTCTTTCCATAGTAAAGAAGATAGTGGAAGATCACGGAGGAAGGGTCTGGGCACAGAGCCATCAGGGAGAAGGAACAACAATATTCCTGGAATTCAGGAAGTATATTCCGTTAGGAGGTAAACAGTGAGCAGGATACTGATCATCGAGGATGAGGATTCCATAGCCGATCTGGAAAAGGACTATCTGGAGCTGTCAGACTTTGAGGTAACCATCGAGAATGATGGAATGAAGGGGCTGGGAACAGCTCTGACAGAGGACTGGGATCTTTTGATCCTGGATCTTATGCTTCCAGGGATTGACGGTTTTGAGATCTGCAAAAAGATCAGGGAAAACCGCGATATGCCTATAATAATAGTGTCTGCAAAAAAGGATGATATAGATAAGATCAGGGGTCTGGGCCTCGGAGCTGATGACTATATTACAAAGCCCTTTTCTCCAAGTGAGCTTGTGGCCCGGGTGAAAGCCCATCTTTCCAGATATGAAAGACTGGTTCACAGCGGTATTCAGGAAAACGATATCATAGAGATCCGGGGGTTAAGGATCGATAAGACAGCCCGCAGGGTCTGGGTTAATGGAGAGGAGAAGCAGTTTACCACAAAGGAGTTTGATCTTCTGACCTTCCTTGCTTCCAATCCTGACAGAGTATTCACCAAGGATGAGATATTCAGGAATATCTGGGATATGGATTCCATAGGAGATATCGCCACCGTTACGGTGCACATCAAGAAGATCCGTGAAAAGGTGGAGGCTGACTCATCAAATCCCCAGTATATAGAGACCATCTGGGGCGTAGGCTACCGCTTCAGGGTGTGATTCACGCGTCATTCTCTTCGATCAGTTCATTAAACGAATAGGATTCATTTTCGGTGCCGGAGGAAAGGTTTAAGGTATAGCTCTTTGTCTCATAGCCGTTCTTCATAAGGGTTATTACGTGGGTTCCGCCGTTCTTTTTGAAATGACAGGGAGCCACACCCTTATAAGCGCCGTCATAATACACTTCCGCTCCCTCGGGACCGTCTATATAAAGCTGTGATACGTCTGTAGTCACAGTCTCTGTTTCTTCAGTATCAGCAGCTTCTCCGGTTTTTGAGGAAGAACTTCCCGTAGTATTGTTGCTGTCCTTTGTGAAGGTTTCCGGCAGGGCTTCAGGTGGAATCGGGTCGCTCTTTTCCGTATTCGATGGCTTTTTGCCGGTATTTCTGTCGGAGCTGTTGGAGGAAGCCGTATTTTCATCATCCTCTTCTAAAACGACAGCCAGATTCGCCATTGGCTGTCCCACCTTCAGGTACTTATGGATATCCACATAGCCCTCAGCCTTTATATCCAGGGTGTGGACACCATAGTCAAGCTCCACCGGTTTTTCTTTCACCACAAGCTTTCCATCGATATACACCGCGGGATTAGCGTCCACAGGCTCAAAACTGAAGGTGATCTTTCCTGTTTTCAGGAGATCCCCTTTCAGATCGCTCACATCAACCCGTGTCTCCTTTCCCCTTACCACCGGAACATCTTTTGTGCCGCCGTAATGATGGTATGTAACTGACATGGTATAGTTCCCCTCAGGAACAGTCACTATCATTTCATCCTCTATGGGACGTATGATATTTCCGATTTCGATCCAGCCTCCGGTAAAGGATTCCGCCCCGGTGATCCGGACATAGCCGTTACCTCCGGTCTGGGTCACGGTATAAATATCCTGTCCTATCCCCTTGATACTTAGGACATCTCCGTTCTTTATCTCCTTAAAGGAACTGACAGAGTCCCCGGACATAACAAGACAACCCTTTAAGATCCGGTAATTCCGGCCGTCATAGGAAAAGATCCCCTTGTTTACGCTTATGTCATAATCTGTGATGTCGTAAAATGAGAAGGCTCCTTCATCATGATTCTGTTTAACGGAAGTAAGGTTTGACGAGTGGACAGACACCAGAATATCCACGATATCCCCGATCTTCAATTGGTCTGCCACCATGGGATTTCCATAGGCATCCTCATAGATTGTAGAATCCACATAATTCAGCACATATTCCTCATCAGAAGCGGGATCACGGAAACGGATCTTTTTATTCTTACGGTCTATGTCAAGGATTATAACCGTACCTTCTGCTTTGAGGTCATTGTCGGAAACGATAGTGCCCGGATCTGCTGTTTCATCTCCTTCAGGCAGGGCTTCTTCTGATCTTGTCTGGGAATACAGATAATTCACGCCGATAAGGGCAAGAATGGAAAAAGCCACAAAAAGGCTGAGTCCCAGAGCAATCTTAAGAAAGCGGGGCAGAGGCTTTTTTTTCCTCGGATGCTCCCGCTCCATTTTTCTGCGGTCTTTGTCTGTCAGCTCATCACTTAAGAATCTGGCCATCACCGGTACATCCTGTTTTACTCCGGGAACAGCCTTCTCCATGCCGATGGTACTGAGTTCCAGTTTTACTCCGTCTTTTTCTTCAGTTGTTCCAATCGCTCCGCTGCCATTAGCAGGAGTTTTTCCCTTTCGTTCCATAAAGGTTCCTCCAGAACCTGTTCCAAAAGGTATTTTAGCATATCGCCCAGTTCTTTGCCGCTCTTCATACCGGCCTCTTCCATCAGGGTGCGTCCATCCACTTTGAGGTCTTTAAGAGTCAGGCACTGTCTTTTTTCAAGTATTTCCCTGTAGAGAGCCAGGAGGGAATCCTCTTTTTCAAGTTTTTCCTGTCTTTTATGATCACTCTGAGCCATAATATCTGCATATCTTACGGGGAAGAGCAGAGGGAAGATATCCTCTCCGATCCGGTTCACGGCCCTGCGGACATTCCGGATATCGCTGTCAGGACGGTAATCATGATGACGGATCCGGCTGGAGATAACATCTATTGAGTGATTATCGGACTTTAATCTTTTCAGTATTTCTACCGCTCTTTTTTCACTGATATCCGCATGCCCATGAAAGTGATCGATTCCATCTTCATCTACGGTCCTGCATTCACACTTTCCGATATCGTGAAGCAGCATAGTAAATCTGAGTAAACGCAGGATATCCTCTTTCCTTTCCCGTAAAGGAAGAATGTCGCTGTATTTATTCAGAACATCGAAATTAATAAATTTAAGGGATTCCAGGCTATGTTGTCCTACCGTGTATGAATGATGGGGATTGTTCTGGGGAAAATCCATACATCTGTCAAATTCAGGGAGGATAACAGAGGTGATACCGTTATCGTACAGATCACTGAATTTTTCCGGATGATCCGATATTAGGAGTTTGGTGATCTCATCCCTTATTCTTTCTGCGGAAATTGAGTTTAGATTTTCCTTTAATTCAACGGCAGCTGCAAGGGTTTCCTTTTCAATGGAAAAATCCAGCTGAGCAGAAAAACGGAAGGCCCTTAAGATCCGAAGGGCATCTTCGCCGAAGCGCTCTCCGGGATTTCCAACAGCCCTTATTATCCTGTTATGCAGGTCATCCATTCCATTAAAGAGGTCGATGACTCCTTTAGCCGGGCTGTATGCAAAGGCATTTATGGTGAAATCCCGTCTTTTAAGGTCTTCTTCAAGGCTCCGGGTAAACTCCACCTTATCCGGATGGCGGTTATCGCTGTACTTCCCGTCCACTCTGTAGGTAGTGACCTCAAAAGCCTCTTTCCCCATCAGCACCGTCACAGTGCCATGGGCTATTCCCGTATCCACAGTGCGGCGGAATATCTTCTTGATCTCCTTCGGAAGTGCACTGGTGGTAATATCCCAGTCGTGAGGGTATTTTTTCAGCAGGAAATCACGGACGCAGCCTCCGACAGCGTATGCCTCGAAGCCTGCGTCCTCAATAATTCTTATTATCTTTTCAACCTTTTCAGGAAGAGCAATTGTCAATTAGATAATACCTCTACTGTCTGTCTGGCAATGGAAAGCTCCTCATCCGTTGGAACAACCATCAGCTGCACCTTGTCATCGGGCTTGCTTAAGAAGAATTCCTGCCCCCTAAGCTTATTCTTTTCATCGTCAAAACTGGTTCCAAGGAAACCTAAGTACTTACATACCCTCTTTCTGACTTCGCCGTTATTCTCTCCTGCACCTGCAGTGAAGACAATGGCGTCAACTCCGTTCATCTCTGCGGTATATGCTCCGATATACTTTGCAACCCTTAAGGCATAGGCTTCAAGTGCCGTGTCTGCCTGCTTGTTGCCGTCATCTGCAGCCTCTGCCAGATCACGGAAGTCTGAGGAAAATCCGTCAGAAAGACCTAGAACGCCTGATTTTTTATTTAATACGTCAAGAACCTCTGCAGCAGTCATATTTTCCTTTTGCATGATAAAGGTAATTACTGAGGGATCCAGATCACCGGAACGTGTACCCATGATAAGACCTTCTAAAGGTGTGAGCCCCATGGAAGTATCCACAGATTTACCGCCTTTAACAGCGCTTATGGAAGCTCCGTTGCCAAGGTGGCACACAATGATCTTCAGATCTTTGATGTCTTTTCCGAGAATTTCTGCCGCACGCTTTGAAACAAAGTCATGACTGGTGCCGTGGAAACCGTAACGGCGAATCTTGTATTTCTTGTAGTATTCATACGGTATGCCGTAAAGAAATGCCTTGGGCTCCATGGTCTGATGGAAAGCGGTATCAAATACTCCTACCTGGGGAACTCCGGGCATTACCTTCTCGCATGCCTTAACACCGATGATGTTTGCGGGGTTATGCAGGGGTGCCAGCTCACTGCATTCCTCAACAGCTTTTATCACTTCGTCGTTTATCTTAACAGGAGCCGAGAACTTCTCTCCGCCATGTACCAGACGGTGGCCTACAGCATTGATCTCGCTTAAGGAAGAAACGACTCCCACTTCCTTATCAGTGAGTTTTTTGATCACAGCATTCACTGCATCCGTATGATCCTTCATGGGGATCTTTTCAATGGTCTTTTCCGCGTCACCTTTTTTATACTCCAGGGCGCTTCCCTCTATTCCGATCCTTTCACAGAGTCCCTTCGCATAAACGGTACCGTCCTCGGTATTAATGAGCTGGTACTTAAGTGATGAGCTGCCGCAGTTGATAACTAATACTTTCATGGTTTAACTAATATCCTTTCGTGTTTTTTAATATGCTTTACCCCAGTATACCAGGTGCTTTGCCTTCTTCCCGCAGCAAACGCAGACGTCGGAGATCTCTTCCTTGTCTTCCCAGGGAAGGCATCTGCTGGTAACGGTGGTATCCTCTTTGATCTTTTCCTCGCAGGAAACGTCGCCGCACCACATAGCTCTTATGAAGCCCGGCTTGTTATCTGCGATATCCTTGAATTCATCATAAGTTTTTGCGTCATAGATGCTTTCCTTAAGATGTTTTTCCGCTTTTTTATACATATCATCATGGATGGTATCAAGAAGCTTCGAGGTAAAATCACGGATCTCATCAAGCTTTACGGTGTATTTTTCCCTTGTGTCCCTTCGGCAGACAATGCAGCTTCCGCTTTCTATATCCTTGGGACCTATCTCTATACGGATAGGGAAGCCCCTCATTTCCTGCTCTGCGAACTTGAATCCGGGCTTTTTGTCGGAATCATCGATCCTGACCTTTATACCGGAAAGCTCATTCTTGATCTTTTCAGCGGCGGCAAGAACCCCGTCCTTATTCTGCTGTATGGGTATTATAACCACCTGAGTGGGAGCGATCCTGGGCGGCAGTACAAGACCGTCATTATCTCCGTGTACCATGATCATGGCACCGATGATACGTGTGGAAACACCCCAGGATGTCTGATGGGGTACATGCTGCTTATTATCCCTGCCGGTGAACTGTATGCCGTAGGCTTCAGCAAATCCGTCACCGAAATTATGGCTGGTGCCTGACTGCAAAGCCTTTCCGTCATGCATCATGGCTTCAATGGTGTATGTAGCCACTGCTCCGGCAAACTTTTCCTTATCGGTTTTTCTGCCGCGGATGGTGGGAAGTGCCAGAGTCTCCTTACAGAAGTCCGCATAGACATTCAGCATCTGAACCGTACGCTCTTCTGCGTCCTCAGCAGTCTCGTGCATTGTATGGCCTTCCTGCCACAGGAACTCCCTTGAACGTAAGAAAGGTCTTGTGGTCTTTTCCCAGCGGACCACAGAACACCACTGGTTATATACCTTGGGAAGGTCCCTGTATGACTGGATGATATTCTTATAGAAATCACAGAAAAGGGTTTCGGAGGTGGGACGGACACAGAGCCTTTCCTCCAGCTCCTGGCCTCCGCCCATGGTGACACAGGCTACCTCGGGGGCAAAGCCCTCCACATGATCCTTTTCCTTCTGGAGAAGGCTTTCCGGAATAAAAAGCGGCATATAAACATTTTCCACGCCGGTTTCCTTAAAGCGTCTGTCCAGATCTGCCTGTATATTTTCCCAAAGGGCATAACCGGCAGGCTTTATTATAAGACAGCCCTTCACGCTTGAATAATCAATGAGCTCAGCCTGTTTTACTATATCGGTGTACCACTGGGCGAAATCCTCCTCCATAGAGGTAATGGCTTCCACCATTTTCTTTTTGTCAGACATCTTATTAAATATCTCCTTATTATTGATCAGATCCCGTTTTTCTCCGGGAAATACTAAAAAAGTACAACATTACGATTTTAGCGGTGCCGGACCGGAGTGTCAAGAAATGAAGCTGCTTTCTATTTCAGATTTACGTATGTCACGTTCTCTTCTTTGGTGAGTTCCAGGGAAGAAAACTGTTCCAGAAATCTGCTGAGCTTTGAAGCACCGTAGTTTCTGGTATCGAAATCAGGATACCGGCGCTGCAGGCTGTTTCCGAGGGAAGCAATGTTCATGCCACGCTCATCATCATTCATATCGATAATCTGCTTTATAGCCTTTTCTATGGTAGAAAGTTTGGTCAGGTTATTTGCGGAACTCTTTCCCGTATCTAAAGTCTTCTTTGCCGCGGTCTGCTTTGAGGATGCGGTCTTTCCTGTGGTTTTCGCCTTGGACTTGGTCTGGTTCTGCTCCTTATACAGCACATCCAGCATTTTGAAGGAATCGCAGGCTTTAATAAGAGCTGCGGGAGTCTTGCTTTCACCCATGCCCACAACCGTTTTTCCTTCTTCCTTAAGGGTGGCCGCAAGCCTTGTGAAATCCGAATCGCTTGAAACCAGACAGAAACCATCCACGTTATTTGTGTAGAGTATCTTCATGGCATCTATTATCAGCGCAGAATCCGACGAATTCTTTCCAAAGGTATTATTGAACTGCTGCATCGGGATGATGGAATTTTCCAGCAGTGTCTTTTTCCAGGAAGCGCTGGACTGCTGGGTCCAGTCCCCATAAGCCCTCTTTATGGTGATATCACCATAGTTACTGGCCTCATCCATTATAAGCCCGATATATTTCTGGGACACATTTTCGCTGTCTATCAGAACGGCAAATCTTTTGGTTTCCGACATATTGATATGTTCCTTTTCCGGTTACGAAGTTTTATAAAGACGTATTACAACGTATCATTGTAACATATTATTTCCTATTTCAAAAGAATCATGACATGTCGGAGCCAATGCTTTTTAGGGGATTGAATTATTGGATCGGAAATGCTAGAATTCCCTTCAAGAGCAGATATTTCTGACAGCGGATCACCGCTTCTATGATCATTTCAAAATATCTATGATTCCGAAATTTCCTGCCCTTAATTCCATTTTAATAAGAGCAGGAGCAATGAAGGATATGGATACTTCATACTTCTGCCGTATTATCACTGAAAGGAGTATGAAGAATGAGTGACGAAAAAAGAAACTATGTAAGGGAAAAAAGGGAACCTGATGAGGGGAACAGATCAGATATAAATGTGTATGACATCGAGCCTGATAATAAGAGCTCCAAGAAAGAGTGGCTTCCGAGACGGAGCAGGTATTACGGGAGCCTTATTGACTCAAAGCTCCTTAAGACAGGCATCAATTACGATAAGCTGCCGGATCTTGTTACGATCTTCATCATGCCATATGATCCGTTTGATGCAGGGGATATGTACTATGAGGCAGGGACTGTCATAAAGACGCACCCTAAGATCCCGTATAATGACGGGGTGCGCAGGATATATCTCTATGTGGAAGGAAAGCTTCCCGGGAATGCCACTGAGGACGACAGGAAGCTCCAGGATCTGTTGAGGTACATCGGCAGCAGTGTGCCAGAGAATGTCATAGATGAAAAAATAGAAAGGCTTGACAGTATAGTCAGGGAAACCAAGGCCGACGAGAATGTGGGGGTGAGGTACGTGAAGAGCTGGGAATGGGAAAGAGAAATCCGCGAGGAAGTAAAAAAGGAAGACAGCATAATAATCGAGGCGGAGCGTAAACGCGCAGATGAAGCTGAAGCAAAAGCGGATGAGGCTGAAGCAAAAGCGGATGAGGCCGAGACCAGAGCGAATGAGGCTGAGATAAGAGCAGCTGAAGCCGAGAAAGAGAAAACCGAGGCCGAGACCAGGGCAAAAATGGCAAATACAGAACTCGCAAAATACAGGGCAAAATATGGAGTAATAGCCTGATCTGGCGTGATCTAGATAATTATCGTATTCTATGCAGTAATTTTAACAGGGTGCCTAAGATTTTGGGCATCCTGTTTTTCAATGCTTTCCTCCATGAACACCATTGCTTTTGCGGAAGAGGTTGCGGTTGACGATTTTTGAAAAAGCAGATTCAATTTGACAGTTTTCAGCTGTCATGCTACATTTTATATAGTTTCAGACAGTTATATGTCAAATATATGCATATAAATGTCTGAAAGACTAATTAAAATATATGTTTCAGACGCTTATTCTAGG
>JAEEGL012388976.1_pt1 | contig 14532 bp, 9 predicted proteins | sample 9134231 | NCBI WGS metagenome assembly JAEEGL01 (sample SAMN16246548, study PRJNA631951) | gut metagenome | biome: gut microbiome; feature: rumen; material: fiber-attached | host: Bos | place: Iran: Karaj | collected 2018-10
CAACGGAATTGCAAAATTATTTTGCAGCCGATGCGCCGGACCGCCGTGCCATATCAAGCCTGGGCCATGAATTTCTCGAATGCCATGATTCCCTGATGATTGCTATCGAGTGCAGCCGCAGCGGCCAGGAACTTCCGGGCCTGCTCCACATGGCCGAGGCCATAATGTCCGAGGGCCAGCATGTAATTGCAGTGCACCCGGTTGCGGATGTTCAGGTCGCCGTCCCATATCTGCAGGTCGGGCAGCGACACGGCAAAGTAGTCCATGTGCACGTCATCGAAAATATGCTGCTCGCCGAAGTTCACCAGCTTGTAGAAACGGCCGTTGGCTTCGTTGTCGCGGTGCAGTTTCCGGAGGGCGGCACCCTGGTAGAAGATCTTGTCGGGCTTGGCGTCGTTGTAATAGAGCGCGGCGGCCGGTTCGGTCGGGCCGTTCACGGCCTTCTCCCAGCAAGCCTTGGCCTGCTGCAGGTCGCCGAGGCCTTCGAAGGCGCAGCCCATGTAATAATAGAAGTCGTTCTCCTGCGCACCGAAGAGCTTCCCCTCACCCAGATGGTGCGGATACTCCAGGCACTCGCGCAGCAGTTCCACGGCCTCCGCGAAACGCCGGGCGGCAATGGCCTGACGGGCCAGTTCAACGCGCGATATCTGGTACTGAGCCGGCACTTTGCCTTCGCCGCCCTCCCAGGGATGGAAGGTGTGCGCATCAAGTTTCTCCATGGCTTCGCGATAGGCGCCGGTCATGTTGAGCAGGGTGATTTCCTCAAGGATGAGGTCATCGCGCTGTGCCACGACTTCCGGATGGGCCTGCAGGCGTTCGAGACGCTGCAGATGGTCGCATTGCAGGCTCTTGCAGAGCTGGTCGTACTCCATGAGCATGCGGCTGTCCGACTCGTCCAGTGCATAGGCCTGCTCCATCTGCCGCAAGGCTTCCTGCCGGCGGGCGCGGATTTCGCCTTCGGACGCTCCGGCCCCGCAGACAACCTGCGGCTTGTTGTAATAAATGAGCGCCAGGTTGCGGTGCACCACGGGATAGGACGGATCGAGCCGGGCCGACAATTCCCAGTTGGCCAGCGCGAGTTCGTACTGGCGGGCGTTGTAGTACAGGTTGCCCAGGAAATAAGGCGCATGGGCGTCTTCGGGTGCCAACCGCTTGACCCATTCCAGGCACAGCACCGCTTCGGCCCGGTTCGGGAAGCAGTAGTCCGGCGTCCCGGCCAGGGCTTCGGCCAGCAAAGTCTGCAGTTGTTTCCGGACGGCAGCGTCGGACAGCAGTTGTTCTTCGGTCAGAGGTTCGCCGAGCGGTCCGACGGCACGCGACAGCATGAGGCGGTACCACGCCCAGGCTTTGTAATACAGGGTAAGCGGCGTGACGGCGCCGTTCGCGGCGGCCAGTTTCCACAGCTCGCAGGCGGCCTCCCAGCATCCGGCGGCAGCGTAGTCCAACGCCAGTTCGTCGTAGTTGTTGGCATCGCCGCGCATCAGGTCTTGCATCGCCGACAGGCAGGCCTCATCGTGCTGCGCCTGGTACTGTTCGTACATGCAACCGTAGTTGAACGGATTGATTTTCAGAGAATCGGTAATAAAGAGCAGGGCCTCGTCCCCCCGTCCCATCTGACGGAGGATATGGGCCTTGAGCGCACGGGCCTTGTGGTTGTGCCAGTTGCGGACAAGTGCATGGTCGATTTCCCAGAGGGCGTTCTGCCAGTCGCCGCGCATGACCGAGATCTGGGCGCAGGCGAAATAGCCGGCGTCCTGCCATGCGGCGTTCCAGGTGGATTTGTAGAACCAGTCGTAGGCTTCGTCGTACTTGCCCTGGTACTTGAGGCAGAGGGCCAGATTGTACAGCGGTTCGCCGTCGTACGGGTTGAGGTTGCGTTTCTGCAGCACCTTGACTGCCTTGCGCAGATAGGGCTCGGCCTTGGCGAAACGGCCGCGGCGGATGAACCAGAGGCCCATGGCATTGTTGCAGCGTACATCGGCGGGGTCGCGGCGGAGTGCCTCCAGATAGTAATCGGTGGCGGACCAGGTGGCGTGCCGGTACTGCTCCAGATGGAGCCCGGTGAGGTAGAGCTGCTCGTTGGTCTTGATGTCGCCGGGCAGCAGGGCCGCTTCGGCGGCATCGGGCAGCGGCTCCACGGTATCCGGTTCGGGCATCCACGACAGGACGCTCCGACCGTTCTCGATGAGGTCGAGCTTCAGGGCGCTGAACGGCGTCCGGCCGATATCGATAGTCGTGTCGAAGATCTGTTCCGGCGACAGCGAGGCATCGGTATGGAACACTTCGCGGACACCCTCCGCCCCGGTGGCGGTAAGCCGGACGAGCAGCTGCTGGCGGCGCGTGGCGAAGATCTTGACATGCAGCCGTTGCGGGTCTTTCTCATCCTGGAAAGCATTGATCAGCAAATCTTTGCTGGCATTCTTAACGACACCCAGCTCGCGGTAGGGCAGGAAATACTGCACAAAGGTCTTTTCCTCATAAGGCATCAACCAGCTGAAATCGGGCTGGTTCTCGGTATAGACGCCAGCCATCAGTTCGATGTACGGGCCGTCCTCGTCGGTGAGGTTGCGGTCCCAGGCCCGGCCGAAATCGCCGTTGCCCCAGGTCCACTGTTTCTTGCCGGGTGACACGTGGTGGTCGGCCACATGCAGCATGCCGGCACGGGTGTCGTTCTCGTAGCCGCCTTCGAAGTTGTATTTCGAACGGGCTATCATATAGGAGGTCGGCACGGGGATGTTCCGGTAATTGGAGATGTCCACACCGGCCGAATAGTCCATCTTGTAATAGGTGCCGGTCGCCACCGGGAACGAGGAGACGGCGCGCTTGCCGTGGTCGAAGACGGCATGGACGTCGGGCGGGAACACCGACTGGTACTGGTCGTTGACCGACACGGCCGGGTTGGCCCACCAGAGGAAGGTCTGCGGGGTCTCGGTCGGATTGTAGAGCCGGCCCTTGATTTCGAGATAGGCGCATCCGGGATACAGGGTAAACCCGGCCTGGGCCTGCTGGTGGAACATGCGCTCGCGCTCGTTCACCCAGACCGTCACGCTGCCGTCGGCCTGTTCTTCGATGGTGCAGTCCACCGGCATGAAGGTCGAGGGACGGTGATGCTGCGGCCAGTTGAACTCGATGCCGCCCGAGATCCACGGGCCGGCCAGTCCCACCAATGCCGGTTTGACGACCTGGTTATAATAGATGAAATGGCGCTGTTTGATTTTGTCATACGCCATCTGCACCCGTCCGCCCAGTTCGGGCAGAATCATCACTTTGATATATTCATTTTCCAGATATACTGCCTGATACGCCTTATCCGAAGGTTTGTCGGCTATGGATTCGATAACCGGATAGGGATAGACAACGCCGCTGCTGCCTTGATAGACGCGGTTTTCAAGAAATACGGGCATTTTTTCGGGATGTCCTATCTCGTAGGTGGGTATCGTCACCTGTTCTTTCCAAGCTTTGACCATGGTTTTCGTTGTAAATATGAGGTGACAAATATACAAGAAAAAAAGTAACTTTGCAGGATGTAACAAAACACCTGACAACATGAAAAAACTGTTATTCCTGATGCTGGCGGTCCTGCCGCTCGCCGCGACTGCCCGCGAGAACATCGTCAGCATGACTCCCCGGGAGAATGTTCCCGCCGAAGTGGCCGCCGCGCCGCTGTATGGCAAGACCATGGTGATTTTCGGCGACAGCTATGTCAAGAACCACGTCCGCCCCATCACGGAAACCTGGCACTACAAGATTGCCGCCAAGTACAACATGCGTTACCGCAACTATGGCTGGAACGGCAATGCCATTTCGATAGACCGCACGGCCGAAGGCTTCGGTCCGGCCATGTACGAGCGCTACACCGAAATGACCGACACGGCCGACTATGTGATTATCATGGCGGGACACAACGATGCCGCGATGTTCGGCTCACGGGTGACGCCGGAGCTTTTCAAGGAAAAGTTGAAGGTTTTCTGCGAAGGTCTGATTGACAAGTTCCCCAGCGCGCGCATCGTGTTCATCACGCCGTGGAACGTGCCCAGGGACGGTTTTCCGCAGGTCATCGACATCCTGAAGGAGGTCTGCGCTTCGTATGCCATCCCGGTGTATGACGCGGCCCATGAGAGCGGTATCTATGTCTGGAACGAGAAATTCCGCCGCCTGTATTTCCAGGCTCCGACCGACACGGCGCACCTGAACAGCGCGGGCCACGACCTGTTCATGGGCCGGGCCGAACGGTTCCTGCTGAGCCTCTGATGACATTCGGCATCCCATAAAAAAGACTGGCCCTCAAGGTCAGTCTTTTTTTGTGCCCGGCAGGGTTGCCCCGGCAAACCTTCGCTTCGCTCATCCCCCCACGGCTTCGCCGTGGTTCCCCCGTTCATAGCGAGGCCACAGGCGGCCAGGGTTTGCCCGGGGCAACCCTGCCTGCACTTGTATGGTGCGCGGATGCAGACGTTCGGATGGAGGATTCTCTCTTGCAGTCTGACTATCTGATCATCAAGGCTCTCCATAAGTGGAGAAGGAATATGCTTCGAAGACAGTTGCCGGCCTCGGCCCAGAGGAAGGGACCCGCGGCTGAAAGCCGTGGGAAGGGTCGCGCCTAAGGCGCGACGTCTGAGAAGCATATTCCTTCGGAACCCTTCGACACCTTCGGAACGAGGCAAAGCCTACCGGGCCGGTGCGGCCTGCGGCTGTCCGCCCTGTGCACCGGGACGGAACATACCGGGGAAACCCTGCGGGAAGCCCTGCATGCCACCTTGCGGACGGGCGGGACGCGCGCCCTGGGTGGCCGGCGAACGCAGCTCGTCGGGCGAACTCTTTGTATAGGTATTGACGTACGTGCCCTGCTTGGTGTACAGATCCTTGATGTTCTCGATGGTCACAGAGCCAGCCGGCTTGAAATCATCCGAAAGCATATAGCGCGTCAGGCTGTACAGCATCTGCCGGGCCACCGGACGGCTGTCGAGGTTGCGTTGCAGGTCGGCGCTCGTCACGATGATGCGCCCCTCGCCTACCCTGGCCTCGAAAATCAGGCCCAGCCGGCGGTTGACGAACCACGTGTCGATGGGCTGCACCAGCGGGCGGAAGTCTTCCGGGAAATCGGACAGCAGCATGCACTGGGCATTCTGCACGAGCTCCCACCAGTGGATGTCGCTGTAGTATTCGGTCGGGAAATCCCTGAACGCAGGATGGTTCTGCTGCACCAGGATGCCGGTGGTGTGCGGCGCCCGCATCTTGAACCACGACGTGTTCCAGAATACCGGCGTCATCTGTTGCTTGACATCCTCGCCATAGACAATGCGGCCGGCGGCGTGCAGGAAGACCTTGCCTCCCTTCTTCAGCACCTCCTCCGCCTTGGCGTCGATTTCATTGCAGAAATAAATCTCCTCGTCGGCTTTCTCGATGGCAGGCACCTGCGCCGGATAGACCCAGATGTCCCAGTCGTTGATCACCTCCGTGCCGGGCAGCCATATCTCGACGTTGTACCGCGCCGGAACGGGCAGGTCGGCCAGCGGAATGCGGATGCCGCCGATCTTGAAGCAGTTGCCGATGGGAATGGTCACCTTGTCGAAGACGCCTTCGGTCAGCGTCTTGCCATAGCTGTCGGTAAGACGCCAGTGCAGCACGGCATCGGCGATGGGCGCCGCACCGAAATGGTACATCTCCGCCTCGCCGGTGAAAGTGTCGGCGTTTGTATAGACGAATCCGGAAGTCCTCAGGAGCGGCACGGTCTCGCTGCAGAAGCGGTGCCATGCCTCGGGCGTGATGTAGTCCTTCGGATCCCAGAAGGCATTGGTTACGCCCACGATGGCCGATCCCTGGCCGGAATAATCGTTCAGGCAGAGCAGCTGGAATCCGGCATAACCGGCCGTCCGCATGCTCTTTTCGATTTCATGCTTGTAACAGAGTGCCTGCAGTTTGCCGGATGCCATCAGGAACTGTTCGGCCTGGTCGCCCATGTGCTGGTCGGCCAGATCCTCCTGGAAGAGTTCGAAATTGCGGGCCTTCATCACCCCGGTGTATTTCTCGATTTCCTTGAAATCGGGGAAGACGCACCACTGCCCCATCTCGTGCGTCACGAACGGGATGGAGAGCGTGTCGATCTGACGCGACCAGTCGGAATTGCTTTCGGGTTTGCGGCCCCAGTCGAGTCCGCGGACACCGGCCCGTACGTGGTACTGGTTGCCGATCTGCCAGGGCCAGCTGCCGCCGACCGAGGCGCCGCAGTACACCCGGCGCGGGTCACGCTCTTTCCAGAAACGCACGAAGTTGGTCATGTACTGGACGCCGCCCGACGGTTCGTTGCCTGATGTCAGCATGCAGTACGATGCATGGTTGCCGAAATAGCGCTCCATCCGCAGCGATTCGTCCATGATATACTGGTCGACGGGACGGCCCGAGCCGAGCGACGTGCTCTTGTTGGCCCACGACGGTCCTTCGGGCTGCAGGTAAAATCCGACCAGGTCGGCCGCGATGAAAGCGGCCTCGGGCGGGCAGTACGAATGGAAACGGAAATGGTTGAGTCCGTATGATTTGGCGATGGTGAAGACGCGCTTCCACTCCGCCACATCCATCGGTGCATAGCCGGTGAGCGGAAACACGCAGTTCTCGACCGTGCCGCGCAGGGAAACCTCGCGGCCATTGATGCGGAAGCGGGTGCCTTCGATGGTGAACTCGCGCATGCCGAAATGGACGTTACGCACATCACTCCCGCCCTTCATGTCGAGCGTGACAGACATGCGGTAGAGCGCCGGCGAGAATTCGTCCCACGTGAGGAAGTCACCCATGGGCAGTTCGACCGTGACGGTCTCCAGCGAATCGGTCACGCTGAAAGGCTGGGTGAGCGGCTGCACGATATGGAATCGTTCTGCGTTGAACGACTGCGCCTTCAGTTCGATGTTGCCCGACACCTTCCGTCCGGCAAGGTTGCCGATGGTGATGCGCACGGTGGCTTTGCGACCGGCCAGGTCGGGATAGACCTGTACTTCGTCGATATAGGTCTCAGGCGTGGATGAAAGCAGCATCTTCCCTACGACGCCGTTCCAGTTGCCCTGGGTCTGGTCGGTGACACTGTGTGAGTTGAGTCCGACATCCACGATACGGCTCATGTCGTTGTCGATGCGCAGGGTCAGCACGTGTTCACCGGGCGTGAGCAGCTGTGTCAGGTCGAAGACATGCGGCATGCCGAGGCTGTTGCAGGTACCGGCATCAACACCGTCCACCCACAGATGAGACTCCATGTGCACCCGTTCGAGATACAGCGTGATGCGCTGCTTCTTCCAGTCGGCCGGCACGGTTATCTTGCGCTGGTACCAGGCCGCGCCCACATAATGTTTCTCGGGCGTCAGCATGAACGGTATCTTGATGTTGCCCGGACGACGGTATTTCTCCAGACGGGCGTTGTAATAGTAGGAACTGTCGTAGATGCTCCCGGTCCACGGCGTGGTAAGCGTGATGTCGTAGCCTTTGAGGCGTTCCGGCATGGAACCGGGCAGCTCCATGGTGTCGCCGGTGATGTCGCGGGCGAACCATTGTTCCTGGATTCCCTTGTTTTCGGGGTCCATCTTGAAGTTCCAGATACCGGCCAGCGTAAGATTCTCCGCACGGAGCGGAAGCGCGAGCAGCAGGCAGGCGATCAGAGCGAGCGTGTGTCGTTTCATAATTCCATCGATAAGATTCGTGTCGGCGAAGATAAGCACTTTAACGCAGTCCGCATCATTTTTTTTCGTATGGCGACATCTTGCGGCTGGATTGATTATCTTTGTGAATCACATTATTTCTTTTCATATGAGAAAATTACTGTTCTGCATCACCCTGGTGATGGCTTTCGGCCTGACGCTCCAGGCCAAACCTGACAAGAATTTCTATGTGTTCCTGTGCTTCGGCCAGTCGAACATGGAAGGCAACGCCCGGCCTGAACAACAAGACCTGGAGGGCGTCAGCGACCGTTTCCAGATGATGGCGGCCGTCGATTTCGCCCGGACCGGACGGAAGATGGGCGAATGGTACACGGCGGTTCCGCCGCTTTGCCGCGAAGGCAACGGTCTGACTCCGGCCGACTATTTCGGCCGCACACTGGTCTATAATCTGCCGAAGAAAGTGCGCGTGGGTGTCATCAACGTCGCGGTCGGCGGATGCAAGATCGAAGCATTCATGCAGGACAAGATTGCAGAATATGCCCAGACTGCGCCGGTCTGGATGAAGGGCATCCTGGCCGCCTACGACAACGACCCGTACCAGCGGCTGCTCGACATGGCCCGGAAAGCCCAGGAGAAAGGCGTCATCAAAGGCATCCTGATGCACCAGGGCGAATCGAACACCGGTGAGGCCGACTGGCCTGACAAAGTGAAGAAAGTCTATGAACGGCTGCTGGCCGATCTGGGGCTGAAGGCCGAAAACGTACCGCTGCTGGCGGGCGAAGTGGTCATCGCCGGCGGCCGGGGTGTCTGCGTGGCGCACAATCCGGTCATCAACCGGCTGCCGTCCGTCATTCCGACGGCCCACGTCATCAGCGCCGAAGGCTGCACCAGCGGTCCCGACAACCTGCATTTCGATGCGGCGGGATACCGCGAACTCGGCACCCGCTATGCTGAGACGATGCTGCCGTTGCTGGGCGTCAAGAACGTTCTGCGGCGACCGTAACAAGGCTTGTGACAAGGCCGCCCTCAGGATTCCGTCAGGGTCCCAAGGGCGGCCTTGCTATATACTGCGGGGTCAGACAAGTTGGCCGGCAAGATTGTCAAGCGCCGGCAAATCACTCTGTTTCAGACGGCTGCGGATAGTAACCATCGGTTCGACAATCTCTATGTTTTTCATGGCGCCCAGCATCTCTCGCATGACACGGCCGGCCGAAGGTGCCCAGGAACCGTTTTCGAGGATGGCCACCCGACGGTTGCAGTAGCCTTTGCTCTGCAGCCGGTGCAGGAATTCGTACATCGGCGTGAAGAGGCCGCCGTCGTACGATGAGGCGGCGACGACCATGCGGTCGTGCCGGAAGGCGTCCTCGACGTTCTCAGCGATGTCGCTGCGGCAAAGATCGCTGACAACCACCCGTTTCGCCCCTTTTTCACGCAACAGCGCAGCCAGTCGTTCCGCCGCGGCCATCGTACCGCCGTGGATGGAGGCCACAGCGATGAAAATGCCCTTGGTTTCCACTTCGTAACGGCTCCAGGTGTTATACAGGTCGAGATACTGGCCAAGATTCTCCTCGAGCAGCGGACCGTGCAGCGGGCGGATGTGCCGGATGGGCAGCCGTGCAGCTTTGCCGAGCACGGCCTGCACCTGGGCACCATACTTGCCCACAATATTGAAGTAGTAACGGCGTGCCTCACAGCTCCAGTCGTTGTCTTCGCCGCCATAGAAACCGCACTTGGCGAGCGCGCCGAACTTGCCGAACGCATCGGCGCTGTATAGCGTGCCGTCCAGATGGTCGAACGACATCATCACTTCGGGCCAGTGCACCATCGGCGCTGCCACGAACTGCAGTACATGCTGGCCCAGCGAAAGCGTGTCCCCTTCCTTGACGGCCTGCGTCCGGCCTTCGAGCGCGATGTTCTCGAAGAACTGCGGCAGCATCTGAATGGCACGGGCGCCGGCCACCAGTTTCACGTCCGGATATTCCTCCAGCATCCAACCGATGAGACCGGCATGGTCGGGTTCGAGGTGATGCACCACCAGATAGTCGGGTCGGCGGCCGTCCAGCGTTTCGCCCAGCTGCTGTTTCCAGAGGTCGGCCTTGCGGAGGTCCACCGTGTCCAGGACGGCAATTTTCTCGTCGAGTATCACGTAAGAGTTGTAAGATACGCCGTCCGGTATGATGTACTGACCTTCGAAAAGGTCGAGGTCGGTATCGTCCGTACCAATATATTTTACGTTGTTGATGAGCGTTCTGATCATGATGTAAATTATTTCAGCACGGCCGGCAACTACGCCGGCCGCACGGTTTTACAAAATTATGAAAAACTTTATCTCCGCCAAGCGGGGTGCTGCTACAGCGGCCCCATCGGTGTCCAGCCGTTCGCAGCCGGTGCGCTGGGCTGACGCGACTGCCCGGAACGTCCGCCGCGCGGTTCCTGCGGCACGTCGAAATCCTGCAGTGCGGGCTTCGGTGCCTTGGGATCGATGTCCGGCGTATCGGCCGCCAGATGGCGCTGCAGGTCCAGATTGTTCTCGCGGATGCCTTTGGCGATGCAGAGCGAGAACAGATAGGCGCCGTAATTGTCGGTGTGCGTACCGTCGGAATAGGCCGCCAGGGCATCCTGGCCGAGCGCACGCACGATATCCATGCTCATACCCCAGAGATCGATGAAGGCACATTCGGCCAGTTCGGCTGCCTTCGGCGCATTCTGGCCGTAGGGCGTCATCAGGTCGGTCGCCGTGGCGTTGCTGCGGTTGATCTTGGTCATCGGCGAGACAATGACCGGGGTCACGCCGTGCCGCCTGGCCTCGACGGCCATCGCTGCCAATTCCCAGATGTAATCCTTGTCGGCTGCCGAATGGGTGCGGACCCAGTCGCCGGCAAGATCTTCGGAATCCCACATCGGGTCGTGACCGCGCGACTTCTCGTCGTTGGTACCCAACTGGATGAACAGGTAGTCGCCCTCCTTGCAGGACTCCATGATCTTGTCCCAACGACGGCCGAAACGGAAACCTTTGATGGTCATGCCGCTCTCGGCATGGTTGGCCACGGCCACCCCGTCGTCGAACCAGCGCGGCAGGTACTGGCCCCAGGTGCCGCCGGAGGACTGGTCGGTCACGGTCGAATCGCCGATGATGAACACCGTGATGCAGCTGTCGGCCGGTGCAATCTCCATGGCACAGACACAGGGTGCCTCATCGTTGAACTGCAAGGTGAGCCGGTCGTCCCAGGTAATCTTCTTGATGGCACCGGTTTCATAATCCATCTCACTGGAGTTCAGTTTCATCTGGTTATTCTTGGAAAGCTGCGGCGTCCGGATGTTGACGTTGAACGACACCGTCTTGATTTCTTTCTTGGCAGTGGCCGCACGCTCGACCATAAGCCGACGGATTTCGGACTTGACGGTCGTGCACGAAGTGCCCTCGGTGTTGCCGAGCGTCAGCGTCACGCGGTAGTTGCCTTCGGGCAGCCGCACCGAAAACTTGAACGGAAGGTCCGATGTGACATAATCACGCGTCAGCGCGGTGCCTTTCTTGTTCACGACGTCAGAAACGCCAGCAGTCGTTTCGAAGCCGTACCCGAGGTCGTCGGAATACAGCGTGGCGGAGGTGACCGGGATATAACCCTCCGCCGCCGCGGCCGAACCGAAGTCGAACCGATAAAGCGGCGCCGCGGATTCGGTTTCTGCAAACGCCAGCCAGGGCGTCAGAAGCAACAGGAAAGAAAAGAACTGCCTCATATCAGAATGTTTATTAATACAAAGGAATAAAATCTTTATATCAGGATGTTTGTTTCAATACAAAGGATGTCACCAAACGCCCTCAGACGGTTTCGGGCGACATGTGCCACAAAGATACAATTTGTTGCAGTTTTTCATCCATGGGCATCTCCACGTCGAGCCAGTGGATGTCGGCGCCGCGGCGCTCCATGCGGCGGAACCAGGTCATCTGGCGCTTGGCGAACTGCCGGATGGCAGACAAAAGCCGCGACACCATCTCATCGTACGACAACTCCCCGATAAGATATTGAGTAACGAATTTATATTCAAGCCCATAATAGGCCAAAGCCGGTGGTGTGAGTCCCCGGTCGAGCAGGCCTTTCACCTCTTCGACCATGCCGGCCTGCAAACGGGCATGGAGCCGGTCGGCGATACGCTGCCGGCGCAATTCGCGCGAACAGCCGATGCCGATGAAAAGCGGATGCAGGTCGAGGTACGGCGGCCGCTCCAGGATATGTTCCGAGGTATAGACGGCTATTTCGACGGCCCGCTCAAGCCGGCGGCGCGTCTCGGTGTCGGTATGGTTGTGCAGCGTCTTGTACCGGCGCAGCATCGTGGTCAGTTCCTCGTCCGACATGCCGGCCATCTGCTGCCGGAGTTCCGGATTGACGGGCACTTCGAGCAGGTCGTAGCCAAAGACAGCCGCCTCGAGGTACATGCCGGATCCGCCGCAGAGCACCGGCACCCGGCCGCGGGATGTCACGTCGCGCCAGGCCGCCTCGAAATCGCGCTGATAGGCGTGTACATTATATTGTTCGCCCGCCTCCGCGATGTCGATGAGGTGATATGGCACCGGCACACCGTCCACCTCATATTCCTCCAGATCCTTGCCGGTGCCGATGGTCATGCCGCGGTACACCTGCCGCGAGTCGCAGCTGATGACCTCGCCGCCCATGGCATGCGCCGCATGGACCGCCACCGCCGTCTTGCCCACGGCGGTCGGCCCCAGGACGACCAGGAGGTTATACCGTAACATATTTAAAAAAAATATACTTTTGCAGCCGCAAATTTAAATTTCTTTCGGCAAAAGTGGATACGTTATTCCTAAGTGTCTGTCGATTGCTCATAGACCCGAACGGCAAATGGGCGCACGCTTTCAAGCAGTCGGTCACCTGGCGCCAGGTGTTCAGACGCCACGTGCTTCCGTTGCTTGTCCTGTATGCCATCTGCGCCGTGGCGGGAGGTTTGCTCTTCTCCTCGCGGCTCAGTTCTTCGACGGGCCTGATCCTGATGCGTACCATCGTGCAGATGGCGGCACTGGCCGGATCGCTTTTCCTGTCTTCGTACATCCTCAACGAAACGGCGCCGAACTTCGGTCTGCCTTACAACTACGACCGGGTGTTCATGATGACGGCCTACTGCTGGACGCCCATCTACATCGTGGCGGCATTCATCGGTCTTTTCCCGTTCCTGGAAGCCTTCAAGATACTGTTCCTGTATGCGGTCTATGTCGTATGGGCCGCGATGCCCCATGTACCCGGACTGCCGGCCGACAAGCGGATATCGTACGCCGCAACCGTCGTCTGCGTTTCCTGGATTATCTACATCATGATTCAGACCATCGGTCTGAGAATAGGACACAGCATTCTGTAAATGAACATCATCGGTGTCATGTCGGGCACATCGCTCGACGGTCTGGACCTTGCGCTCTGCCGCTTCGCGAAGCGGAACGGCCGCTATGCGTTTTCCGTCCTGCGGGCTGTCACGATTCCGTATGACGCGGCATGGCGGCAGCGGCTGGCCACGGTACACGAGGCCGGCGGACTGGACCTGACCCGGGCCGACCGGGATTTCGGACGGTATATCGGCGCCTGCTGCAAGACGTTCGCCGGCACCGACAAGGTAGACCTCATCGCCTCGCACGGCCACACGGTGTTCCACCGGCCGGACGAGGGCCTGACACTCCAGATCGGCGACGGCGCGGCCATCGCCGCCGTCAGCGGCATCCGGACGGTCGCCGACTTCCGGCGGCAGGATGTGGCCATGGGCGGTCAGGGTGCACCGCTGGTGCCCATCGGCGACGAACTGCTTTTCGGCGCGTATGCGGCCTGTCTCAATCTGGGTGGCTTTGCCAATGTTTCGTTCCGGCAGGACGGCCGCCGCACGGCTTTCGACATCGGCCCCTTCAATATGGTTTTCAACCGTTATGCCGAGCGCGAAGGCATGCCGTACGACGACGGCGGAGAACTGGCCCGTCGGGGCGTCCGCTGCGCCGCGCTGGAACAGGAACTCGACGCCCTGCCGTTCTATGCCGTCAAGGGACCCAAGTCGCTGGGCCGTGAATGGGTTGACGAAGTGCTGATGCCGCTCATCGACCGTCACGGGCTGCCTCCCAGCGACGTACTGCGGACCTACAGCCACCACATCGCACGCCAGATTGCGGCGGCGCTTCCCGCCCCCGACGCACTGCTGGGAAACCCTGCCGCCCCCGAGTTGCTGGTGACAGGCGGCGGCGCTTACAACCGGTTCGCCATCGACCTGCTGCAGGAGGTCACTCCCTACCGCATCGTCATCCCCGACAACTATACCGTCAACTATAAGGAAGCCTTGATTTTCGCTTTCCTGGGCATGCTCCGCGTGCAAGGCCTCGACAATACGCTCGCCTCGGTCACCGGAGCCCCGCGCGACCATGCCGGCGGCACCATCTTCGAAGCGTAGAAAGTTACTGTCGAAGCCGTATAACGCCCTTATTGCGGAATATTTTTTTCATTATCTTTGCTGCGTATCGGGCCGTTCCGAGACACTGTCGTTGTCTCCCGGTGATACCCTCAAACATTCATACCATCATGGCAAATAACAAGTATGCAGGCACCCAGACTGCCAAAAACCTGGAAGCGGCCTTCGCCGGCGAATCGCAGGCCCGCAACAAATACACATATTTCGCATCCAAGGCCAAGAAAGAGGGCTTCGAGCAGATTGCCGCCCTTTTCCTGAAAACGGCTGACAACGAGAAAGAACACGCCAAACTCTGGTTCAAGGAACTCGACGGCATCGGCGACACGGCGCAGAATCTGGCCGCTGCCGCAGATGGTGAGAATGACGAATGGACCGACATGTACGAAGGCCTTGCCAAGACAGCCGAAGCGGAAGGTTTCCCCGAACGGGCCGCGCAATGCCG
>JAEEGL012734009.1_pt1 | contig 14532 bp, 8 predicted proteins | sample 9134231 | NCBI WGS metagenome assembly JAEEGL01 (sample SAMN16246548, study PRJNA631951) | gut metagenome | biome: gut microbiome; feature: rumen; material: fiber-attached | host: Bos | place: Iran: Karaj | collected 2018-10
AACTTTGAGAAAAAGACAATAGAACGTGGGGAAAGACTTCTTCCGGGCGAGGGCGGAGTGATAGTGCTTTATTCGGGAGCCTGTACAGCGGTAGGTAAGGGCCTGGTGGATCTGACCGGAGGCACCGTGATTTCCGAGAGTACCGCCATACCGGCATACAGTGAAATGCTTGTTCCAAGCGGTGATTCGGGTGTTGTAGCCTCCGAAACCACAGTATTATTCGTGATCTACGGAAAGTGAAACTTGCTTCAATACCATTTTTTGGTCATTTTTACCAAAAATGAGCGCAAAGTTTTGGTAAAAACAGATATAGCATTTATCAATCATTATGTGTATAATAGTCAAGTAAGCGTTTCTGACGCATTTATTTTATGAATGAAGAATCAGAACTTAAATTAGGGAGGATTTAAAATGGCAAGTTTATCACTTAAAAACATTCAGAAGGTATATCCTAACGGTTTCGTAGCTGTTAAGGACTTCAACCTTGAGATCGAAGATAAGGAGTTCATCATCTTCGTAGGTCCTTCAGGATGTGGTAAGTCTACTACACTTCGTATGATCGCAGGTCTTGAGGAGATTTCTCAGGGCGAGCTTTGGATCGGCGACAAGCTCATGAACGACGTTGAGCCTAAGGACAGAGATATCGCGATGGTTTTCCAGAACTACGCTCTGTATCCTCATATGTCAGTTTATGATAACATGGCATTCGGTCTTAAGCTTCGTAAGACTCCTAAGGCTGAAATCGATAAATTGGTTCATGAGGCAGCTAAGATCCTTGATATCGAGCACTTATTAGACCGTAAGCCTAAGGCTCTTTCAGGTGGACAGCGTCAGCGTGTTGCCATGGGTCGTGCTATCGTTCGTAATCCTAAGGTATTCCTTATGGACGAGCCTCTTTCAAACCTTGATGCTAAGCTTCGTGTACAGATGAGAATTGAGATCTCAAAGCTCCATCAGAGACTTGAGACCACCATCATCTACGTTACACATGACCAGACAGAGGCTATGACACTTGGTACCCGTATCGTTGTTATGAAGGACGGTGTGGTACAGCAGATCGACAGCCCCCAGGTTCTTTACAATGCACCCCAGAATCTTTTCGTTGCCGGATTCATCGGATCACCTCAGATGAACTTCATCGATGCAAAGATCTCTCAGGAGGGTTCAGACGTTATCGCTACTATCGGCGATGCTAACCTCAAGGTTCCCGCAGCTAAGGGCAAGGCTCTTGTTGACGGCGGCTATGTTGGCAAGACCGTTATCCTTGGTATCCGTCCCGAGAACCTTCATGATGATCAGGCATTCCTTGCAAGCTCACCCGACAGCGTTATCAACGCTAAGATCCGTGTATACGAGCTTCTTGGTGCAGAAGTATTCCTGTATTTCGATTATGCAGGTTCACAGGTTACAGCTCGAGTTGATCCCCGTACAACTGCTAAGACAGGCGACGAGGTGAAGTTCGCACTCGATATGGAGAAGGTTCACTTCTTCGATAAGGACACAGAGAAGACAATTACTAATTAGTAGTAGTTTCTTCATAAACCGTATCCTCTTACGTGTTTAGAGGCCCCTGCCAATTTGGCAGGGGCCTCACTTTTTTATCTTATTTACTTATGCTCTACAAAGAAGATATTTCCTTTGTCTGCAAAGCGTTCTGTAGCTTCATCCAGTTCAATGACTTCTGACTTGCCGCTGGAAGGATGATATACCGTAATACTGTGGGAATTATATCCTGCTATGGTCACCATCTCATCACCCAGCATTCCGTAAGTGTTTTCTCCCAGATATACATAGTAGAGCATCTGACTCACGCTACATCCCGTAAGATCCAAAAGATCATCCTGCTTGGCGGAGTCGTAGGCACTGGCACTTACATTATCCGATGCCAGCTTGTACAAGGATCGGCCGTTACGCCATACATAATTCTGATGGTTATCTACAACAACTCCGCTTCCCTCGTCCGCTGTATCGATAGCCTTATTCAGGTCGGTTCCGCTGTATACGATCTGCCCTGAAACATATACGTAATACTTTAGGGGCGATGTCTTGACCGTGATCTCAACCGTTTCTCCGTTGCTCTGGAGAGATCTGGTGCTGACACGGCTGGCTATAGAAAGGGCCGAGCTGTTGTTGGATTTATCCGAAAGGACCAAATATGCCATCTCTCCCAGATCGCCGCCAACATCCTTTGTAAGGGTAACTGTCTGGTTCTGCTCTCCGTGACTTGCCAGGATCGTATCATCCTTGGCATATCTGTATACCTTACCCGCCCTTCTCATCCGTGTAAGATAAAGGGCAAAAGTATCATGGACTACCTTGGTAGTATAAAGACCTTTTTTGCTGTAAACCTTGATTATTTCACCACTTATGACATCTGAGATGCAAAGCTTGTACATAGGTGTGATCTTTTGCTCCCGGGCATCGGCATTGAGGTCGCTGGCATTCATGCATCCGTATACAAGATCCTCTGTCATAAAGGTAAGAGGACAAAGGAGCTCACCATCATCTGCAGTTACATCTCTTGTGGATTCATCATTGAGGTCCATGATGTGCATTACCTCAGCAGCATTTTCCTCCTCGATCCACGCTATATATCTACCGCTTCGGGATACGGCATACTGGCTGTCTGCCAGAGGGCCGAGTATGTCCGAAGTCTTACCTACTACCGGATCGATCCGCTCCAGCGTTCCGTCTACCATAATGTAGATATTACCGCCGCTGCTTCTGAACAAAAGATCCGATATACCCTCGGCAAGGATCTGATAAGGACTGGTAGTGGTCAAAAAGGCGATCTCTCTTGCCACATCACTTGAACTGTTGTAATGGTAGATATCAATACCGCACTGTCCTTCGTGAGCACCTGCATTCATGTATCCGTAAACAACGAAGTCCATAGTACCGCTTTCGTCTATATTAAGGATACGGATACCGTGGGACATATAACCGCCCCGGACCTCTGTGGGATCATTATGCGAGAATGAGAAGACCTCTGTCATCATCCTCCGGCTCTGATTGTATTCATAGAGACTTCCCATATGGAAAAAGGCAACCACTGTACCCGTCTCATTGGACATCATGACCGGATCCGTACTTATGGGCCCCAGCTCAAGCTTGTTCGCATTGGCCTTGACTGATGTGATATCCATGAACCTGTCAAAGGTTCTTTCATAATCCAGAAGATAAACTCTTTCCTCACCCCTTCGTACTCTGAAGTACTCGGAAGTGAAATAGTATCCCGCATCATCCTTGAGGTAGTAACTTAGAGTTGCGATTAGATCGCTGGCGCTCATATCCTTGACTTCCAGCACGGGATCACTTATCAGTTCTCCGTCAAAGCCCTTCCAGCCTACCTGATCAAGGCTCGAGTGGATATCTACCTTTGCCAGAGTATCCTCATTGCCGCTGTCGTCAGGTTCGAGATACATGGCCAGGCTCTGATACTTTTCCGATCTGGCCTTGTCACTAAAGTTTCTTGTGAACTCCAGACACTCCTCGGTATACGCGAAATCCGGTCTCGTGATCCTGGTATAATAATAGATATCCCGATCTTCACACTCAAGATCTATGACCAGCATGTACTCCTGACCCTCTTCAAGAAGATTAGCCATGGAGGGTTCAGCCGTCACCACATCTCCCTCGATAGTAAATTCGGAAACCTTGGTCTGGGCTATCTTACGACTGGTATCAAGGGAGCGAAGCTCCAGAGTCATTGACTTTATCTTGTTACCGTAGGTTTTGATACGAAGAGGAAGTACCCTGTCCTTATCCAAGGGTATCAGGGAATCTCTCATATATGCCGCCTCCATAGGTCTGACATAACCGTGAAGCGGTGCCAGCTCCTGACCAAAAGATACAGGCGTCATGACCGGAAGGGTCGGGGCCGACATGATGGTCTCCGTCTCACCCGGTTTGAAATTCAGTATGAAAAAGAACGCTACCACCGCCACAACAAAGGTGATGATCAGCATCAGGATCCTCCGCTTTACCTCATGGGAGATCCCCGTTTTTCTAAAAGAAAGCTTCATTTTACAAAAAATCTCCAGATAGTTGCTATAGTGATCATTGCAAGTCCGGCAACGCAGACATTGTTTATCTTATCCTTGAGTATGATCCTTGCTCCCAGGATATTAAGGAATATCCAAAGAGCGAAGCAGATCTTAACAAGAAGATCCACGGATGTGCCCTTAAGTGCCAGCTCGTAGCAGATGGGGGCAAAGTAAAGACAAAGTGCTCCCAGAACAATAAAGAGCAGATGGTAAACCGTAAGTTTTTTCAGATCCCCGTGTTTCATAAACACTGATGCTATGGCAGCAATTATTACTATTAAAAGAAGCTGTGCTGCGATAAGTATGCTTTCGGACATCTTGATGGGATATATACCTGAAATAACCTCGTATGCCGCATACAAAAGTGCTCCGCCGATGGCACCGATCCACCACAGCTTATTCTTATGCTCCCTGCCAAATCCCATAAGAAAGATACCGACTATGAGCAAAAGAAGGATAATGATCATCTGCCATGAGGGAAGACTTCTACCTATGACAGCTGTTGTGATGGTTACAACGGGAAATACCAGCATCGAAAATGGGGCGACTGCGGTCTCATACGTGATCTGCATGGAATAGTAAAAGGCGATCCAAGCCACCACCATCATAACGGTAAAGATTAGAAGTCGTCCCCATACAGCTCCGGAAAGAGATGACATGGAGGAGAGTAGGCCCTTGAAATCCAGTACAGTAAGCCTGATAAGCAAGAGCACTGCCGCCTCAATAGCAACTGCCATAGCGGCTGACATCCCCTCAAGTCCCTTTTTTATAAAAACAAAATGGAGCCCTGCCATAAGAAGGGCTACGACAAAATAACCTATCCAGCCGATTCCGAGATCCATTTTCCGTCCTTTCCAACACTTGAATTCAGATTAACAACAATATATAATACTTTGTGCTCTTATAAAAGTCAAACAAAAGGAGTTATATGGATAAATTAAAAAAAGTCAGCGCGCTGTTTCATATCCCGCTGGCAATGCTCATTTGCTATATCATTGAGTCCCTGTCCAGACACTCTGCCCTGGCAGGACTGCTTTTTATCAAAAATCATCCGATGCCGTATATATTCAATTCATTTGTTATATTTGTGCTTCTGTCCCTTACCTACCTATTCAAAAGACAGATGCTGGCCCGGATCATAATATCCGTACTTACCACCACCATGGGTGTGATCAACTGCATCATCCTTATCAACAGAGTAACGCCCTTTGGATTTACGGATCTGGCAATGATAGGTGATCTGCTCACTATGCAGAACACCAAGTATTTCACAGCCGGACAGGCCCTTGTTTCGATCATTGTCTTTGTACTGTTCGTTGCATTTTGTGTTTTCTTCTTTATAAAGGGAAAGAAAAGCGAACACGTTCTGCCAACACCTTTACGTGTGGGACTGGTTGTCTTGGCCTTTGCCTCCCTTCCCTTTGTAACCATCGGGTTCCAGCGAGCAGGCTTTTTGGAAACCTACTTCGGTAACCTGGCTCAGGGATATCTTGACAACGGCTACCTTTACGGATTCGGTACTTCCTTTATCGGCCGCGGAATGCGCAAGCCCATCGGTTATTCTCAGGCTCGCGTTAAGCAGATCCTTAGGGACAATAAGATGGGTGATTCCACTGATGAGGTACATCCCAATATCGTAGTCGTTCTTCTGGAATCATTTTATGATATCGATGAGTCCGATTTCATACATTGTTCAGAAGATCCCATTCCTTATACTCACAAACTGGAAAAGAAGTACTCTTCCGGACATCTGACCGTTCCCGTTGTTGGCGCCGGAACCTGCAATACAGAGTTTGAGGTCCTTACCGGAATGAGTTGTCAGTTCTTTGGTCCCGGAGAGTATCCGCAGAAGACTATCCTCAAAAAGACCGACTGCGAAAGTGTTGCGGACGTTTTGGGATATCAGGGCTATGGCACCCACGTTGTTCATAACAACGGAGGTAATTTCTACAGCAGAGCCAACGCCTTTTCTCAGATGGGCTTTGATACATTTACCAGCAAGGAACTTTTGGATATAACAGAGTATACGCCTTCAGGCACCTGGCCCACAGACGACATCCTCGTAGGCGCTACTGCCGATGCTTTGGATTCCACAGAGGGTCCCGACTTCTGCTACACTATTACAGTCGGCACTCATGGAGACTACCCCAAGGAAAAGATCCTTAAGGAGCCCTACATCCATGTAACCTGCGATGGCAAGGACGAGACCCGCACTAACCAGTGGGAATACTACTGCAATATGCTAAGCAACATGGACCGTTTCATTCAGGAATATGTTGAGATGTTTGAAAAACGTGGCGAACCTACGCTTCTCATCATGTTCGGTGACCATCTGCCCACTATGGGCCTTGAAAACAGCGATGTCGCAACCGGTGACCTTTTCCAGACCAAGTACATCACATGGAATAACTTCGGCATGGCAAAGCAGGACGTCAACCTGACATCATACCAGCTGGTAGCCGAGTACCTTGACCGCCTTGGTATCCACGGCGGTACAATGGTAGACTTTAACCAGTCCCGGATCATGCATCAAGTATCTCCGAAATCGGACTCATATAGATGGGATCTTCAGACCCTTCAGTACGATCTTCTTTACGGTGACAGATATGCCTATGGCGGAGCCGACAAATATCCTGCCAGCGATCTGGTGATGGGTATCCGGGAAGTTGTCATTGACCGGGCATATTTCTACAATAACAAGCTTCACATATACGGAGATAACTTTACCCGTTGGAGCAAGGTATTTAACGGCGACGAAAAGCTTGATACCACTTATGAAAGCGGCCAGGTACTGACCATCAATGCCGATGACGTCAAGGATGGCGATGTGATCACCGTCGTTCAGCTTGGAAGCAGCAATACCATGTTCCGCGTATCCAATGTTTACACTATCCATAAAAAAGAATCATAAAATAATCCCGCGATGCAATGCACCGCGGGATTTGTTTTGTAGGTTTTGTTAACTGATCTGCTTTGCCACAAGAAACAATCGACCGTCCTCCGTGTAGTTATTACAAGTGGAAAGGGTCATTACTTTGTCGCCGGGAGCAAGATCTATATTGTCTCCGTAAACTGAAACTCTCTGAACGCTGGTAACAAATGCATCCCAGTCGTTCTGATTCTCTGCACTGATGAAGTTGTAGTACCTGAAGTTATCGTCATCGGCATACTCAACTTCTGCAAGACACACAGCTACGATCTCGTAGGTCCTCTTTTGATAAAGGCTTGTAAACTCTATAGTCCGGTGGGAATTGAGATAATCCTCATCCAGATAGTGCTTGAGGCCGCCGAACATGAGGCCGCTGTTCATGTTGTGACCGTAGATGATAGTATTGGTAGTCGGATTCACATTGTCACAGCGCTCATCCATAAAAAGGGTTCCGTTAGAATCCTGTGAACCATCAAAGGCGTGATCAAGATAATAACTGTTGTCCCGCTGGACCACCGGGTAATCTATCCGAGTGTCTGCGATCCTGATCCATCCCACAAGATCCGGATTGGATGAAAGAGCACTCTCAAGCTCCGGTAGTACAGTCAGCTTGGAAGGATCCAAATTCTCTCCCTCAGAAAAAGGATCAGTGCCCTCCATCGCCTGGCTGGAGGAGGCCCTGCCGCCGGGATCATGCTGTGCTCCCTGCTTGGTCTCTCCGGAAAGCTTTGCGAGACGCTTTGCCGTAAGATAATTCTCCAGTTCCGAGAAACCGAAGTAAACAAAAAGCCCTGCAGCCAAAGCGACTACAGCCATTCCGATGAATTTCTGATATCGAACTTTATGCTCAGCTTCGTCCACCACGGCCTTGTCCTCAAGCAATCCCACGGACTTGTCAGCAACTATATCCGCAACGTGATCAAAAAACTTCTCTCCGATGGGACTTTTAAAAACTATCTCTCCGTCGCGGATCCGGTTATAAAGGCGTACTGCCACCTCGGGATCATGGATATCGAGTTCGTCATTGATGACCTCTATCTTTTTCAGATCCTCCTGTGCGTCCCGATACTCATGAAAGGTGTCAAAAGAGTATTCGCCTATCTTATATTTTTCTTTTATATCGCTCATTTTTGACCACTTATTACATCTGTATTGTTTTAGAACTTTGACCTTTATTTTATCAAATTTCATATACAAATGGTAGGTAAAAAAACAACGTGCCAAATAGGGTCTGATTGTGTATAATGGTGTGGAGATTGTGTTTTCGAAAGGAGTTTGCCGCATGTCTGTAGAAACCCTGGAAAACGTACTGACTCTGCTCGTTGTCATCGTCGGCAGTCTGTATTCCATTTTCAAATATATAAATTCTCCCAAAAGAGAATGGCTATATATTTCTGTTTTCTTCATGACCCACCTTCTCAGTGATTATTACTGGACCACATTCACACTGGTTATGGGTGAAAATCCCGATGTATCCGCCATGATGGCATATTTCGGCTGGAACATCGGTTATCTGTTTCTTGCCGTCTCAATTCTTAGGATGAGTTCCGAAGAGTGCAGGACATATATCCATCCCATGATGTTTATACCTGTACCCCTTGGTATCTGGCAGTTTATCATCTATCTTCCCTTTGGCGGACTCGCCAACAATATCTGGGAGGGCGTTTGCGCAACTACTATTTTATGTCTTTGCTTACAGGCTCTTCTTTATTATTCGGAAAATAAGAAAAACGGAGCTACCTTTCCCTGGTTCCATCTTGTTGCCCTTTTCCATATTATCTTTGAATACGGCATGTGGACTTCATCATGCTTTAACTGGCCCTCTGAAGTGCTCAACCCTTACCACTACTTCGCCTTCCTTGATTGTTTCGCCATTTTGATCATGGGCTGGGCTGCATCCAAGGTTTTTGAAGCCAGGGGATTTGTTCCCACAAAAAGAACGCCCCAGGAGACCCGTTTCTCAGTCCTTATGCAGATCATGACCGCTGTATTTATATTCTTCGGAACTGTGGGCGGATACTACATCGGCCGCAGGATGAAGAGTACCCTCAGTGGGGATTCCGCAGATATCAGAAATATCGCCATTACTCTTTTTGTGGTATCCATTGTTCTCGTGGTCTTTTCATTAATGGTCATTGTAATGACCTCTGTCCGCTATAAATCCATGGAGGGCAATTCCGATAAGGGTAATGCCAAAAAGAGGGGACGCTTCAATTTTATCTTCACTATTATCATCACCCTGTGCCTCATGACGGCATCAGTATTATATACCTCCAGGCTTTTCCACAAGGTTTCGGTAGCCGGAGCCCTGGAGGATGGCCAAGCCAAAGTTAAATCCACCGCGGAAGAATTGGAAAACTATCTGGCTGTTGCCAGATCTGTCCTTTGGGTTACAGCTGACACTGTAGAGATTATGCTTCAGGATGACGAGGCCCAGGATAATATTATCAAATACATTTATGCTCAGACCGCAAATCAAAAGCAGCAGTTTGATGAAAACTTCACCGGCCTTTACGCATATATACGCGGAGAATACATGGACGGATCCGGTTGGGTACCTCCGGATGACTACAGAGTTGAAAGCAGAGACTGGTATAAGGATGCAGTGGACGCTAACGGCAAGACCATAATCGTTTCACCTTATGTTGATGCTGATACCGGATCTGTTGTCCTTACCATCTGTAAGTTGTTAAAGGATGGTAAAAGTCCCGGTGACTACCAGAACCGTGCGGTCGTTGCCCTGGACTTGGTGGTAAATCACGTTCAGGAAGTTACCGAGGACGTCAGTGTTGGAGGCAAAGGATATGCCATGGTCTTGAATCAGGACGGGCTTATCATTTCCCATCGCAACAGTTCCGAAAATGGTAAGAACATCGTAGATAAGTACGGTTTCGGACTATTGGACAAACTTCTTGAAGTAAAAGACGGATCGCTGGAAACCACGCTCAACGGAGAAAAACAAACCTTATTCATCAACTCCGTTCTGGATCAGTGGTACGTTGTCATAGTTGTTAGTGAATCCCAGCTTTTGTCTGAGACCAACAATCAGCTGGTGGTCAACGTCGTTGTTTCACTGATAGTCTTCCTGCTCATTACCTTCTTCTATTATCTTGGATATAAAAATGAGCAGCTCAATGCGGGCAAAATGGAAGAACTTCGTTCCAACGCACTCAAGCGCGAGTACGAAGCACAGGTATTCAGGCAAAAGGAGGCTGCGGCCGACGAAGCTAACAAGGCGAAGAGTAACTTCCTTGCTCAGATGTCCCATGAGATCAGGACACCTATCAATGCAGTACTGGGAATGAATGAGATGATCCTCCGCAAGACGGACGATCAGGAGATCCTGGAATATTCGGAGAGCATTGATTCTGCCGGCAAGACCCTTCTTGCACTGATCAACTCCATCCTTGATTTCTCCAAGATCGAAGACGGCAAGATGGATATCATCCCGGCAAATTACGAGACCGGTACCTTTATCAAGGATCTGGTCAATTCCATCATCCAGCGTGCTGAGGCCAAGGGGCTTCAGTTCAAGACAGATATTGATGAAAATCTTCCGTCTGTACTTTTCGGAGATGACGTGAGGCTGACTCAGGTTGTTATGAATCTTTTGACCAATGCAGTTAAGTATACCGAAAAGGGTTCAGTCACCCTCGCAGTAAAATGTCTCGAGAAAAATAACCGAAGGATCAAACTTTTTGTAGCAGTAAGAGATACAGGTATTGGTATCAAGCCTGACGACATTGACAAGCTGGCGGTTTCCTTTGAAAGACTTGAAGAAAAAAGAAACCGCAATATCGAGGGTACCGGCCTTGGTATGTCTATCGTAACAAGTATTCTTGAACTGATGGGCAGCAAGATCTGTGTTGACAGTACCTATGGCGTGGGATCGGTATTCAGTTTTACAGTTGAGCAGGGTATAGTCGATGCGACTCCACTTGGCAACTTTGCAGACAGTTTTGAGACAGATCGCTCTGACAGATCCAAAGATGACCTTGTACAGGCACCTTCCGCCAGAGTTCTGGTGGTTGATGATAATGCTCTCAACATCAAGGTTGCAACCAATCTGCTTAAGCTTTGCAAGATAGAACCGGATGCAGTGGAGACCGGTATGGAAGCGGTCTCAATGCTGGGTCAAAAGACCTACGATATTGTTTTCCTTGATCATATGATGCCGGTCATGGATGGTATAGAAACTTTGCATGAGATGCAAAACAAATCTCTTATACCTCCTGAGACCAAGATCATCGTCCTGACTGCCAATGCCATTGCCGGTGCTAAAGACGGATACATCAAGGAAGGCTTTGATGATTATCTTTCAAAGCCCATCGAGATCAGAGAACTTGTAGACATCCTTAGGAAGTATCTTCCCGAAAGCGCTTACGCCGAATCCGAAGAGTCCGATAACGGACTTGAGGTTTTGGAATTTGCTCCGGAGACTGAAGAAAGTACCTCTTACGGCGAATACGATATGGACAAGCTTAGGGGAGCCGGAGTGGATACTGAAGCCGGTATCAGATATTGTGCGGATGATAGCGGAATGTATTTTGAGATGCTTGACTTTTTCGTTGCATCACATGATGAAAAGAAGAATGCAATAAACGGTTTCTACGAGCAAAAGAACTGGCCTGAATACAGGATCCTGATACATGCGCTCAAAGGCAATTTCCGAACTCTGGGTATGCCGGATATCTCCGAAAAGGCCCTGGCCCTGGAGAATGCTTCGGCTGAGGGAGATGAGGCATTTATCCTTGGCCACCACGAAGAAGTTATGGCTGACTACGATCATATGTCTGAAGTCATCTCTGCCGCTAAAAAATAAAACAGGCCGGAGGCTCAGTCCACCTATAATTTAATAAATACAAAAGCCGGAGATCATCTCCGGCTTTTGTATGTTTCCAGCATTTCTTTATCGATCGCACCTGAAGCAATGGTGTTATCAACCCAAAGCTTCATAGCATCCAGGGTCATGGACATGTTGTCCAGCTGTTCCTGTATTCTGACAAAATCAGGAAGCTCATCCTCGGATATGATACCGTCGGCTGTAATGTCTATGAGTCTGTCCTTGTCCTTGTTTAATGTATTTAGAGCGGAAAGCATTCCAAGTACGATCTCGGACAAAGACTGCTCTTTGATCTCAGGTACCTGCTCCTGTCCGATGGCACATTCATGAGAACAGTAATAGTTACAAAGACCGGGCTTTTTATAGGCCTTAGCCATGGCAACTATGTCCTCAGGGTGGGCCGAAGCCTTTTCCGATTCTATCTTTTCTATACGGCTCTCGGAAACATATTCCATGAGCTCACTTGCCTCTGCCCTCGTAAGCTCCGCGTCCTCCCTGCTTTGAAGATAAATGTTCTTGTTCTCTATACTGGATTTCTTTCCCATGATCGCAAACCTCTTTCATTAGGATTTTTTAGCCAACGCCATGGCTCTCAAATAACTCAAAAGTGCCAGTGCGGACACGATCAGGATAAAGATAAGGGCCAGCAGTTTGTGATCCATCTGCATTCCAAGAAATACAACCAATACCACAAGCCCCATAACTACGAACATGTTGGGCAGTAAGTATATAGTCACCGCCGCACCCTGCTTTATCACTTCGATCTCATTTTCCCAATCAAGGCGTATATGCTTGATGCCGCATACGCAGCCCCAGGCTGTGGAAAACGCGCAAAGCACTATGCCAAGTATAAGATAAAGCAGCGTATCAGGCAAGGGTACTTTTGCAGATATGCACATACAAAGGATGGCAAAAACCGTAGGCGGTACCGACAGGAGGATGTTAAAAAGCATTTTGCCACGATAAAGTACGGTTTTTTCAATGGGCAGACTTTGGACTATCCAGTAGTTCTTTCCCTCAAGGGACGGTGAGCAGGCTGTTGTTGCCATCATGCCCGTGAAGAAATAGATCAAAAACGGTATAGCCGGCTGAAGGATACTCGAGTCAAAGGGTGCATTTTGAGTAACCAAAGCCACGATCTTGTCAAATCCGATGATCAGTGTGAGCAATCCGACGATAACTGACAGGATCATGCCTATTCCAGCATTGGCCATATAGTTCGTAGAACCGGTCATCCTCTTCCATTCCTTAAATGCAACAGCGGCAGCAGCGCTTCGCTTCTTCTGCGCACTCATTTTGAACTTTTTTGCAGCAGCATGGGACTTGAGCGCTGAGTTGATGCTCCTATAGGAGTTCCCCACTATGATGAAAACTACTGCAAACAATAATATGCTTACACCTATAAGTAAAAGCATGTCCACTATACTCGTACTTACTATTGCCCTTGAAAACCATCCTGCAGGAAGGAAGATCCTTGCAGCTCCTTCAGTTGCCTCCGATAAACTGCTGAGGGTTTCCTCCACCTTATCGTTTCTGAACATATCCTCAATAAAGAAACGAGAGGCAAACATAAGAAGCACAAAGATCATGATCAGTACTGTCTGAACAATATTGGTCTTTCTGAATCCCGAGCTGACCCTTGCGATCAGAAAACCGATAAATGAAGCCAGCAACATGGGGATAATGGGAAGGATCAGAGATAACACGATCCAAATAAGGTATACGTAAAATGCCGGTTTGGCATAGATCCCGTATCCAATGGCCATTGCAACAGCAATGCTCATATACCAGGGCAGGCTGTTGACATACATGTAAAGAAACTTGCATGCCGCAACGGTCCTTGCTTCGAAAGGAAGAGACATAAGCATGTCATACTCCTTGAAGTTAAACAGGTATCCATTAGTCTTAAAAAGCATGAAGACAAATGCAATCGTTGCGATGACAATGGCACACATAACCGGAGCGGAATCAATAATGCCGATCTGTCCGTACCCTATACAAGTCATGATACAGTAAGCCATGATACAAACATATAATATCAGAACTCCGATGATATTGCCCACGATCCGTTTTTTCTTCTTTTTATCCGTACTGTATTTATAGATATTGAGCTGACTCGTAGAAAGGAGCAGTGTTTTCAGAAGTAAAGATCCCTTATCCTTCATTTTCCACCTCCAGGAAAGCCTCTTCCAGTGAGTGACCTTCTGTCAGTTCCTCCATTTTGCCGGATGCGATGATCCGTCCTTTCTTGATGATAGCAACCTTATTGCAAAGTTTTTCGGCCACGTCCAAAACATGAGTAGAGAAAAAGATGGCCGTTCCTCTGCTGCACATATCATGCATGATCTCCTTGAGGGTAAAGGTAGCCTTGGGATCAAGTCCTACAAAAGGCTCGTCCAAAACCAAAAGCCTGGGCTCATGGATAAGGGCGGATATGATGGCAACCTTTTGCTTCATACCATGTGAGTATGAACTGATAAGGTCTCCAAGAGAATCCGTTATCTCAAACATATCTCCATACTTTTTTATACGCGCCTCCCGATCCTCTGCACTTATCTCAAAAACATCCGCAATGAAATTCAGATACTGGATGCCTGTGAGGTTTTCATATAGATCCGGGTTATCGGGAATATAGGCGGTGATCCGCTTGCATGCCATGGGATCGTCCTTAACGGAATGACCGTCAATAAGAATCTCTCCATCAGTAAAATCCA
>JAEEGL012868352.1_pt1 | contig 14532 bp, 12 predicted proteins | sample 9134231 | NCBI WGS metagenome assembly JAEEGL01 (sample SAMN16246548, study PRJNA631951) | gut metagenome | biome: gut microbiome; feature: rumen; material: fiber-attached | host: Bos | place: Iran: Karaj | collected 2018-10
CTGATCGTCAAAGCAAGATTTCTTGGTTCTGGTTTTAAGAGCACCGTTACTTTTGGTTGGTAGAAAGCTCCTATAAAAACACCGAATCCCTCAGAGAGTTTACCGTAAACCGTCACACGATCTCCGCGTTCTAAGTCTGAATTTAACCTGCCATACAAGAATACCGTTCCGGTAATTACTTCTCCGTTATAATGCAAATCTTCAAGCTTTGCAGAGCTTGCGCTTCCGGCTATGTCCGGATCGCCTCTGATCGTCCCGGATAGTTCGATGGTCTCGCCAATCATATTCCGGAGCGGGGTACTCGCGTTCGATTGTCGTAAGGCTCTTATAACTGAGAACAAAATCGCGGCTAAAATCAAACCCATCAACCCAGCTCTGAGCCAGAATTTCTTATCCATATATTAGTAAACCATGATACAATAGAGGTATGCCAAAATCAAATGTCTCTCCTAAACCAGCAAAGAAATCTGTCGGGTCCAAAGCTTCGAATTTTGCACGCTCGCTTATCTTCTTTGTTCTTGTCGTTTTACTATGTTCGACTCTAATTAATTCGTTCAGCGGTAACGGCGTTAATAAGCTAGAAACCGTACCAATTTCAAGCGTAATCTCGCGCGCTAATGATCCAGAAGGGAATATCTCTAAGATTGTCGTTGATGGGGACAATCTCAAAATTACACTTAAAGGTCAAGATGCTCCCAGCGAGGAATCAATCAAAGACCCAACTGGCACTCTCTACGAGCAAGGCTTGGTAGACTATTGTTCGGATATAGAAGATCTTGAAGAAAAGAACGCATGTAAAGAAACATACCCAACCATTGAATATATTCATTCTATGGATATTTGGGGTACGGTTTTCGATATTGGTCTCATCGTCTTGCCAGTAATTGCACTTGTTCTATTCTTCTCCTACATGATGCGTCAAGCACAGTCTATGAATAACCAAAACATAGGCTTCGGCAAGGCTAAAGCCCGCGTCTATGGTCCAGATAAGAAAAAGGTTACCTTCAGAGACGTCGCGGGTAATGAATCCGCCAAACAGGATCTGGAAGAAATAGTAGATTTTCTTAAGCATCCAAAGAAGTACGAGACGCTCGGCGCTAAGATCCCGCGTGGCGTTCTTCTTGCCGGAGATCCTGGTACTGGTAAGACACTTATGGCGCGCGCTGTAGCAGGCGAGGCTAACGTTCCATTCTTCTCTATTTCCGGTTCAGAATTCGCCGAAATGTTCGTAGGTGTCGGAGCTTCTCGTGTACGCGATCTATTCCAAAAAGCTAAGAAAAACGCCCCATCGATTATTTTCATTGACGAGATCGATGCTGTTGCTCATAAACGTGATGCACGTGGTGGCGCTGGACGCGAGGATGAACAGACCTTGAACCAGATTCTCGTCGAGATGGATGGCTTCGACAATGAATCTGGAGTCATTGTGATTGCAGCAACTAACCGCGTTGATATGCTAGACAAAGCTCTTCTTCGCCCCGGCCGCTTCGATCGTCACGTCAACGTTGTCTTGCCGGAGCGCAAAGATCGCCTCGCGATTCTCAAGGTCCACTTCAAGGGTAAGCCAGTCGCTCCAGATCTTGATTTGGACTCTCTTGCGGCGAAAACCGCAGGCAGTGCTGGTGCCGATCTTGCTAATATCGCTAACGAAGCCGCTATCACTGCAGCTCGCGTCGGGCACAAAGAAATCACTAATGCTGATCTTACTGAAGCCTTTGAGCGTGTTGCTATTGGGCCAGAACGTAAGAGCAAAGTGATGAACGACAAAGAAAAACAAATTACCGCTTATCACGAAGCCGGACACGCTATTGTCGGCCACGTTTTACCAGACTCAGATCCAGTTCACAAAGTAACTATTATCCCACGCGGACGTACTGGTGGGGTCACTTGGTTCCTCCCGCCCGAAGATAAGAATTATAAGAATATATATGAGCTTAAAGATATTCTCGCTCGCGCCATGGGCGGTCGTATTGCAGAAAAACTTGTCTTTGGTCCAGAAGCAATTACGACCGGGGCAAGCTCCGACCTTACGAACGTTGCTACTCTCGCTAAAGAAATGATCGTAGAGGAAGGCATGGGCGCCAAGACTCGCAATCTCGTCTTCCCGGAAGGTGATGTTGGATACTATACCATACAAGCCGGTAAGCCATATAGCGAAAAGACCGCTGAACTAATTGACGAGGAAATTAAACGCTTCTCCGATGAGGCTGCTGCTCGCGCTGAGATTGTTCTCAGATCCAACCGCAAAGTTCTTGATGCTCTCGCTGCTGCCCTACTAGATAAAGAGACTCTAGAGGAAAAAGAACTCGCGCCACTCCTCGAATCGGCCACTCTTCCTGCCGCTGCCAAACTCCACGACTAATTTTGTATTATAGGGAAAATGTGCTATAATTTCCCCCATGGATTACACGAAATCACTAGATACAAAAAAATTTCTTGGTAAAAATATCACCGTTGCTGGCTGGGTTAATTCTCGTCGCGATCACGGAGGATTAATCTTCATCGATTTACGTGATTTCGAAGGTATTATTCAGCTTGTTGTCACCCCTGACACTCCAGAGAGTTTCCACCTAGCCGAATCTATTCGTGATGAATATGTTATCCGCGCTACTGGCAAAATGCGTAATCGCGCTCCAGAACTCAAAAATCCCAACATCCCTACCGGTGATGTTGAACTTGTCGTCGATAAACTTGAACTTTTGAATCGTTCCGATACGCCTCTAGTTAACACCCATGACGAAGGCACTGAGTCTGGCGAAGACCTCCGTCTCAAGTATCGTTTCCTTGACCTTCGTCGTCCTAGCATGCAAAAACTACTAAGAGATCGTTCGCACTATTATCGATTCCTACGCGAATATATGTATGATGCTGGGTTCGAAGAGATCACTACACCGATTCTAGCCAACTCTTCACCGGAAGGCGCACGAGACTTCCTTATTCCGTCCCGTCTCCACCCAGGTAAATTCTATGCCCTTCCTCAGGCACCACAACAGTTTAAACAACTTCTCATGGTCGGTGGCGTAGAACGTTATTTTCAGATTGCCCCCTGTTTCCGCGACGAAGATCCACGCGCAGACCGTCTTTATGGTGATTTTTATCAGCTCGACTGTGAAATGTCGTTTGTGGAATCTGGCGAAGTAGTCCGCAAGACTACCGAACCTCTAATTCAGAAATTAGCAACTGATTTTGCTAGAAAAAGACTTGTTCTGCGTTCTGAGCCGGCAAAGCAGTTCATCGAGAAAGGGAACACAATACCTCGCCTTCCATATGATTTTGCCATGAATACTTACGGCGTTGATAAACCAGATCTTCGTTATGGCATGGAGCTTATTGAGTTGACCGAAGTTTTTAAAGATACTAACTTTAAAGTCTTCAAACAGCCGTGCGTCAAAGCTCTTTGTGTTAAGAACGGAGCTAGTCTTACTCGTTCACAAATCGATGCTTTTACAGACGAAGCTCGCAAACTTGGCGCTGGTGGTTTGGCATATATTCTATACACAGAAGAAGGCGCTAAATCTCCAATTCTCAAGTTTATGTCCGATCAAGAAATCAAAGGTGTCCAGAAACTCACTGGCGCAGAGACTGGCGACGCCGTCTTCTTTGGCGCCGACGAACAAGCCAAGGTCAACAAAGTACTGGGTCAGCTCCGCATTTCCTTTGCTGATCACTTCGGGTTAAAGAAGGATGATGAAGTCGCACTTACTTGGATTGTTGACTTCCCATTTTATGAGTGGGATGAGAAAGCTCGTAAGCTCGACTTTGGTCACAACCCATTTTCTATGCCAAAGGGTGGTCTTGCTGCTTTAGAAAATGCCAAAACCGACGCTGATAAACTTGCCATAGTAGCTGATCAATACGACATGGTAATGAACGGATTCGAAATCTGTTCCGGCGCTGTTCGTAACTACAACCCAGAGATCATGTACAAAGTCTTCAATATCTTAGGCTTTAATAACGAGTATGTTGAAGCACGATTCGGCGGTATGCTTAATGCATTTAAGTTTGGTGCTCCTCCTCATGCCGGCTGTGCCTTTGGTATTGACCGCATCTTTATGGTCCTAGAAAATGCTAAGAACATTCGTGATATTATCGCTTTCCCGAAGAATGGCTCAGGCATTGATCTCATGATGGACTCCCCATCTACCGTTGACCAGATTCAGCTCGACGAAGCTCATCTCGCCATTGTTGAAGATAGAGAATAAATACTATAATAAGCATATGCCAAAAGTGAATCCAGACGCAGTTTATCCAAAGGCTTCGCATGGCCGCGTCCAGAACACCGACGACGAATCGGAATCGTATAACGAGATACACTTTATTTCGATGAATGTTGAAGGATCGAAAGAAAGTGAACGCGAAAAAGAACGTTGGCGTAGGGGCGAATTGGTTCGCCTAGATGACAAGCTTATTGGGCGCACTATTTTCTTAGCTATACTAGTCGCATGTCTTGCCATTGCGGAGTTCCTCTATGGAAGATATTTACCAGCTATTAAGTTCTTCTTAATAGGGGCAGCCATTATACTTGTCGTTGTTATAATTTATTACATCATTAAGCAAGCTAAGATTAAGAAGGAATCGCGCAAATACAAAAACGGCAACGGAAAATAACTCACCAACCGATTATGATGCTATAATAATCTCATGGCAAAGTTTAAGTTTAAATCCGTCGTAGCTCTTGCGAACGCCAAACTTTCGGTAAAGGCAGCCGCCATACTACTAGCAGGCTCCACGTTATTGTCGGCGCTTCTGGGCATATTCCGCGATCGGCTTTTGAACTCTTACTACCTAAAAACTTATCCAACCGGTATCGACGCCTATACTGCAGCCTTTACTATTCCGGACTTTATGTTCTTTGTTCTGACATCGGGTGCTCTAGCTGTATCCTTCGTCCCAGTTTTTAACGAACGCCTCATGAAGGGTAACAAAAAATCCGCCTGGGAGCTGTCAACATCACTGCTTAACTTTCTTGCGCTCATTACTCTCATCGCTAGCATACTTATTATGATCTTTGCTGACCCACTCGTTCGCTATGTTGTAGGTCCAGGTCTTGATGAGTCCGGCACAATTCTTGCCATTAATATGATGCGTGTAATTGCAATTAACCCGTTTCTCTTTTCGATTTCTACAGTCATCGCTTCGATTCAACAAGCTCTTGGCCGCTTTGTTTTCTACGCGCTGGCTCCAGCTATGTACAACATCGGTATTCTTTTAGGTATCACAGTCTTCACTGGTGGCATTAATATTTTCGGCTGGCAGATCTTCGAGGGTGGCATCATGGGCGTGGCCATTGGTGTCGTTTTTGGCGCGGTTCTGCAACTTATTGTCTCCCTAGTGGGGCTTTTTGGTTTTGGTTTTGACTATGAATTCAAGATTAATCGCAAGAATCAGGGTTTTAAGTCCGTTTTAAAACTCTTACCTGCCCGCTCTCTCGACCAGGGAATTGATTATGTAAACACTCTAGTTTCGACTAATCTTTCATCTCGCATGGGCGCAGGTGTGCTTCGTAGCTTTCAACAAGCAAATACGCTGCATCAAATGCCAGTATCGCTTATTGGCGTAGCAATCTCTACGGCTTTCTTTCCGCAACTTACTGAAGAGCTCGGCCGAGGTGACAAAGCCAAATTCCAGGATTCATTCCGTACAGCACTAAGTATGATTATATGGATAGCCTTACCAGTCTCATTGATTGCATTCTTCGCTCGTGGTTACATCGTAAACTTTATTATGAACGGCGGTGATATGCTCATCGCTACCATTCTCGGCACATTTATTGTGGCTATCTTTGCTCAGAGCATCTTTCATATTGCTTCACGTGGCTTCTACGCGTATCAAGATACGAGAACGCCGCTGATAGTTAGCATTGTTGCTATTGGCACCACCATCGGATTATCGATTTTGCTTTACAATCTCGGCTACGGGCCAGAAGGGCTTGGTTGGGCGCAAAGCATCGGTGCGGTATTTGAGATTATTATTCTTCTCACTATCCTCAATCGCCGTTCTGGCCATAAACTAATTAATAAAGAGTTCTTCAAATCCATCGAGAGAATGTTCTTCGCCGGTTTCATTACTGGCTGCGTCGCTTATTCTATGACTAAGTTCCTCCCCCTTATGGCGACAGATAATTCATTCCTTGCTACTTTTCCAAAATTCTGCGTAATTACAATAACATCGCTCATCGCATATCTCGCATCTTGTTACTTCCTAAATGTGCAAGAGGCGACGCCGATATTTAAGAAAATAAAGAAAATTCTTTTCCGCAATACAGATTAAAACTAGCCACTAAGACCGTTGGGCTATAGTTACTGCAACATTTTATCATAATGTCAAGACTTGCGTGAAACAAAAAGCCTTGCTAGAATACATACTATCGCTCTCAATTAATCATCTGTCGATAGGGGCGAGAAAACAATTAACAGGAGGCAATTCGCCTAATGCGTATCAGACTAAAACGCACAGGTCGCAAGGCCGAGCGCAAACAGTCTAAGATAGCTCCTGCCCCGTGGCAAGAGTTTATCGAAATTTAAGGGGTAATCTCAGTTCCCGCAAGGGAACTTTTTTTGTGCAAAATTTGCTATAATATAATTATGAAACATAAGTTCTTAAAAATTTTTTTACCCATCCTTGTGGTAGCTCTAGTTATTACAGGATTCTTTATTTTTAAATCTTCCAATAAGGAACTAAAATACATCTCCTCTGACGAAGAACTATATAGCATCTATACTGGATCCAGTTCAGGCAAAAACATTGACAGTCCGCTACTCCGCTTTTTGACCATGCCGTTCTCATTTCTGACGCACGATGTTGTTTATGACGATTGCCCGTATTGTGGCTACGTCATGGAAGATGATTTAGGAGTGCGTACGCAAGACGAGGTGGCTGAGCTCAATGCTCCGAGTCGGCCTAGCAGCGTTAAATCAGATGCTGGCGATTATTCTACTACCAACATACAAGTAGAAAATGTCGACGAGGCTGACATCATCAAAAATGATGGCAATTATATCTACTCCTTGTCTGGCAATGATGTAGTTATCACGGATGTACGTGACATTGCTAACCCAAACGTCGTATCTCGCATCACTTCACCAGATGATTCTGCGCCAGTAGATTTAATCCTTGCGGACGACACCCTCACGGTAATATCGTCCGAATATCCTAGTGGCGGAATTAATATTAGAAGCAGATATTACTACCGCAGCCAAAACACTTTCATACGTATTTACGACGTTAAAGAACGCGATAATCCTAGATTAGAGAAGAGCTATAAGCTGAACGAACCATACTATACTTCTCGCCGCATCGACAACCAGCTTTACGTTATTGCATCTGGCTCTATGCAAGCTAAGAATTCTAAAGTTCTACTAGAATATGAAGAAGATTATGTAACCAAGTCTTTCCCGTCTACTAGTGTCCGCTATCTCAAAGATGTAAAAACTAACATTCTAACAATTATCTCTCGTGTTGATTTAAATAGTCTTGACGCAGAAGTCGCGCTTGAGCCGTTCCTCCTTGATATATCTAATGCTTATGTTTCCGAACACGCTTTCTATCTTCTTGATGAAAAGTACGATTACGGTTCCACCAATGGCTCACTTCTGGATGATCTCGGCAGAATTTTTGGCCTTAAAGGCATTATTGGCTATTTCAACTACAAGAATCGTTACGAATATCCTGATTATGGATATAAAACCGAAATATATAAATTCGATATCAAAGACTCCGGCAATATTGTCTATTCTGCCAAAACCAAAATAAGTGGTACGACAATCAATCAATATTCTCTCGATGAAAAAGATGGGCATCTTCGCATTGCACTCAAGGATGACGATGGCTCGTTTGTCGCAATTTTAGATGAGGGCTTAAATATCATCGGTGAATCCGGCCGTCTTGCCAAGAATGAACAGATGTATGCCTCGCGTTTTATTGGCGATAAGGCTTATTTAGTTACCTATAAGAATACTGATCCGCTATTTGTTATCGATTTGTCCAACGAGGCAAACCCTAAAGTTCTAGGAGAGCTCAAAATTCCAGGTTACAGCGTCTATCTCCATCCATACGACGAAACGCATCTAATAGGTATTGGCGTAGAGACAGAGGAAGAAACACGTCGTGATATTAACGGACGCATTATGTGGACCACCGCCTATGTAACGGGTATGAAACTAGCTCTCTTTGACGTTTCTGACGTCAAGAATCCTAAAGAGATATCTAAGGTCAAGATTGGTGACTCTTATACGACTTCCGCCATTCTTACGAACCCAAAAGCGTTACTTTTCTCCAAGGAAAAACAGCTTCTAGCCATCCCCGTTAATGACTATCTTAATGAATTCAAAGTTGAAGTATCAAGCGAGGAAGATGACATCTCCGACCTCGTATATGCATTTAGCGATGATAGCGACTATATTTCAGAGGGATACATAGTTTACAATATCAACCTAGAAGATGGCATCACGGAAAAAGGATCCATCGTCCACGAGGAATCTAATCTCATTCGCGGCGCCTATATCAATGACAATCTCATAACGGTGTCAGAAGAAATGCTTAAAATCAACAGGCTTTCAGACTTAGGGCCTATTAGTGAACTTAATTTATCTAAATAAGAAAGAGGAGAACTATGGAAGAAAAAACTATAAATATTGAAAAAGTCGAACGTAAGGATCGATACATGGCAAAAGAATACGAGCGCAAGCACTCATCGCTTCATATCGCTGGATTTGTGCTCGGTATCATTTCTATGTTATCTACCTTCTTTTGGTACATCGCTATTCCATCTGGCATTCTCGCCATCGTATTTGGAGCTAAGTCGTCACGCGCAATCGCTTCAAAACTTGGCAAAGCCGGACTAATTCTAGGCATTATCGGCCTCGCCGCATGTGTTTTTGTTTATGTATCAATAATCTTTCTCACCTTTCTTAGCTACATGTAGTGTGATATAATAATTTCACCATGAAAAACAATCGTACTCTCTTAATATTTCTAATCGTTATCGTTGCACTTTTTATAGGCGCCATAGTTTTCGTGCCGCAACTTAAGAAGTCATCTGGCGATGATTCGGGCTCTAGCTCTTCAAGCCAAATTGATCTTTCTGAATACAACGTCAATGCGTATATCGATGGTAACGACGACAATGGCAACATCGCCGACCATGTCAAGAATGCAGATATCAAGACCGCTAAGCTTGTCATCTTTGAGTATGCCGATTATCAATGCTCCGGCTGCGCTACTGTAGGTCCATGGATTAAAGAAGTCCTTGCGGAATATAAGGATGAGGTGGCCCTTATCTACCGCACTGATCCACTTACCAATATTCATCCAAACGCCATTGCAGCCGCTTCGGCTGTCGAAGCCGCTGGTCTCCAGGGTTATTGGGAGGAGTACGGCGATTTAGTCTTCGAGAACCAAGCTGAGTGGTTCTATGCTACTGGCTCTAAGCGTACTGATTACTTTGCCACCTACTTCAAGACAGTTGCTGGCGAAAATGGTGATGTTAATAAATTTAAAGCCGATATGGCTGGTGATGCTGTCAAAGCCAAGGTTAATTTCGATCGCGCTATCGCTGAATCGCTCAAGATTTCTGCGACACCTTCCTTCTTTGATTCTAAAGGCCAAGAGATCGATTGGGCATCTGGTGAGCAGACTAAATTAAGTATTCAGAACTTCTTTAGAAACTACTTCAATAAAGCGCTTGGAAGAGAAGAAGTTCCAGAAGAAACAACAGAAGAATACTAGGATTACCGAAGAACACAGTTTAAAATAGCCCCACAAGGGGTTATTTTTTACGTCCATTGACAATCGAGAGTATTTTTATGATTATTCAATAAGGCGCGAACATTCCCGATCGAGAACAATCCAATCAGATTCTTCACTCATCCTAAAAAGACGTGGAAAAATACCCCTTTCGGGGTAGTTTTCAATAACTTCCTGGCGGAAGGGACAGGATTCGAACCTGCGGTACTTTCGTACGCTGGTTTTCAAGACCAGTGCCATCAACCACTCGGCCACCCTTCCGCGTATTATTTTATCACAAAACAACCGTCTATGCTATAATAGATGCATGAAGTCAAATTCTTTTAAAAAAGCCTTCACCGTTCCAGAGATGCTAGTAGTTTGTGCCTTTGCGGCTTTACTCCTCGTCCTGTTCTTTATTCAAAAGTCTAACGTCGACGCAATGTCTCGTGACGAGAAACGTAAAACGGCCATCAATGCCATGTACTATGCCATCGAAGAGGACTACTATGAGGAGCATCATTATTACCCAGAAGATATCACTGAAGATATTCTGACGGTAATAGATCCAGAGCTCTTTACCGATCCTAACGGATTTTATATCAACACTAGTTTCGGATCCTATACCTACGAAGCCACCAACTGTAAGGATGGTAAGTGCAAGAGTTACACACTACGAGCTGAACTCGAAAAAGAAGACGACTACATCAAACGCAATCGTAATTAAAAGGAGGTAACCTCATGAAAAAAGTACTTAGTTTTGACGTCGATCAAACTCTCAACGTCGCCAAAACCCCTATTCCAGACGAAATCGCAGACCTGCTAATCGGCTGCCTTCGCGCCAATTTCTTGATTTGCCCAATCTCTGGTCAGAAGTTCGATCAATTCCTCTTCCAAATAGTTGACCGTCTTGTTGAACGAGGCGCTACCGCAGCTGAACTCAAGAACCTTCACCTTTTTGTTGCTCAGGGTACACAATACTACAGATATAACGGTAGAAAGAAAGATTGGGATCAGGTCTATAGCTACCCACTTACTGATAAGCAAGTAGAGAAAATCACCGACGCTATTCGTACTGCAGCTCAAGAACTCGGTTATTGGGAAGAAGACAAGCTCAAATCAGGTGATGAGATTATCGAGAATCGTCTCTCTCAGGTTACCTTCTCTGCCCTCGGCCAGAAAGCTGGCACCAAAGAAAAATATGCTTGGGACCCAGACTGCAAGAAACGTGAAAAAATCGTTAAGCGAGCCAAAGAGCTCGCTCCAGAGTTTGATTACGAAATCGGTGGCACTACTTCCATCAACGCTATTACTCCCGGCATGAACAAAGTCTTCGGTATGACCCACCTCATGAAAGAGCTAGACGTCAAGAAGAAAGACATTCTGTATTTTGGCGACATGACACAACCTGGCGGCAACGATTATCCAGTCGTTCAGATGGGTATAGACACCATCACCGTCCGCACGCACGAGGACACCGCATTCGCCCTTCGTGGCATTCTCGGCATTACTGGTAATTTAGCCTAGCTACCTCTGTTACCAGCACTATTAGAGCGCGTATTAGATTTGCGACAAGTTTCGCCTATTTAGCTTGCGTTTTTAGACAATAGAGAGTAGAATAATCAGTATGAAGACTTATATTATTGGCAACTGGAAAATGAACTTTACCGTAGGAGAGTCCTCGCTCTACCTACATAAACTTTTACAAAAGGTCCACTCTTATCGCGACATTGAAGTTGTAGTTTCTCCGTCGCTCATGGCTCTTCAGTCCCTCTCCCTACAGACCGATCGTCGTAAGATTAAGCTCGCTACGCAGAACTTTTACTATCGAGACTTTGGTGCCTACACAGGCGAAGTTTCCATTGCCCAGCTCCGTTCGTTGGTTGACTATGCTATCGTTGGCCACAGCGAACGCCGCTATATCTTCAATGAGTCCGACAAAGACATTCGAGCTAAAGTTGCCGCCGCACTTAGAAATGGGCTCACTCCTATCCTTTGTATCGGTGAAACAGACGCAGAACGCACTTTCGGAGAGACCGCAGATGTTCTCCGTGACCAACTTCTCGGTGGACTTTCTGAAGTATCCGCTGAAGAAATTTCCAAATGCATCGTCGCATACGAGCCAGTTTGGGCCATCTCTGGCCACGATAAGGCTGCTAAGGTTGCCTCTCCGCTCGATGTTAAAGACGCATTTGCCCTTATTCGCAAAATCCTAAAAGAAACCTACGGTAAAGAAGCGGCTGAAGATACGCCTCTTCTCTTTGGTGGTAGTGTCAAATCCACCAACGCCGAGTCTTATCTCCTACTTGACGATTGTAACGGCCTCCTTATTGGTGGTGCCAGTTTGATTGCATCAGAATTTACTGATATAATAGAAATCGCTAAACGAGTTAAAGATGCCAACGCCCAACGCTAAAAAACCAGTACGCTATATGGACTTCATCAGTCGGAAGCCTTCCGAGAATTCCGACCCATTAGCTTCGCGTCCGGATGCTCGCCCCACTCGACGACCTCGCCCAATAGCGAAGGCGCCATCGGTTGCTGATCAGATTCCTCCTAAGGGAGCCCACATCGAACGGCCCGCTCGTCGTCCAGCAAGCGCTCCGGCCAAGGCCACTAAGCCAGAGTCAGAACTCACCGTAAAGAAAGACAACGAGCGCCCGCTTGTTTCCCGTGAGCCAGCCGCTTCGCGTGATCTCTATGCTGACGCTATCGATCCAAACAAGGCCAAGCCTGTCACTGCAAACAAGACACCAGACGATCTCGCAATAAAAGCTTCGGCTGCCCTCTCGGGTAATTCCAAGCCTGCCGAGAAGTCTTCGGGTGGCAACAAATCTCCATTCCTTCCGAACTACAACATTGATAAACGCCCGCTTTCGAATTCCGTTCCTGCTAAGAAGAACGACGGACAGTTTGAAAAGCTTTCTTACTTAGGCGTTAGTGATCAAGGTCACGACTCACCCCACAAGAACATTTATCGCCGCAAAGCAGAAGAGTCAGCCGATGATAATTCCAAGAATGATGCCGTCAAAATCGTTGATAACGAGACCGAGAAGCATGGTATGCCGGTCTGGCTCATCATTATTATCACAATCATCCTTGGCGCTGCCGTTGGTGCGGGTGTCTACTTCCTTTTGCCTCAATAGTTTCTAGTAATATTAAAACAAACAAAAAAAGGAACGGTATGGCAAGCCGCAACAAAACAAAAAGCAATACCTAAGATGCAAAGAAGAATTCTGCGAAGCGATACTTGCCGCTACTTGGCTCCATGTTGGCTCTAATAATTGCGCTGTGCATATTATTTACACCAAGGGCCGAAGATAACATCTCGATAGAGAACTATTCAATTATTCATGAAACCAAGTTTGGCGGTGTCTATATACAAATTGACATTAATGATTTCAACGAGCTTGGGTTTAATTACGGCGACAGTGTCGATGTAAAGTTCTCGAACGGTTACGAGCTATTGAACCTACCATACTATAACGGTTACTATAGCGATATAGGTGAACCACTTCTAATTGCCTATCCGGGATACGATTATATTAAAGTAGGCGTCAATTACGGAGCAGACTTATGGATTACGGCCGGTCTAGCTGAAGACGACACCGCCACTATTAGCCTAGATAAGCGCGGGGAATATCTAAAAATCCAGAAATCCAGAGATATACAATATTCCGATGTGCAAGGTAGCATGCGCGATGAAACCTTTGCAAATTTCAGAAATGTCGAAGTAGGCAACATAAAAAACGGCATACTTTACCGCTCAGCTTCACCAGTCGACAACACGCATAACCGTGCACCGATAGTTGATAAGTTGATTCAATCGGTTGGCGTAAAATATATCGTGAATCTTTCTGACAGTGAAACCGATTTAATTGAGCACATCAACAAAAGCGATTTTGATTCGCCTTATTTCTTATCTCTATACAACAATGGAAATGTTCTACCATTGTCCATGGACGCTCAGTTTAAAGGTGATAGTTTCATAGAGAGCTTAGTCAAGGCTCTAACGTCTATGTCAAACAACGCCGGTCCATATCTTATCCACTGTGTCGAGGGAAAAGACCGCACTGGCTATATCGTAATGATCATCGAAGCGCTACTCGGCGCATCCTATGAGGAAATAATTGATGATTACATGATAACCTACGACAATTATTACGACATCACGCCGATTACAGACTCTGAACGTTACAATACGATCAAAGAAAAGAACATCGACCTTATGCTACACTATGTCATTGGTGATGAAGAAGAAAAGCAAGATCTGGCCAAAATTTCTGACTATTCTGCATACGTAAGAGTCTATCTATTGTCCATCGGAATGGATGAAGAAGCCTTCAATAGGCTAATCCAGAATCTCTCAAAATAGATTACATTCTTAAACATCATAGTTTATCAATCATATATATAATGACCATTGCATTCGAAAAAAGCTTGTGTATAATAGAATCAGTAGAGTTATAGTTGGTGTAAATTGGCTAAGCCTTTCAAAAATAAAAAGACTTAACAATAAAATGTGACACGCGCAGCTGAGATAATTGATGCGTTCTCTCCGTTTCGTGTTTCCCGGAGGTTTTAGTTAATAATGTTAGCAATACACGCCAGCAAGCTACATGCATCTCGTATGTGCTATTTTGCTATTTCGCTACTCGCAATCTTTTGTTTATCTATAATTGCTTTGCCATCTCTCCTCCCCTCCCACTCTTTTGCCGAACCAGGAGTAGAAGCTACTACTACTCTTTCTATTTCTCCAAGCTCCACTCTAAGCCTGATTGCTGAACCAGGTTCTTTTGTTTCTGGTAC
>JAEEGL015547935.1_pt1 | contig 14532 bp, 8 predicted proteins | sample 9134231 | NCBI WGS metagenome assembly JAEEGL01 (sample SAMN16246548, study PRJNA631951) | gut metagenome | biome: gut microbiome; feature: rumen; material: fiber-attached | host: Bos | place: Iran: Karaj | collected 2018-10
GATCGATGATCTCTTCCGGAGTCACGTTCTCGGCTTCGGCCTCGTAGGTCAGGCCGATGCGGTGGCGCAGCACTTCCGGGCAAACGGCCCGCACGTCCTCGGGGATGACGTAGCCGCGGCGCTTGATGAAAGCGTAGGCCTTGGCCGCCATCGACAGGCTGATGCTCGCACGCGGCGAGCCGCCGAAGGAGATGAGGTCCTTCAGGTTCTTCAGCCCGTACTCTTCCGGGGTGCGGGTGGCGTACACGATATCCACGATATAGCGCTCGATCTTCTCGTCCATGTAGACGTCGCGCACGACGTTGCGGGCGCGGACGATGTCCTCCGGGCTCACCACGGCGTTCGCTTTGGGAAACACGCCGGAGTTGTTCATCCGGATGATGAGCTTCTCCTCATCCTTCTTGGGGTAGCTCACGACGACCTTGAGCATGAAACGGTCCACCTGGGCCTCCGGGAGGGGGTAGGTGCCTTCCTGCTCGATCGGGTTCTGCGTGGCCATCACGAGGAAGGGCTCCGGCAGCTTGTAGGTCTGGTCGCCCAGGGTCACCTGGCGCTCCTGCATGGCTTCCAGCAGGGCGGACTGGACCTTGGCCGGGGCGCGGTTGATTTCGTCCGCCAGCACGAAGTTGGCGAAGACGGGACCCTTGTGCACCTCGAAGGCTTCTTTTTTCTGGGAGTAGATGAGCGTACCCGTGACGTCGGCCGGCAGCAGGTCGGGGGTGAACTGGATACGGCTGAACTTGGCGTTGACCGCCTGGGACAGGGTGCTGATTGCGAGGGTTTTCGCCAGGCCCGGCACACCCTCGAGGAGGATGTGGCCGTCGGCCAGCATCGCGATCATCAGGTTCTCCACCAGGTGCTTCTGCCCCACGATGACCTTGCCCATCTCCAGGGAGAGGAGATCCACGAAAGCGCTCTCCTGCTGGATGCGCTCGTTGAGCTCCTTGATGTTTACACTTTCCATATATTTCATTAATTTTGCAGTCAGTCAGTCTATGCGCTATCTCGTCAAGCTTTCGTACAACGGCTCGGACTTCTGCGGTTGGCAGATCCAGCCCGATGCCCCGAGCGTCCAGCAGGCGCTCGAAAGCACCCTGTCCACCCTCCTGCACGCTCCCGTGGCCGTGACCGGCGCGGGCCGGACTGACACGGGCGTCAATGCAATCGGCTACGTCGCGCATTTTGACGCAGCCGGGGAACTTGACACGCATCAATTATGCTACAAATTGAATGCCATGCTGCCGCGTTCGATCGTGATTCACGAGGTGGCCGCGGCGGCTCCGGATTTCCACGCCCGCTTTGACGCCACGCGGCGTGAATACACCTATTTCCTGCATCGTGTGAAGGACCCGTTCGCGGACGCGTTTTCCTACCTCTACACCTTCCCGGAAGTGAATTTCGACGCGATGAACGAAGCCGCCGCGGCGCTGCCCGGCCAGCATGATTTCCGCTGCTTCGAGAAGACGGGCGCCGACTCCAAGACCTCGATCTGCACGGTCACGGAGGCCGCCTGGCACCGCTACACGCCCACGCATCTGCAACTCACCGGGCGCGACGGCGGCGACGACTACTGGTACTTCCGCATCGCCGCCGACCGCTTCCTGCGCAACATGGTCCGCGCCGTCGTCGGCACGCTCCTCGAGGTCGGCCGCGGCAAGCGCTCCGTCGCCGACTTCCAGGCCCTGATCCTCCCTTCGTCATTCGCCGGCTCGACCGGCGAATCCCAGCGCTCCCTTGCCGGCGAAAGCGCTCCCGGCAACGCCCTTTTCCTCAGCGGCGTGAACTACTGACGATGAATAAACTCAGAATCCTCCTCTTCTTCGCGGCCATCGGGCTCGGCGCCTGGACGGCGTCGGCGCAGACGCGCGGCGTGGCCGGACTGTGGCAGCGCCTGTGCGGGCCGAATCCCAAGCTGGACTCCGTCTATATTTTCCAGCCGTACAAGGGCTGGGGCGGGGGCCTGATCTATGAGATGGCCGAGAACGGGGTTGGAATCGATAGCCGGGAGGAGGTCTATTCCGATCCCCTCCATGCAGTGTTTGACTACCAACTGAGAATGAATACCCGTCTGGCGAGCAGCCTGGGCGCCAGTGTAGCTTTCGGACCGGTTCTGTTGTGTTTCTTGCGGGAGGTCGGTCCCGGTGCGGGGAAAAACAGGACCTTCTCCTTCCGTTGGGATGCCAATTTCTTTGGCCTGAACGTGCAATACGCCAAATATTTCGCCGTGCCCGGCGGCACCATGTTCATCGATATCCTGGCACCGGAAGAGCAGGCGAAAAAGGGAGAAGGCATCCCGGTCGACACCGACCATGTCGCCGAGACTAAGTCCTGGATCGTGAGCGGTATCTATGCCTTCAACAGGCACCGCTTCTCGTATCGCGCCGCCTACAACAGCCGGTCGATGCAGCGTCGCACGGCCGGTTCCTGGATCGTGGCGGCCAGATACACCTACGGCATGACGGTGATGGATCCGACGGATGCCACCTTATTGCTCCTGACCAACGGTCTGGGCCGCTTCACGACCCACCAGGCTTCGGTGGGGGCAGGCTATTCCTTCAACTGGGTCCCTTACCACCGCGATGCCGTCGGTCCGAAGGACCTGCGCGGGCTCCGCAACCTGACCGTCAACCTCACGGCCGCTCCGATGCTCACTTTCTACAGCAAGGTCATCGAGGAAGACTATGCCCACGCGTCTCTCTTCACATTCAAGGATGAGATTGACCACCGCTTCGTGAATCTCGGTCGTGTCTATCCGAATTTCATCGCGCGGGCCGGCATCTGTTACTCCTTCGGACATTTCTTTGTGAATGCCTGGGGAGAATACACCAGCTTCGCCTTCCGCAGCAACCCGGTGGAACATGCCTATGAGACCGGGAACCGCTACATTTTGTCTCAGAACGGTGTGTTTTCTTCCTGGTCCGTTCGTCTCCAGCTGAATTACCGCTTCTGAGCAGCGCTTCTACAGCAGCTGTCCGTAGAGCAGGCCGATCCGCAGGTAGGGCGGCGGCCGGTAGCCGCGTACCCAGTCGTAGAGGGCTTCGCCGTAGCCGTAGTTGAACTGGGCGAACAGGGAGATGGCCCCCAGGTGGAAGGCGGCCGCGGCATTGACATTGACGTTGAACGGTGCGAACACGGGCGTGGCGTCCACGCTCAGCTCCCATTTCCCGTCCTTGCTCCGGTAACCCACGCCCAGGTCGGCATAGCCGAGAAAGCGGGAAAAGACATCCTGGGTATATTCGTCGTCATACCAGCCGATACCTGCGCGCCCCGTGGCTTTCAGAACCAGACCGCTGGGCAGGTATGCCCGGTATTCCGCCAGCAGGTAGTTGGTGGAGCGGCTGTGGGTGTCGTCCTGCGTCCCGCGTACGGGCCGGCCGTTGGAACGGTGCTCGACACCGACGATGAGGTGGTCCCGCTGCAGGGGAAACTGGAAATACAGACCGGGGTTGTAGCTGTTGTCCCGGAACGGGGAGGACGTGTCGAAGAAGTCCCAGATGGAGATCTGGGTGTAACCGAAGCGCAGGGCCATGCCTTCCGCTTTTCCCTTTCCCTGCCAGATGGGGATGGCCATGCTGAACTGGAACTTCAGGTTGGCGGTCGACTTGTTCACCGGCCCGTCCAGCGGAATGCCGCCGACGAAATACATGGGGCGGAACTGCTGGAACAGCTGGCCCGAACAGGGAAGGGTCAGCAGCAGGGCCGCGAGGCAGAGGACGATTCGATGGAGTATTTTCATATGGATTCGATTATTCCCGTTTCTGTTTCCGTGGAGATGGTCTGTGTCTCTCCGGCCACGTCGAAGGTCAGGGTCGCCCCCGTGTCGCGGACATCCAGCGTGACGGGCGCACCGAGGATCAGGGGCAGGTTCACGTCACCGTGGCCGGCGGGGAAGCCGCAGAGGACCGGGATGTCGCGGTCCTTGAGATAGCTGCAGATCATTTCTTCGACGCTGTCGTAGCCCAGGTTGGCCTCGCAGTCGGTAAACTCTCCGAGGATGACGCCCCGGCAGCGGTCGAACACGCCGTTGAGAAGCAAAGCGTTGATCATCCGGTCGATGTGGCTCATGTCTTCCTCCACTTCTTCGATGAAGAGGATGATGCCGCCCGCCAGGGTGGCGTCCGCCTCCGTGCCGAGAATGGGCGTGATGCAACTGAGGTTGCCGCCGACCAGCGTCCCCTGCGCGAGGCCGGGCTGGTTGAGCGGGTGGGCGGGCGCTTCGTACTGCGGGACGGTCCCGGTCAGGAGGTCGCGCAGCAGGGTGTTCGTCATTCCTTCTCCCTGGGACTTGGCCATCAGCGAGCACATCGTGCCGTGGATGCTCATCACCCCGGCGCGGTTCGCCATCCCGTGCAGGGTGGTGATGTCGCTGAAGCCGATGAGCCATTTGGGATGGGCGGCGAAGGTCCGCAGCGGCAGCATGCGGGTCAGGTGGATGGTGCCGTATCCGCCGCGGTTGCAGAGGATGGCCTTGATCGACTTGTCCTTCAGCGCCCATTTCAGGTCCGCAAGACGCTCCTTGTCCGTGCCGGCGTAGTAGCCCAGGTACTCCTTGCCCACGTTGGGGCCCACGACGGGCTCGAAACCCCACGCCCGGAGGATCTCGGACGCGGCTTCCACGTTCTCCTTCGAGGTGAAGTAGGCGGGTGAGACGAGGGCGATCCTGTCCCCCGGCTGCAGGGCGGCCGGCTGCACGCAGGACAGCACTGCCTCGGGGCTGATCTCCCGGGCGCAGGACAGCAGCGAAACCGCCGCAAGGAGGAGGAAGAGTTTTTTCATGCGGTCCATGGATTAAGGGGCGACGGTGATAGCCGGATGCCCGTCATCGTTGGCGCGGTAGTGGGGCGCGTAAAGGGATTCGATCACGGGGGCGGGGCACTGGAAAGTGCCTTCCTGGGTCACGAAATACTCTTCCGTGAGGGTGGTGTTCTCCTCCGGATAGCTGTCGAACCAGAACTCGGTGCGGTCGGCGAGCACGTTGCGGTAGCCCTGCGGGTTGAGGTCCATCCAGCCCGTGATGGAGATCGGGCGGAGCCGCCAGCCGTAAGGGCCGGAGAGCTGCTCGACCGGGCGGAAGGCCGCCGGGCGCGGGGCCGTGAGCCGCACGAAGCTGCGGTTCTCCTCGTTCCAGATGTGGTAGGTGGCCTTGACCTTGTCGCCGATGTGCAGGACGTCTCCTTCCAGCAGCGCCTGCCCGTCGCGGCTGTAGCTGCAGGCAAGGGTGAAGCCGTTGCCGGCCGCCTTGACCTGCGGGAAAGGCAGGGTGGTCGTGGCGGACAGGGCGAGGACCTTCGTCTGGAGGGTCTCCTCCGTGCCGTGCAGCACGCTGCCGATGGCCTGGAGGTAGGCAGGATCGTCCTCCCAGTGCTGGGTCTCCTTCTGGACCATGATCCAGAGGCGGATGCCCTCGGCGACTTCGTTGTGGCCGCAGTCGGTCAGCAGGTCGCAGATGAGCGCGTGGGCGTAGAGTTCGCTCTCGAGCAGGCCGCGCCAGGGCATGACGGCGTTGGGATAGTAGATGCCGCCGCTGCGGTGCGGCTCGGCGTACTGGAGGAGCGATTCGATGTCCTTGTCGAGCGAGCGGGAGAGCCGACTCTTGGCGAAGAAGGAAATGCCCCAGGCGCGGGCGAGGGCCGAGCCGCGTTCGCTGGTCACGAGGGCTCGCAGGGTCTTCATCCGGCGGGCCTTGGCGAAGACCCGGCCGTTGAGGCCGCGGACCTTGCCGGGGACGAGGTAGGCCTTGGCTTCCCTGCGGAATTCGCGCAGGCGCTTGCCCGTGGCCTTGGGGGCGAAGTCCACTTCCGGATAGAGGGAGCGGACGTGCAGGTATTGCTCGAGGCTGAGGCCGCCGCACCAGAAGGGCCGCGCGCGGTCGCCCAGGAAACTGCGGTCGAGGAACTGGACCGCGGCCGGGATGGCGTCCGCGAGCTGCTTCGGGCAGGCGTCGCCCATGTCGGCGAGCCGCTCCAGCAGGGTTGCGGTGAGGATGGGCGAGGCGGTCATGCCCGCGAACCAGCCGAAGCCGCCGCCTGAGGTGCGGCAGGCAAGGATCTTGGTCACCATGTCGGCGCGCTGCTCCGGCGTGGCGGCGGAACCCGCGCAGCCGGGGAGTCCGTCAATCAGGAAGTTGGCGTAGAGCGCCTCGGACTGGTCGAGCAGGTTTTCGCTGGCCGGCAGGACCTTCTCCGGGACGGCCTCCCGAATCATGCCGAGGATGGAAATCTCGCGCAGGGCCGCTTCAGCGCCCGCCACGTTGACGAACTGGCTGCGCAGTGAAGCGAGGACCGACTCGCGGTCCATGCCGGCGCGCAGCAGGGCGGAGTGGGCTTCGGTGATGGTCTGCACGGCCGGGTTGACCGGCATGGTGACGAACACGGCGTCGGAGCCGTAGTTCGGGTCGTCGGGCGTGAAGCTGACCAGCAGGCCGAGCTCACGCACCTTCGGAGCGGTGAGTTCGCAGCTGAAGTCGGCGGTGCCGCCGGCGGGGACGCTGAGACGCTTGCTGCGCTCGCCCAGCACCGGGGCGGTCTTGTAGTCCTTGCCGTTCAGGAAGCGGACGCTGACGCTGCCGGGGATGGCCACGCCCTTGCTGCTGGACACGGTCACGCGCGCCACGTAGCGGTCGCCCTCATAGAGGAACTGCGGCTGCACGACGGCCACCTTGACCGGCAGGGTCACGACCATCTCCTGGCGGAGCGTGGTGTTGCGGAAGGATTTATCGTGCGCGAAGAGCTGCACGTAATAAGTGGAAAGCTTGTCGGCGGTGCTGAAGTTGAACGTCACCACGCCGTCCTTGTCGGCGCGCAGGAAAGGCTCCCAGGCGATCGTGTTGGCGAAATTCTCGCGCACGGAGAGTTCCTGCTCCTGCTCCTCCTCCGTCGCGACATAGTCCACGGCCTCTTCGGCAACGTCTGCCAGGACGCCGGCGTCTTCGTCCATGACCATGGCCGATTCCATCACGGCGCCCATCGGCGCGGCGCTCTTGGCCAGGATGTTCCGCTGGCGGCCGCCGGCGGTGACGGCGTTGTCGAAACCGTAGGACTCGTCCGTGCCGAGGGTGCTGGAATAATTAACACTCGGTAGCGAGCGCCGGGACGGCTGGACGGTGGACCAGATGTTGCGCTGGATGGTCTCCGTGCTCTTGTCGAAGACGGTCGCGGCGACTTCCGTGCCGGCGGCGGTGAGCAGGGTGAAGCTATAGTCGCGGTGCGGCGCCGTGGTGTCCAGGAAGCGCGTGAAGCGCAGCGGCAGGGCGGCCACGGTCTTGGGTTTGTACGAATAGACGGAGTAGCTGAAGGACTGCTCGTCACGGAACCAGAACACCTTCAGGGAGAGGTCTTCCGGATAGTCGGCCTTGCGCGCGAAGCGGATGACCTGCAGGGAGCCGTCCTTGCCGCGCTCGCCGCGCAGCTGGACGATGCGCTTCTCGAGCAGGCGGTTGCCGTCGCCGTAGAGTTCGGCGACGATCCAGACCGGGCCGGTGGTGGCGCCGACCTGCAGGGCGATGCCGTCGGGATCGTCGATCTCCTTGTAGAAGGCGCGCACGTCCATGTCGAGGGCCGTGTCGCTGTCGGCGGCCTTGACGATCTCGAAGCTGGTCTCGTCGTCATATTGCGTACCGGCGTCGCTGACGGCCGTGGCCGTGGCCTTGATCTCATACAGGCCGGACGGGAAGCGGGACAGGTCGATCGGGAGAGTCTCGCGGTTGGGGGCGGTGCCGGTGAGCACGGTCTTGCCCTCGTGGAGCACCTGATAGGCTATCTTGAGCGTCGGATGGGTCTGGCCATTGCCGTAGCCCAGCTGGAAGCGGACCTGCGCGACGCCCTCGCCGATGATGGAGCCGCCGCCGTAGCGGTTCACGCTTTCAAAGCGGCCGGGGACGCGGTTCTCCACCGTGATGCGGATGGGCAGGTGGCGCGCGACATCCACGCTCTTGCTGAAGTCGAGGGTCTCGCCCGTGGCGTCCGTGACCGTCACGGTCACCGCCACATTGGTGGAGTAGAAATCGAGCTCGGGGGCCTGGAACGCAATCTTGAAATCGCCCGTAGGGCTGAGTTTGAGGTCGCCTTCGGCAAGGGTCTTGTTGCGCTCCCGGACCTCGTAGCGGGCCTTGGCGGTGCCGAGATTGTGGCCAGAGTAGGAGCGGATGCTGCCCGCGACGGTCACGTTGTCCTTCGGCAGGTAGAAGCGCTCGTCGGGCTTCCATGTCAGCTCGAAGCTGGGCAGTACGAATTCGTCCGCCCGCACCTGCGTGCTGGCGACGGTGCTGCCGCCCTCGCTGACGGCAATCTTGTACAGGCCGCCGCGCTCGCCCTTCTTCAGGACGAAGGCGCCCGCGGCGCTGCCGAACTCATTGGTGGTCAGGTCCTCTTCGCCAATCATCTTGCCGCTCGGGTCGGTGAGCGTGGCGTGCAGGCGGATGCCCGCCGGGCGGGTGGCGAATTCGTAGGTACCCTCATAGAGGAGGACCTTGTAATGAACCGTCTCGTCGGGGTTGAAGGCGCTGCGGTCCGTCAGGATCATGGCGCGGTGGCGGGCCGGGTTGTCTGTGCCGACGGTCTCGCGCGGCTGGTAGTTGAAACCGTGGTGCGGCGTGGCGCGGAGGCGTCCGTCAATCCGGGCCACGGCCTGGACGGTCCAGCCCCAGTGTTCATGCTCCAGCGGCTTGACGAAGGATTCCGGGAGGTAGGTGAAGCCGTCCAGCTGCAGGCCCGGGACCTGTCCCACCTGCTTGCCTTCGTCGTTGTACAGGAAGACGTCGCAGGTCTTGACCGGCTCGCCCGTCAGGTAGTCGGCCACGTAGATGGCGTAGCCGTCCAGGTCGCGCTTGTGCGCGATGGAGAGCGTGTATTTGCGGTATTCGCTCTCGGTCTCTGCCTTGCCGCCCGAGCACTTCAGGGTGTAGGTCTTGTCGTCGAGCGCCGGCAGCTGGAGCGTGAGGGTATCGCGGAGATAGAAAGTCTTTTTGGGGTTGTTCACCGTGGTACTCCAGATTTCGCGCTTACCCTCGAGGATGCGGACTTTGACTTCCTGAAGGTTGCGCACCTCCATGGTGGCGACTCCCTTGGAGACTTCCAGGGAGATCTCCTGGGCGGTCAGCGTCTCGAGGAGGTCGTCGGCTCTGCGGGCGCAGTCCGCGAGGGCTTTCTCGTCGCCGCTGAACTTCTTGCGATCGGCGATGAGCGTCTGGCAGTCGAGGGCGAGCTGGCGGTAAGCCTCGGCCTCGGATTTCTGGTCGCGGCGGAGCAGGGTGTGCCGGTTGGTGAGCATGTTGTCGCGGGCCAGGATGGAGACAGCCTGCCCGGCGTGCGCGTCGGCAAAGGCGCCCAGTTTCTTCAGGCCGTCTTCCGGGCCATTGCTCTCCCGGCAGACCTGGCAGAATTCGACCAGGGCGTCGAAGGGATAGCGTCCGGCGTAGCAGGTCCGGATGGCCTGGAGGACAGCTTCATTTCTCCCGTATCCGTAGAGGCTCCAGAGGGTGTATTCGTAGTCGTTCGCGATCCTGGGAAGCAGGAACTCGGAGAAGATGAAGCCCGTGACGCGGGCGTCGCGCGTGTAGAATTCGGGGTTGTGGGCCTGCTCCAGGCGCTCTTTCTGCTCCGTGACGTATTGCAGGAGCTCATCAGTGCCGGCATGGCGCTGGCGATGGTAGAAGACGGCGACGGGCTCGCCGAACGTTTCGATGTCCTGGCCGGCCTGGGCCGTGAGCTCCTCGCGCAGCTTCCAGTTGGAGCTGGCGCGCGCCTCCACGTATTTCATGGTGGCGTCGTAGTAGTCCCAGGCGAGGTGCTGCACCGCGGCCTCTTTCTTGATCCGCGTGAGGATGTCGGCCTGGTCTTTGGGCCGATCGGCGTCGTAGGCTTTGTCATACTCCGCCCAGAGTTTGGTGAGCGTGTGCCCGCGGTCGTCCTTGGCGCAGGCGGAAGAGAAGAGGTTCATGATAGTTATCAGTGTCAGAGTCAGTAACTTAATGGCTTTCATAGCGCGATTTTAATCAGAGTCAAACAAACCAATGGCTTCTGCTACAACAAAATTGCTGCCACCGATGTACAAAAGGCTCCCGGGCGTGCGGCGCGCGACTTCGAGCGCTTGCCGGACGCCCGCCTCCACGTCGCCGCAAACTGTGCGACGGAAGCCCTCCAGGCGCGCCGCGAGGGCGTCGGCGGGCAGGGCGCGGTCCCCTTTGGGGGCCACGAGAAAATAGTGTGCGTCGCGCGGCATCAGGGGCTTGATGCCGTCGAGGTCCTTGTCGGCCATGATGCCGAAAACGATGAGCAGTGGACGGCCGCTCTCGCGCAGCCGCCGGAAATTGATTTCGAGGGCGGGGGGATTGTGTCCGATGTCGCAGATGACCTCGGGATCCGCGCAGAGGCGCTCCCAGCGGCCGCGCAGGCCGGTGCGGGCGGCGGTGTGCGCCAGCGCCTCGCGGTCGGGCTCGATGCCGAGCAGTTCGAGGGCGGCGAGGGCGGTGCGCAGGTTGGCGGCCTGGCAGGGGCCGGCAAGATCGGTGTCGAACAGTTCGACGTCGAAGTCTTCGGCGAAGAAAAGCGGGCAGGGGACCACGCTGGCGCGGGCCTCGAAGACGGGGGCCGTCTCGTCGTCGCGCTGGCCGCAGAGCGCCGGGACGCCGGGCTTGAAGATGCCGGCCTTCTCGGCGGCGATGGCGCCGCGGGTCGAGCCCAGTAACGCGCAGTGATCCAGCCCGATGCTCGTCACGACGGCGAGCTCGGGCGTGAGGATGTTCGTGCTGTCCAGTCGGCCGCCCAGGCCGACCTCGATCACGGCTACGTCCACCTGCTGCGCGGCGAACCACCAGAAGGCGAGGCCGGTCGTGATTTCGAAGAAGGAAAGGTCCGCCAGGTCGTTCTCCGTCAGGAAGCGGAATACCTCTTCGCGCGGAATCATCGACCAGCCGTCCGGTTCCACGAGCTTGATCCGCTCGCGGAAATCCACCAGGTGCGGCGAGGTGTAGAGGCCGACGCGCAGGCCGGCGGCGGACAGCGCAGCCGCGAGCATCGAACTCACGGAACCCTTGCCGTTGGTGCCGGCCACGTGGATGGCGCGGAATTGCCGCGAGGGATGCCCCAGGGCGGCGTCGAAACGCTCCATCCCGGCCAGCCCGGGCTTGTAGGCGCCGGCCGTGAAACCGGTGTCCTGCACGCTGGGATGGCGGTTGTACAGCTCCTCCAAGAGATGGTTGTATTGCTCAGTTGTGTAGTCCATAGTTGCAACTGATTCCAAATTTAGTTAAATTTACACGTTTTTATTACGGCATGGCAGAAAAAACGACAGCGTTGCACGCCATTTACGTCATCGACGGAGTGCAGGAAGAATACACCCCTGCGCAGTTGCTGGATGCGGTGACGGAGCCGGAGGGACGGCATTCCCTGACCGCCCCGGCGGAGGCGCGTGCCGTGGACGAGACCGTGGACCCGGTGTGCCGGGTGCCGGCGCTCGACCCCGACTGCATCGATGCCTATCTGGACGCCGTCTGCTCGACGCAGAAGCGCGTCCCGGCCACGGCGGCCGACGCCTATACCCGCGTCCGCGTGGCTTCCGCGCTCATCGAGACCTTGTGGCGCACCGGCCGTTTCCGCCTCGGCGACCTGCGGCTGGACGCCTCCTGGCGCTGGAACGAAGCGCCGGTCGGCGCGCGTGCTGCCTTCTACGATTCCGTCCGCGCCGCGGCGGATTACGTCGACGCCCTGGGCGTGAAGTTCAGCGGCTACCGCTATGCCCGGACGACGGGCGAGTCGGAGCTGACGCTGCGCACCCGCATCACCCGCGAGGCGGACGAGGAGGACTTCGGCTTTGTGAGCGAACCGTTCCGCTCCGAGCACCCGCAGCTGGGTTCGCGCCGCTCCTGTCCCGCCACGCTGGCCCCCGACCCCCAGAGCTGGGTGGTCTACATCCCCTTCGACACGGCCGAGTTCCGCCTGGGCGGCTCGCTCTTCGCGCAGGTGCTCGACGTGGGCGGCGGCGCCAGCCCGCAGATCACGGACGCCGACTACTTCATGGACTGCCACGAAGTGGTGCGCGAGCTGGTGGAGGACGGCATCCTGCTGTCCGGCGCCACGGTCGGCGAGGGCGGCCTGCTGCGGACCGTGAAGCAGATGACGGAGTGCGCCGGACTGAGCCTCGACCTGTCCGACGTGATGCGCGCCTACCAGGAGCAGGACGTGCTGCGCATCCTCTTTGCGGAGGTGCCGGGCGCCGTGATCCAAATACAAGATGCTGATTTTGACTACCTGGATGCGGAGTTGCTGCTGCAGGATGTCGCGTTCTTCCCGCTGGGCCATCCGGTCCCCGGGCAGCCCGGCATCCGCGTCAAGGCTTCGGCCAAGTCCGGTATACAAACGATATTGGAATCCCTGATGCAGAACGCGGAAGGGGAGGACTGAACCACATATTTATGGGAAAACCTAAGATTTTCGTGCTGGACACCAACGTGATCCTGCACGACCACAAAGCCATCCGGAAATTCCAGGAAAACCACCTCGTGATTCCCGTCGCGGTGATCGAGGAGGTGGACAAATTCAAGAAGGGCAACGACGCGCTGTCCTACAACGCGCGTGGCTTCATGCGCGACCTGGACCGGATCACCAACGGCAAGAGCTTCGGCGAGAAGGGCCTGCCGATCGGCAGGGACCTCGGCTGCATCAAGGTCGAGCCCAACCATCCTTTCGAAGGGGAGTACGCCGGCTTCTTCACCGACGACATCCCTGACCACCGCATCCTGGCCACGGCCATGTGGGTGCGGGACCACAATCCCGACACCTTCGTGGCGCTGGTGACCAAGGATATCAACCTGAGAATGAAGGCGAAAGCCATCGGCATGGCGGTCCAGGACTACTTGACCGACAAGGTCCGCGACGAGCAGATCGAGGAGGCGCAGCGCGAGGTGCAGCAGCTCGACGTGGACGGGATCATCCTGCAGGAGCTGGCCTACGGGCCGGACGCATCCATCGAGTGGAAGCGCATCCTCAAGGTCCAGCCGAAGCCGAACCAGATGTTCAAGTTCCGCTGGAGCAATGGCAACGACGAACTGGTCTGCGCCCGCTATGACGCCGACCGCGACCGCGTGGTGCTCGTCAAGAGCCGCGAAGCCTACGGCATCCGCCCGCGCAACGAGGAGCAGAAACTGGCCCTCGACGCCCTGCTGAACCCGAAGGTGGAGCTCGTCTCCCTGACCGGCGGCGCCGGTACGGGCAAGACGCTCCTGGCCCTGGCGGCTGCGCTGGAGCAGGAGCGGGACTATGAGCAGATCTACCTCTCCCGGCCGACGGTCATCCTGGGCAACCAGGACCTGGGCTTCCTGCCCGGCGACCAGAAGGCGAAGATGGGCCCCTTCCTGCAGCCGCTGATGGACAATCTCAACGTGATCAAGAGCCAGTTCCGGCCGACCTCCAAGGAGGCGCAGCGCATCGAAGCCATGCTCACGCAGGAGAAACTGATCATCGAGCCGCTGGCCTACATCCGCGGCCGCAGCCTCGGCAAATGTTTCTTCATCATCGACGAGGCGCAGAACCTCACCCCGCACGAAATGAAGACCATCATCACGCGGGCCGGCGAGGGGACCAAGATGGTCTTCACCGGCGACATCTTCCAGATCGACCAGCCCTACCTGGACCAGTGGTCCAACGGCCTGACGCACCTGGGTGAAAAAATGTTCGGCCAGCCGCTGTTCCAGCACGTATTCCTGCGCAAGGGTGAAAGAAGCGAACTTTCAGAATTGGCGGCAAAATTGCTATAATGCGAAAAAATTTCGTAAATTCGCGGCCTGATTATAAAGAAGTAATACTAAACCATATCCTATGTTTGAAGTTAAGAAACGTGTCTATCGCTTCGGTGGCAAGACCGCCGAAGGTGACGGTACCATGCGCGAGCTCCTGGGTGGTAAGGGAGCCAACCTGGCCGAGATGAGCAAGCTCGGCATGCCGGTGCCTGCCGGCTTCACCATTACGACTGAATGCTGTGCCGAGTACTACCAGCTCGGCGGTGGCTACACCGAGGAACTCCGGATGGAAGTCCGCGGCGCCCTCAACGCCACCGAGGCCCTCATGGGCAAGAAATTCGGCGATCCCAACGACCCGCTCCTCGTGAGCTGCCGCTCCGGCGCACGCAGCTCCATGCCGGGCATGATGGATACCATCCTCAATATCGGTCTGTGCTCCGCGACGATTCCGGGCATGATCAAGAAGACCGGCAACCCCCGCTTCGTGTATGACGCTTACCGCCGTCTCATCATGATGTACTCTGACGTCGTGATGGAGAAGGCCGAGGGCATCGAGCCCGCCGACGGGCAGGGCATCCGCCAGCAGCTGGACCGCATGATGGCCGAGCTGAAGGAGAAGAAGGGTTATGCTTCCGATACCGACATCACCGCCGACGAGCTGAAGGACCTCTGCGAGAAATTCAAGAAGAAGGTCAAGGAAGTGCTCGGCGTCGATTTCCCCGATACCGCTCAGGATCAGCTCTGGGGCTCCATCGGCGGCGTCTTCAAGTCCTGGAACGGCAAGCGCGCCATCGCGTACC
>JAEEGL015583965.1_pt1 | contig 14532 bp, 14 predicted proteins | sample 9134231 | NCBI WGS metagenome assembly JAEEGL01 (sample SAMN16246548, study PRJNA631951) | gut metagenome | biome: gut microbiome; feature: rumen; material: fiber-attached | host: Bos | place: Iran: Karaj | collected 2018-10
CGACCTCCAGCGAGATCTGGCGCACCGCTTCGATAAACGGCTGGCTTTCAATGTCGCCGATGGTGCCGCCGATCTCGGTGATGACCACGTCGGCGTTTGTCTGCTTGCCCACCCGGTAGACGAAGTCCTTGATCTCGTTGGTGATGTGCGGGATCACCTGCACCGTGGAGCCAAGGTACTCTCCCCTGCGCTCCTTGTTCAGCACGTTCCAGTAAACCTTGCCGGTGGTGAGATTGGAATAGCGGTTCAGATCCTCGTCGATAAACCGTTCGTAGTGCCCGAGGTCCAGGTCGGTTTCGGCGCCGTCCTCGGTCACATAGACTTCACCGTGCTGATACGGGCTCATTGTGCCGGGATCGACGTTGATATAGGGGTCAAGCTTTTGCGCGGCGACCTTGAGCCCGCGTGCTTTGAGCAGCCGCCCGAGCGACGCGGCAGTAATGCCTTTGCCGAGGCCCGACACAACGCCGCCGGTGACGAAAATGTATTTGGTCATAAGGATGCTCCTTTCGGTTGAAATCAGATGAATAGGTGCGACGTTCTGCGGTTGGCTGTTCAACCTGCAGTTGAGTTTTTTTCAAAAACCGCGTTATTGCAGATCATACACTTTTGAGGTATGATAGGATCAAACAGTACTGTAATTTTTTTGAGGTGATTCTATGAAAATCTATTTTGATGAAGCGATCAAGCGCCTGCGCAAGCAGCGGAATCTGACGCAGGAGGCGCTGGCGGAGGTTCTCGGCGTCAGCTTTCAGGCGGTCAGCAAATGGGAACGCGGGGAATGCTGTCCCGACGTCACACTTTTGCCGGAGATTGCGGGCTTCTTTGCCGTTCCGGTTGACGAATTGCTCGGCGTTGACAAAGCAAAGGCCGAAGAAGAGATTCTTGCTTATATTGACCGATTTGTCAACGGCAAATACAACGGCGATGAAGGAACGCTCGGCTTTATGACAGAGGCGTACAAAAAGTATCCCTCCGATTATCGTATTCTGGTGCGCTATATGCACGCGCTGGTGAATGACAGCTTACGATCCGATCAGCCGTTCAAGAACAAGAAAGAGATCCTTGCGATCTATGACAGAATTCAAAACAACTGTACCAACGACCGAATCAGGATGTATGCCAAAAATATCCTGATCCATTATTACAGCTTGCTGGTTGAGGCGGAAAGCAGCGAAATTACGTCGCAGGATCTGTATGCGCTGATCGAGACGATGCCTGCGATACAGGATTCCAAAGAGATTCTGATGATGTCGATGCCCTTGGAGACGGAACAACTCGAAACATGCTGCCGCAATCTGTTTGACAGCTTGCTGTTCTATTTTGACAACGCGGTTTCCCACTTTGTGCACCGACATGCGCCCACACCGGCAGACTTGACAATGTCCCAGATGAAAGAGGCGGTCGAAGGGTTTGAATTGATGAAAGCCATATTGGAACTGGTTTATTCCGATGGCAACTATGCGGTCAACTGGCGCAACATGATCTATACCTACGGATATCTCGGACAGTATTATCACAGACTCGGCGACGATGAAAAGGCGCTGGCGCATTTGAAACGGTGTGCAGAACTTGCAAAGCGCTTTGATACGATGCCGAACATCACCGAACGCACGGCGCCGCTGTTCAACGGCACAACCATGAACAAGCAAGAGGATGTTGCGGTTTTGCTGGATACCAGCCTTTGCAAACAGATGACCCACCATATGCTGGATAATTATCCGCTGTCAGACGCTTTGAAAGCAACGCCGGCATTTCAGAACATCCTTTCCATCATGCAGTGATTCTTGCAGGTGATTCCCGGTCCGCCGCCGCGGCAGTTTAAACGCGTCCCTGCACTTCTTCGTCCCGAATCTCTGCGCCCGTTCAATTATTTTCCGCTGTCGCCGTAGTTGGAAAGCACGCGCGCGGATGGGTCGTTCACATTGCAACCGTTCCAGTCCTTGTTCGGCATCCAGAAATCGACGATCATTTCGCTTTGGCCGGGATAATACTTTTCAAAGATTTCGCGGTAAAGCAGCGATTCCTTGGTGAACGGCTGCGCGTGGGTGTATTGCTTGCACCTTTCTTCAAACTGCGCGTCGGTGTACTGCGTTTCGGCAAATGCTTTCAGATCGTCCACCATCGAGTGACCCACGGCGTCGGAAAACGCCGCCTTTTCGCGCCAGAGAATCTCGTCGGGCAGCAGACCGGTTCCGGCGAACGCGTTTCGCAGCAGATATTTGCCTTTGCCGTAGGTGTTCAGCTTCATCTGCGGGTCAAGCGCCATCACGTAGCGCACGAAATCGAGATCGCCGAACGGCACCCGCGCTTCCAAGGAATTAACCGAAATGCACCGGTCGGCACGCAGCACGTCATACATGTGCAGCTCACGCACGCGCTTTTGCGCTTCCTGCTGAAACGCTGCGGCGGACGGCGCAAAGTCGGTATATTTGTAGCCGAACAGCTCGTCGGAGATTTCGCCCGTTAAAAGCACGCGGACGTCGGTTGTTTCGTGAATCGCCTTGCAAACAAGATACATGCCCATGCTTGCGCGAATCGTTGTGATGTCGAACGTGCCGAGCAGGTGAATCACCGTTTCCAGATGGTTCAGGACCTCCTGCTTTGTCATGTAGACCTCGGTGTGATCGCTCCCGATATAGTCGGCGACCTGCCGCGCATATTTGAGGTCGATGGCGTCGGTATCCATTCCGATGGCAAAGGTGCGGATGGGGCGGTCGCTCTCTTTGGCGGCGATGGCACACACCAGCGAGGAATCCAGTCCGCCCGACAGCAGAAACCCGACCTTCGCGTCTGCAACCAGACGCTTTCTGACGCCCAGCGTGAGCTTTTCGCGGATCTTGCTGCAGGCGGTATCGAGGTCGTCAAAGCAGACGGCGTCCACCTTTGCAATGTTGCAGTAGCAGTGGAAGCGACCGTCTTTCCAGTAGTGACCCGGCGGAAAGGGGCGGATCGTTTTGCAAAGGGGCATCAGGTTTTTCGGCTCGCTGGCAAAGACGATCACGCCGACATCGTCATAGCCGTAATACAGCGGACGGATGCCGATCGGGTCGCGCGCGGCAAGAAAGCTCTTTGTTTTTCCGTCATAAAGGATCAGCGCAAACTCCGCGTCGAGCATCGAAAACATCTCGGTGCCGTATTCAAAATACAGCGGCAGCAAGATTTCACAGTCGGAATCGCTTTGGAAGGCGTAGCCCTTTTGCAGAAGGGCGCGTTTTGCTTTTTGGAATCCGTACAGCTCGCCGTTGCAGACCACGGCGCTGCCGTTCAGTTCAAACGGCTGCATGCCTGTTTCGCTGAGACCCATGATGGCAAGGCGGTGGAACGCGAGCGTGCCGGCGCAGAGGTCGAGGATGCGGTGCATATCCGGTCCGCGGGAAACCGTTTCGTTAAAGCCGCGCAAAAACGTGTCGGGCAGTTTCGGACCGCAGTAGCCCATAATGGAACACATAGAATCACCTCAATCAAATGCAGTCGTGTCTAGCGCATACGGGTTTTCCTGCGCGGCGTTCTGCGTGCAGCTCACCCATGCAGCCGCCGGTTCCGCATTCAGTTGCGATTGCTCGTGCGGCGCAATGAAAAAGGTTTGTGCGCATTGTTCTTCGGTTGTCGGTTTCATAAACAGCACTCCTTTACCAGAATCATAGATCTTCATAGGTCGGCAACGGCAGGGTCGAGCGTTGCGTTTTCGTCAATCGTGTGCCGCAGCGACTGATAAATCTTCACGGGCAGCATGGCTTTCATCACGCGGTCGTCAAACACGCGTGCGCCGAAGGTTTCCGGTATTTGTTTCATGACAGAACATCCTTTCCGGTATCAAAATGAGAAACGGCGCCTTCGCAAAAGAATGCGAAAGACGCCGTTGCCTTCGTGTCAAATAGAAAAGGGTCTTTGGGCGTTATACCCAAAGACCCCGTTGCCTTTTTGTGCATTATAGCGCTTTGCGTGCAGAATGTCAACCCCTTGCGCAAAGTTTTTATCGCTGCTCCACAATCTCCTGCGCAATCGCGCGGCGGGTGACACAGCGGTCCATTGCCTGCTTTTCAATATAGCGGTGCGCAGTGGGTTCATCCATGCCGCGCTGCTCAATCAGAATCCATTTTGCGCGGTTGACCAGGCGGATCTCCTCCATTTTTTCCTGGAGTGTGAGTGTTTTCTTTTCATTTTTGCGCAGCCGTTCACGCGCCGTGGCCATCCAGTGCAGCGCCACCGCCATCCGGGCGACGGAGGTTGGCTTGAGCATGGTAAACACGCCGTGGGGCGTCAGCCGTTCGGTCAGCTCGGAATAGAACGCTTCGCGCACGAACAGCAGCGCGATGGTGTCGCCTTTGGCACTGACGTCTACCGAGAACCGCACACCCATATCGTCCGGCAGCGGCGCGTTGATGATGCAAAAATCATATGTGCGCTGCAGCACCGCGCGTTTGGCGGCGCTGATATCGGAAACCACTGTGACCGGATCATAGCCGGAGGCAGGCAGCATCGGCAGCAGCGCAGCGTTGAATTTTTCCGCTGCGGAAACAATGAGCACGCTGTAGACGTGTTCCTGCAGATCCATATTGCCGCCTCCTTTCTTCGTCTGTTGGGCTTCGGTGCTTCGGTGTTATCGGTTGCAGTAGATGTCGAGTACGCGTGCCGGTACATGGGCGCGGATAAAATCGCTGGCAGCCGCAGCGCTGCACGCCGCCGAAAGCGATGCCGGCAGCTGTTCGAAGCGGGAAAGGAACTGTGCGTCGGCGCGGAAGAGATTCACGTCGCACGGTTCGGGCAGCGGCAGCTGCTTTTCCAAGCCGTCCAGCGCGGCATAAATCATCAGCGCAAAGGTCAGATACGGGTTTGCCGTCGGGTCGGCGGAGCGCAGCTCCATGCGGCGGTATTCGTCTTCGGCGGCAGGGATCCGGATGAGCTGCGAGCGGTTTTCGCGCGACCACGAAAGATAGCTGGGCGCCTTGCTTTTGCCCAGCCGCTGATAGGACTGTTCGGTCGGGTTCAGAAATGCCGTCATGCTCTGCACGTGGCGCAGCACGCCGGCGATGATTTGGCGGAACATCCCGTCGCGGTCGCACGGCTGCACGGAAAGGTTGATGTGAAATCCGTTGCCCGGCGCGTCCGGCAGCGGCTTTGCCGAAAAGTCGGCGCAAAGTCCGTTGCGGTGCGCCACGGTCTTGACGATCGTCTGAAACGTCTGCGCCTGGTCGGCGGCAGTCAGCGCATCGGCGTAGCGAAAATCGATCTCGTTTTGCCCGGGACCCTCCTCGTGATGGGAGCTTTCGGGGCGGATGCCCATCTGTTCCAGCGTCAGACAGATTTCGCGCCGCACGTTTTCGCCGCGGTCGTCGGGCGCAATGTCCATATAGCCGGCCTTGTCATAGGGCGTTTTGGTCGGCTCGCCGTGTTCGTCCAGCCGGAACAGATAAAACTCCTGCTCCGCGCCGAAATAAAACGTATAGCCCTTTTCCCGCGCGGCGGTCATCGCGCTTTTAAGCAGACTGCGCGTGTCGCATTCAAACGGCGTGCCGTCGGGATAGGTAATACGCGTAAACATGCGCACCACGCGTCCCTGCTCGGGGCGCCACGGCAGCAGTGCCAGCGTGTCCGGTTCCGGCCACAGCAGCAGATCGGACCGCGCCTCGTCGCCGAACCCGGCAATGGCGGAAGCGTCAAACGCAATGCCGTATTGAAACGCGCGCTCAAGCTCTTCCGCGAGAATGGAAATATTCTTTTGTTTGCCGAATACGTCGCAGAACGCCAGACGGATGAATTTTACATCCTCCTCCTGCACGTATTGCAGCACTTCTTCTTTTGAAAACTGCAACAGACTGCACCTCCTGTAGCTGCTGTATATGAAGAAAACGTCCATTCCGTTGCAGACCGGTGCTGCGGGAATGAACGCCTTTGCTCATTGCTCTCATTATACCTGTTTTTTGCACGCGCGTCAAGCAAAACGAAAAAACACATTTCACAAAAACCATGTGGCGCAGTCAGCGTCCTTTGGTCTATTTGCATTAAATTGTAAAAAAATCAAAAATCGTGTTGACAAATGCGCTTTCCCGGGTGTAGAATGCGAAACAGAAGGCAAAGGAGTCTTCGGGCAAATGCTCGAAGACTCTTTTTTTCTTCCATCATTTATCGTAAAGGCAAAGACGTCTTTGCGGCAGCCGATGTTGCCGCCGGGCGTCTTTTTCTGTTTTTAAGGAGGTCAAATCATGTCATACGTCAATGAAGTCATTACCCGCGTGATCCAAGAGAACCCGAACGAGCCGGAGTTTCATCAGGCCGTGAAAGAAGTGCTGCTGTCGCTGGAACCGGTGGTATCGCAGCACGAAGCGCAGTTCCGCCGCGATGCGCTGCTGGAGCGGTTGGTCAATCCGGAACGCCAGCTGAAATTCCGTGTGCCGTGGATCGACGACAACGGTCAGGTCCATGTCAACACCGGCTACCGCGTGCAGTTCAACAGCGCCATCGGTCCGTATAAGGGCGGCTTGCGTCTGCACCCGAGCGTGAACCTCGGCATTATCAAATTCCTCGGCTTCGAACAGATTTTCAAAAATTCCCTGACCGGGCTGCCCATCGGCGGCGGCAAGGGCGGCAGTGATTTCGACCCCAAGGGCAAATCCGACCGCGAAATCATGGCGTTCTGCCAGAGCTTTATGACTGAGCTGTTCCGCCACATCGGCGCGGACACCGACGTGCCGGCCGGCGATATCGGTACCGGCGCGCGGGAGATCGGCTTTATGTTCGGTCAGTATAAGCGGCTGCGCAACCAGTTTGAAGGCGTGCTGACCGGCAAGGGTCTGCACTTCGGCGGTTCGCTGGCCCGCACCGAAGCGACCGGCTACGGACTGCTGTACATCCTTGACGAAGCGCTCAAATGCCGCGGTCTGTCGCTGAACGGCAAAACCATCGCCGTGTCCGGCGCGGGCAATGTGGCGATCTATGCGATTGAAAAGGCACATCAGCTCGGCGCAAAGGTTGTGACCTGCTCGGATTCCACAGGTTGGATCTATGACGAAGCGGGGATCGACGTGGCGCTGCTTAAAGAGATCAAGGAAGTGCGCCGCGCCCGCTTGACTGCCTATGCCGACGCGCGTCCGTCTGCCGTCTATCATGAGGGCAAAGGTGTGTGGAGCACAAAATGCGACATCGCGCTGCCGTGCGCCACGCAGAACGAGCTGCATCTGGCGGATGCCGAGCTGCTGGTGAAAAACGGCGTGATCGCTGTGGCGGAAGGCGCAAACATGCCTTCGACCGAGGACGCGACGAACTATCTGCTTGAGCAGCAGATTCTCTTCCTGCCCGCCAAGGCGGCGAACGCCGGCGGTGTGGCCACCTCCGCGCTGGAGATGAGCCAGAACAGCGAACGGCTTCACTGGACGTTTGACGAAGTGAACGAAAAGCTGCAGGAGATCATGGTCAACCTCTATCACAATATCGACGAGGCCGCCAAGAAATACGGCTTCGAAGGCAACTATGTGGTCGGCGCCAACATTGCCGGCTTTGAAAAGGTTGCACAGGCGATGAACGCGCAGGGCATCGTGTAAGACGACCGCAGACCATTTGAAAGTACCCGACGTGCGCGGTGCGTTTTCTCCTCTTTCAAGATAAACTGAAATGTCTGACAACATTTTTCGGCTTTCTTGCGCATTGCAAAAACGTTGGTACCCGGAGGCAAAGACAGTTTTCCGAACGGAAGGCACTTTGCCTCTTTTTTTGTGGGCGGCGGGGGTGTTGGTTGTTTTTTGCCGCCGGGTTTCATCTGCAGGAACTTTGTTTCTCCATATTGAAATAATAATGAGTTTGTGCTATCATTTGATCAAGATCATTTCATGTGTTTCTTTTTGTATCCGACAGAATGTGAAACCGGAAAGGAGCCACCGACTATGAAAAAATTTGTCAGCTTTTTGCTTTGCATTGTGCTGCTGTGCACGGCAGCGCCCGTTGTCGCCTTTGCCGGAACGGAAAAGCCGTTTGTGCCGGTGCTGCGGTTCATCGCCTGCAGCGACAGCCATGTGCAAAAAGACAGCGACCGCACCTTTGACCGCATCGGCGCCATGCTGGAACAGGTCTATGCCCTGACCGACGCCGACCCCGTTTACCCGAACCTCGACGCGCTGATGATGGCCGGCGACCTGACCCACCACGGCACCCGCGAAGAGTTCGAAAAATACTGGCGCGCCGTGTCTTCCGCCAAGCGCGACGATACCGCGCTGCTCGCGGTGGTTGCCAAGAACCACGACGGCTGGGACATGAGCCGCAAGGAGATGCGCGGCCTGTTCAGCGACCTGACGGGCGAAACGCCCGACTTCCACAAGACCGTTTGCGGCTATCACTTCATCGGCCTTTCCGCCTCCGACACCGACGGCGTGCATTACAGCAAGGCGCAGCTTTCCTGGCTGCGTGAGCAGCTCGATCTTGCGGTTGCCGACACGCCCGACCGGCCCGTGTTTTTCATGCACCACGAGCATAACCGGGACACCGTCTACGGCTCTTCCCGCTATGACGGCTGGGGCGTCAAATTCTTCAACAAGATTCTGAAGGACTATCCGCAGGTGGTCGATTTCTCCGGCCATTCCCACTATCCGCTGAACGACCCGCGCTCCGTCTGGCAGGGCGCCTTCACCGCCATCGGCACCGGCGCGCTGTTTTATGCGGAGTTCACGATCGACAACGACCGCGCCTATGATCCGCCCGACTGCGAAGACGCCGGCACCTACTGGATCGTGGAGGTCAACGCGGGGGGCGACTTGCACCTGCGCGGCTTTGACGTGGACGCGAACAAGCTCCTGTGTGACTACACGCTGCCGAACCCCGCCGACCCGCAGAACCGCCCCTTTGACCAAAAGAAGCTGAAGGCCGCCTCCAAGCCGCCCGTCTTCTCCGACGGTGACGCGCTCAGCGTGCAGGAAGCCGGCAGGGGTGAGATCCGCGTTACGGCCCCGGCTGCTGCGCCGACCGACGGGCAGCCGATCGTGCTTTATCGCGTGATTGTGAAAAACAAGCTCGGCCTCACGGTGGACAAGCAGTGGTATCTGCCGCATTACTACGTGGCCGACAAGGCGGAAACGACGATCCCCTTCACGGTGGAGGGCCTTGCCAGGGGCACCTACACGGTGCGCGTCGTGGCCGAAACCGCCTATGGCGTGCAGTCCGAAGCGCTGGAAACCGAGATCAAGGTCGAGGACGGCGCGAACACCGTGGCGGCGTTCTTCCGCCTGCTGGCCCGCCCCTTCAAGCTTCTGATCGCCGCGATCAAGCACGTCTTTTAAGGAAAGGACCAACGCCCATGAACGGACAGACGATGCAATCCACCATCTATATCGGCCTGAACGACGCCGACACCGGCGTGCAGAAGTTCAACACCGAAAAATATGTTTCCATTCTCAAAAACGTCTGCCGCAGCTATCGGGTGGCGTTTTCCATGCACCGGCTGGGCGGCGGCTATTTCCATGAGGACGGCCGCTATACCGAGGAAAATACGCTGGCGCTGATGCTGCTGAACGTGCCGCAGCAGACCGTGACCGAGATCGCCAAAGACCTTTGCGCGTTCTTCCGCCAGGAAAGCGTGATGGTCACGTCGTCCCCCTGCTCGGTGGTGTTTGTGAAAGAAAGTCTGGAATAACGGAAGGAAGGATTCTCATGAAAAAAGCCCTTGCGCTGCTGCTTGCGGCGATTTTGATCCTCTCTTTGTTTGCCGCCTGCGGCAAAAGCGGCCCCGTGACCACGGGCGAGATCGGCGTGGTCTATGACGGGGAGTTCGGCAATATCTACATTGACAAGACGATCGACGACTTCAACGCGCTCGGCTTCGCCTTCGGCGACAGCGTGGACATCAGCTTCAGCACCGGCAAAACGCTGGAGGACGTGCCCTATTATTCCGGCTATTACACGCCGGTGGGCGCGCTGCTGCTGTGTGGCTACCCGGGCTATCCGCACCCGGTCGTCGCCTATAACTACGGCGATTCCACGTGGGAAGCCTTTGGGATGACCGACGACGCAACGGTAACGGTCACGCTGCGCGAACAGGGAAAATTTTCCGCCACGCAGGAGCTGTTTTCGCTGCAGTATTCCGACAATCGGGACGACTATGACTCCGACGCGGTTTTTGCCAACTTCCGCGCGGTGCAGGGCGGCGTTCTCAAGCCGAACACGCTTTATCGCAGTGCTTCTCCCTGCGACAACCAGCACGGCCGCGCCGCCTTTGCCAACCGCTTTGCCGAAGAAGCCGGCGTGCGCTTTGTGCTGAACCTTTCGGATAACGAAGAAAAATACAAGGCCTATACCGAAAAAGAAGACTTCGTTTCGGCCTATTATGACGCGCTTTATCGCGAGGGCCTGGTGCTGCCGCTGGCCATGAACGCCAACTACCGCTCCGACGCGTTTGCCAAAACGCTCAGTGAAGCGCTCTATGCCATGGCGGTGCACGAAGGCCCCGCGCTGATCCATTGCGTGGAGGGCAAGGACCGCACGGGCTTTGCCTGCGCGCTGCTGCTGGCGCTCTCTTACGCCACGGCGGAAGAGATCACCGCTGATTACATGATCACCTTTGCCAACTATTACGGCGTGACAAAAGAGAGCAAGCCCGAAAAATACGAAGCGATCCGCGCCAATGCGGACGACTTCCTTTTTTGCATCTGCGAAGCCGAACCCGGCACGCCGGTGGAATCGCTCGACCTGCACGGCGGCGCCGTGTCCTATCTGCGCCGCGGCGGGCTCACGGATGCGCAGATTGCCGCCGTGGAAGCGTGGCTGACGAAATGACGGACAAAGACATCCGCCTGATCGCGCTGGATCTGGACGGCACGCTGATGGGGCCCGACCACGTGACGGTGAGCGAAGCCAACCGCGCCGCGCTGAAGGCAGCGCACGACAACGGCATCGCCGTGGCCGTGGCCACGGGGCGCACGCTGTCGATTCTGGGCGACGTCTGCGAACAGGTGCCGCAGATCGGCTACATCCTTTATTCCAACGGTGCGGCCGCCGCAGCGCGCAGCGGCAAAGTGCTTTTTGAATGCGCGTTTTCATGGCCCGAGGCCGAACGGCTGTTGAATTATTTTGACCGCTATCCGGTGTTCCTCGAGGTCTATGCCGGGGGCGTCAGCTATGCCCAGGCGGACAAGGAGCGGTTTTTCCCGTTCGGCGTGTTTCCGCAGGACTTTGTGGAGGAAGCCCGCCGGGGCATGACCGTGTGCGAGAGCTTCCGCGCGGCGCTGCGGGACGCAGCGGTGGAAAAGTTCACCGTCTATCTGCCGGAACCGGCGATGCTGCGCGAAGTCTGGCAAACGCTTGCCGCGGATGAAAGCCTGGCGGTGACGTCGTCGTTCCCGATCAGCCTTGACGTGACAAAGGCGGGCGCCGACAAGGGCGCCGCGCTGCGCGGCCTGTGCCGGGCGCTTGGGCTTTCGCCTGCGCAGTGCATTGCGTTCGGCGATGCGGAAAACGATTGCCTCATGCTGACCGCTGCGGGCATCGGCGTTGCGATGGAAAACGGCAGCGACGCATGCAAACGCGCGGCGGATTATGTGACAAAGAGCAACGCCGAAGACGGCGTGGCCCACGCGCTGCGCGAGCTGCTGGGGCTTTGAGTGCAAAAAAAGAAGAGATGCGGGCGCATCTCTTCTTTTTTTGTCCTTTATGCTTCTTCCAGATGGTCGCCGCAATCAAGGATCTCGCGGAAGCACGGGCGCTCAAACAGCGTCTGATTGGGCGAATGGAAGGTCAAAAACAACTTTCCGTCTTTTTGAAACAGCATGCCGTGGCCGCCGTCGTCGCTGACCAGCAGCGGCAGATGCTCGAATTTGCCGTCAATCCTGCCGTTGTCGGAGCGGGCGACGCATTCGGCATAGCCCGTGGGCAGGCAGGTGGACCAGAGCATCAGCAGCGTGCCGTCCTTTGTGCGGTAAAGATAAGGGCCGTCGGTGACGTAATGCTCACCGGCGGGCTTTTTGCCCGATTGCGGCAGTGAGGAGCCGTAAAAGATCGTCTTCGGCCGGCCCGCCGCGGCTTTGAGGTCGGGCGTCAGCGGCATGAATTCAATGGTGCCGTCGATGATCTGGGTGTGCTCATGGCAAAAGACCATATAGGGCGTGCCGTCTTTGCTGACATAGAGCGTGCCGTCAAGGCATTCCCATTCCGGGGGCGTCACGGGACCTTCCGACCAGGGCCGGAACGGACCGAGCGGGCTGTCCGCCTTCAGGATATAGGTGCCGCGCAGGCCGCTTTCGGCGGTGAAGGTGGCGAACATATAATAGCCGCCCTGATACTTGTGCACCTCCGGCGCCCAGTTGACCTGGCGGTTACAGCCGTTGGCGGCGGAATCGAAACAGACGGCCGGATCGCTCCAAACTTCCAGATCGGCGGACGTGTAAACGTCGAACCCGCCGGTGTTCTGGCCGAAGTTTTTGCCCCGGGTGCCGTACATATAATAGGTGCCGTTTTCAAACAGAATGAACGGGTCGCGGATGTTGATGTCGCTGCATTTCACAAAATCAGCCCCTGTTTCGTTTTTTTCATTATACCGCAGGGCAATCCGCTTTGTAAAGCCTTTTTTCAAACAAGGGCCGGCTGGCGGAAATCGGTCTCGATCACCTTGGGGCAGACGGCTGGGGAATAGACCCAGCGGTCCATGTGATCGCCGGTGAAGAAATAGTGCGCCGGCGGGCCGGGATAGGCCGCGTCAAAGGAATCCACAATGATCAGCTTGATCTTCATGCGCTCGGGGATCAGGCTCTTGATATAGACGCTCGCGTGCTGCCCCGGCTCCACCCCCGGCACAAACTCCGCCAGACCGGCAAGGTTTTCGCGCAGCTCCACAAAAATGCCGTAGCGTTCCACGGAGCGCACGATGCCGGGCACGGTTTCGCCGGGCCGGAAAAAGGCGGCGTTCTCTTCCCAGGTGCCCAGCAGCTCCTTGTAGCTGAGCGTGACGCGGTCCTGCGCGTCGCGCGCCTTGACAACGGCCTTGATCTTCTGGCCGGTGCGGAACCGCGCCGAAGGGTGCGGAATCCGCGAAACCGAGATCGCGTCGATCGGCATCAGGGCGCTGATGCCGCAGCCGATGTCGCAAAACACGCCGAACGGCTCCAGATGGGTCACAACGGCGTTGATCACGTCGCCGGGGCGCAGCAGCCGCACATAGTCGCGCATGCAGTCTTCCTGGGCGGCGCGGCGGCTGAGCAGGGCCAGCGGTTCCCCGCGCTCATCGGGCGCAAAGCCGAGGATCTTGCAGACCACGGGCTTGTTGACCCGCGAGATCACGGCAATGTCGCGCACAGAGCCGTCGCGGATGCCCAGCGCGCCCTCTTCCCGCGCGATCAGGCCGCGCATGACGCCGAGGTCCACGTGCAGGTTGTGGTCCTTGTCGCACATCACGGCGCGGGCCTCCAGCAGCTTTCCGTTATACCACGCGTCTTTGAGCGCGGCGGGGGAAGAGAGCAGGCGGCGGTTTTCTTCGGTGGCGATCAGGTGGTTTTCGGGGTAATACTGTTTCATTGTCTGGTTCCTTTCTGCTGTGATACGTCTTTCATATTTATGCGAGACGCAGCGGGTTTATTGTACTTCACGCGCAATTTCTTCTTTTTTGCGGCGCATGATTGATATTTTCGGGAAAGGCTGGTATAATATGTTATTAGTTTTGATTCTGAAAGGGGCAACCGGCATGGACGTGCGGGTCGGCGACGTGCTCACCATGAAAAAGAAACATCCCTGCGGCGCGTGCGAATTCGACGTGCTGCGTTCCGGCATGGATTTCAAGCTGAAATGCCGCGGCTGCGGCCACGAGGTCATGCTGCCGCGCAGCAAGGCCGAAAAGAACATCCGCAAGATCACCCGACCGGAGGCAGACGCATGATTGAAAAGCTCGGCGCAGTGGAAGCGCGATTTTGCGAAGTGGAACAAAAGCTGTGCGATCCGGCAGTTGTGTCGGATCCGGCGGCGTTTGCTTCGCTGATGAAGGAACGCAAACGGCTGGAGCCGGTTGTGGCCTGCTTCCGGCAATTTAAGGCCGCGCAAACGGCGCTGGACGACGCCAGGGCGCTGCTTGAAAGCGAAAGCGACAAGGAGCTGCGCGCGCTGGCGCAGGAGGAGTTTGACGAACAGAAGGGGACGCTTGAAACGCTTTCGCAGCAGCTGCGGGTGCTGCTTTTGCCCAAGGACGAAAACGACGACAAAAACGTGATCGTGGAAATCCGCGGCGGCGCGGGCGGCGAAGAATCCGCCCTGTTCGCGGCGGTGCTGTTCCGCATGTATACGATGTATGCCGAACGCCGGGGGTTCAAAATCGACGTGCTGGGCACGAACGAAACCGAGCTCGGCGGGTTCAAGGAAGTGAGCTTTCTTGTGGTCGGCGAAGGCGCCTGGTCGCGCTTTAAGTTTGAAAGCGGCGTGCACCGCGTGCAGCGTGTGCCCGAAACCGAATCGCAGGGCCGCATCCACACCTCCACGGCCACCGTGGCCGTTTTGCCCGAAGCCGAGGACGTGGAGGTGGAGCTGAACCCCGCCGATCTGCAGATCGACACCTTCCGTTCCAGCGGCGCG
>JAEEGL016025986.1_pt1 | contig 14532 bp, 12 predicted proteins | sample 9134231 | NCBI WGS metagenome assembly JAEEGL01 (sample SAMN16246548, study PRJNA631951) | gut metagenome | biome: gut microbiome; feature: rumen; material: fiber-attached | host: Bos | place: Iran: Karaj | collected 2018-10
CCTGCGCAGTTGGGTAAAGGATGGACACGACATTGAATCCAATCCCTGGGATTACCTGAATTCTGATTCGTCGCCTATGAATTATCTCAAGGCGTTGAGAATTCGCTACGGTGTTTCCCATGGCCCCTGGGATTCCTGGGAATTCGAAGTTCCCTGGAAGTGGGATCTCTCCGGTCGATTCCTCATTGAAAACGACACTTTGACCAAATAAACGATATCTGATCTGATTCCGAGATGCAGCGCAGTACAACTTATTTCAGCGGGCGGAATTTACTTTGAAAAGCATTCCTTTTCAGGTTTCACTCGCTTGTTTGCTGTACCCTTCTTTCGCCTGCTGCGGCATGATTATATCCGTTTTGGGCACTCTTTTCCACCTGAAATACCATCTCTGATGCTTGTGTATCGCCTCCATTACCTTGATTTTTATGGCGTCAGCAACTTCCGGAACTTACTGACGCAAAACCGGAACTTACCTTGAAAAGTGACCAAAAAGTGAGAATGATATGATATCACAAACTTCATTTTGAAAAAAATATCTGTTATAATATCAGATGCTTCCCGGAAATTATTGTGCATTTTAGCAACTGACTTTGCGAATTGACTCTCTTTTCCGGACCGTCGTGAAGAGAAAACATACTAGAAAAAGAGAACTGGTTGCCAAATTAGATTGGCAACCAGATCGAAGGGAGCATTACCAGCCAAGCAGTTTTCTCATCCATTTCGGCAGCTTGTTTCTTAAAAACCACCACTTAATGATCTGCGAACCGGGAATAGGAAAGGTCGGAAGGAGAAGTCCGCCGGCAACGCCTTCCAGATTATTATCCGTAAGTTCATCGCCCTTTTCAGGAAGCAATTCCTTGATTTCTTCTTCCGTTGCGTCAATACCGTCTTCCTTCAGAATAGCGAGCGCTTCTTCAATCGTTTCGGCAGCCTCCAGTTTTTTGGCGAGTTCTTCGGTAATTTTTGCATCTTTCAGAGCCATAAATAATCCTATCCTTTCTATTAGCAGCTTATACAGCTATCTAATTGTACACAAATTTATTGAAATCTGTTACATATTCCGACTTATTTACAAATTGTCATAAAGGAAATAACAAACTAAAACAAACTGGCTGCCATTCCAAGCGGGCAGCCAATTTGTTTGGAGAATTACATGCCAAGCAGCTTTCTCACCCATTTTGACAAAGTATTTCTAATTTTCCAGTAGGCCCACCACTTCGCAATAGTAACGGGGAATATAATACCGACTCCACCGGCGACATTTTCCAGGTTTTCATCCGTCAGTTCGCCATCCTGCTCACGGAGCATTGCAGCCAGTTCTTCTTCTGTTGTCTCAATCCCATTTTCCTTCAGAATGGCGAGCGCTTCCTCAACCGTTTCGGCAGCGTCGAGCTTTTTGGACATCTCTTCAGTGATCATAGCATCTTTCAGACTCATAATAAAACCCATCCTTTCCATAATATCAGCGTATGCTGTTATAATAATATACACGTGACTACAAAACTTGTTACATCAAATAAATAACAATAAAAACAAACAAACTAAAAGCCGAACAACAGAATCTGCCGTTCGGCCGCTGCGAATGTGGTTTTGTTGCAGAAAACCTGAATTTACAGAAAAGATTTCACAGCTTGGATTTACCACCGAACACAGCAATAAGGCCACCGGGATTTGAAAGTCAAAACGGTTCTTGTTAATTTCCCCCAAGTAACAACAATTGTAAAAATGGATACACCTCCGGATACCTTTTCCAGATCATCATCCGAAACATCCCCGTTATCAGGCAGCTGTGCAATCAGCTCCCGCAGCTGATCCATGGTCACTGTGGCGCCCCTGGATTCAAACAGCGCGACGATGTCCTCCTCTTTTTCCAGCTTGTCCAGTTCTGCTACAAAAGCTTCATCCTGCAGCAACTCGAGAACTTTTTCCATTTTTGGTTCCCCTTTCTTTATATTTTGAAAAGAAGCGATGATTGCGTAAGCGGGAAAACAGCCATGCGTTCCGCAAAACATCAGTTTCCTTCCATCTCTAAATGATATACACGCTGCGCCAGCATTTTGTTACATTCAGAATGGTCTTATCCAAATGCAAAAAGCCGAACAGCAAAATCTGCCGTTCGGCCGTCACGAGTGTGGTTTTGTTGCAGAAGACCATAAATTACAAAAAAATTTCACACAGCCCGGATTTACCGCCAAAGGCACCAAGGGAACCGGGATTTTTTAGTCAAAATTGTTCGTGTTATGAGCGACGTCTTAACAGTAGTTAAAATTGTCAGGTTAGGGAGCCATAACCCACCGGACACCTTTTCCAGATCATCATCCGAAACATCCCCGTTATCAGGCAGCTGTGCAATCAGCTCCCGCAGCTGATTCATGGTCACTGTGGCGCCCCTGGATTCAAACAGCGCGACGATGTCCTCCTCTTTTTCCAGCTTGTCCAGTTCCGCTACAAAAGCCTCATCTTGCAGCAACTCGAGTACTTTTTCCATTTTCGGTTCCCCTTTCTTTAATATTCTGAAAAGAAGCTTTGATTATTGCGTAGGCAGGAGAACAACCTTGCGTTCCGCAAAAACCCTCGTTTCTTTCCATTCTTTGTATGATATACACACTACGCTGGTGTTTTGTTACATTCATAACGGCCCTTTCCATTTGCATTGATAAAATCTCCCGAACGGCAGGTTATTCAGCAGGGCGGCAGACAGCATCATACAACTCAACCAGGGCATATCCCAGGCCGCATGTTCCCATCCAGAAGGAAGCATCAAACGTGCTTCGGACACCCCGGGGCATCGTTGTGTATTCTCCTTTATCTTTCTTCCTGCAAAGCATTGCCGAAAAAACAGAAACCGCTTTCTTTATCTCACCGGCTTTGATCAGCGCAAGCAGTGTCAGCGCGTTTCCCTGATCCAGCGTATCCAGCCAGATCAGCCTCTCTTCTTTCATCATGGAGGTCAATGCCATCTGTTTAATCTCCCGGAGCGTTGCGGAAAGATGACAATGTTCCTCCGGCAGGTCTTCTTTATTTGTGCTGATGGTTTCTTCCGCTGCGGCCACGGCCAAATATATCCCGGCCTCATAAGGTTCTTTGCCCGCCATCCATACGGGTTTGATGCTGTTGTCCCGCCATCCCGCCAGCTTAGGATCAAAAGCCTTCCGCACTTTTTCAAACAGATCCGCCGCGCTTTCCATGTAACGTCTTTCATTCAGGCGCCCGTAAGCAGCACACAGCGCTGCCGCGACTCCTGCCCATCCCCCTGAAAAACCGGTATTCGCAATTTTGTTTTCCGACAACAGTTTATCCGCACACAAGCGTATGCACAGATCGGCTTCCGGGGATTGCGGCACGGAGGCCAGTCCCAGGATCAGTCCCGCGGTACCCTCCGCGGCAGTTGTTTTTGGATAGAGAAAAAGCTTGTATTCCAGAATCAGATGAAGGATTTTTTGGCACAATTCATTCGCACCGGGGATACCTGCTGAAAACATTTTTCCGCAGGAACAGAGCAAGCCGCCCAAGCCGGTATACAGTCCGACAGGAATAATAGCGTACAGCTTATCAGTTTCCCCGCCCGGATTGTCCCAATGGTTCAGTTCCTTTCCAATTTCTTTACAGATATCATTTGCCATTTCGCAATACTTTGTTTTGTTCGCTCCGGGGAGGTTGGACTGAATCAGCCTGGCACACAACAGGCCTGCGTCTCCAAGGCTTGACAGGTTTCCGCAGCCATCCATCGCGCGGGAAAACACCGCTGAGCTCAGCCAGAAAAAACTGCCGTCCGCATCGCGAAGCATGTCATCCTGAAGGCGTAGAAAGAATTCCTGAATCTCTGAATACAGGAAGCCGGTATCCGGTATCGCTTCCTCCTGGATGACATACGATTTCCGATCCTCTTCTTCATCGACCGGTGCATGCGCAAAGAAGAAACGGATCAGCTTCAGTTCAAACAGCATCTCCTCTTCGGAGAGCCGTGACAGGAATCGGGCGGTAATATCCTGGGAACTGGATGAATAATAGTCACGGTTAACGATCATCCGGGTTGATTCGCCGCAGAGATCCCTGCCGTCAATTGTTGTGCAGAAATACGGGATATCCCCCTTGAGCAGGCAGGCCCATTCATACCTGACAATGTTCATGTCGGAATCCCGGGCAAGGTTTTTATAGGGAACAAGCAGCTTTTTAAACACACGCTCCCTGGCTGCTTCATCCTTCAGGTATTCCGGCTGATAAAGCATGTCCTGGATGATCGCATAATACCGGGTATTTTTCAGAAGGCAGCGGAGTGTCGATTTTCTTTTGCGGGTGATCATATTCAGGATTTCATTTCGATGTTCCAGCATCCGGCCGTATCCTTCCCGGAACCCGAGGATGAAATCCTCTTCATAGCCCTGGACAGAAACCAGCTTTCCATCCAATTCAGGAAGACAAGGGAATGCCGCTTCACTGGTTGTATACAACGGGGACGTCAGGGGACCCAAATATTCCCTGACCGGCAGAATGGCCGTTCGGATCAGGGAATAAGCCAGGAATTGATCATTCAGTGAATGATCTGAAGCATCGCCGTCGAACGCGCCTGACGCGGGAGACAGGAGCGTTTCCACGTCAGCACAGGCAGGATGCAGTCCGCATGCAATGATATTTTCCTGATGCATGTCCGTGCTTCCAAGCCCGTGGAACAATGCGGCAAGCATTCCGAAGTTCTTAAAATAGGCGGCAACATCCTCCATTGTATTTACAGATGCCGTTTCAAGGCACGAAACGAAGGCATATTCATCTCCCTCTATTACTTTCGCCGCTCTCGTACAGTCAGAAAACCAGGCCTGGATCATTTCATGATATAAACTGTCAAGGCCGCAGTCATGCGGTTTATAAAAGACAGTGCCTGCGTCTGTTTCCACCCCGATCACGCATTGCCCGTTGCGGTGGACGTCCGCGCCGCCCGCGGAAAGACGCAGAATCTTCCGGATTGGTCTTCCCTGGAAAAAGCATTCTGATATTTCCTGCTGCCGTTCCGCTACAGCCCTGAAAAAAGTGATGAAACTGTTTGTATAATTCCGATGGGTCCGGAGAAAGTATTCGTTCAGGAGCGGATACTTTTCCGACAGATAGGACGCCATGTTCCCTGACACGGTATCATAAAAAGCGTCCGCGGCCTGTAATATTGCCTTCTCTTTTGGCTTTCCCCGCAGCACGCCAACGGGATCCAGCTGTCCCACCGCATCCCTGATTTCCGCTTTCAGGACCGGAAAGCAAACCGTTCCCATTCTCAGGAAATAAATGTCAGCCAGATATTTCTTTGCTTCTTCAGACAGCAGGGAGGTTGTTCCCGGTTCCCCGTCCCGGATCTGCTGCCATGCTTCTTCAGCGCGGCTCCTGATAAAACCCGTACAGCGGCTTTTTCTCAGCGCGTTCGTGAGTATGTCCTGCATTTGCTCCGTTTCCCCCGCTATAAAATACTAATGGTGTTTCTACAATATATACGTAAATCAGATCATCCACTTATGTGATCTGTCTCCTGATTCCTTGAATCCGAAATCATCTGCCAGCAATATAACCCATCTTCCAGGCACCGTCAAGGCGCGCTTTTCTAACTCAAACTGCCTTATTCATATGTTTTCTTGACTCTTTCATTATATCGTGCTATGTTTCTGTTAACAGCATGACATGATCAGAGGAGACCGGATTATGAGCGACATTCGTGATTTTTGCCCGTTATGGGGCGAATGGGAAGTTGATTCCAAAATCGGCGAAGGTTCATTCGGCGTTGTCTGGAAAATGAAACGGAATGTTGTCGGCGGAAAGATTTATTATTCCGCCGTCAAGCACATATCCATTCCAAAGGATGAAAACGAAATCAACTCCCTGATTAACGAAGGCGTTTTTTCGGATGAGGGATCCGCAAAGCATTATTACGGCCATCAGCTGAACTCCCTCGTGGCTGAAATCGATGCCATGCATAATCTGCAGGGATATACAAACATCGTGGCCTATGAAGATCATAAGATTATTCCGAAAGAAAAAACCATCGGCTATGACCTGTTCCTGCGGATGGAATTGCTGCAGCCGCTGGGGGATCGGATCCGCCGGGGAATGAACGTCCGCGAAGTGGTATCCCTGGGGAAAGATATCGCGACCGCGATCAGTGTGCTGAACGATCACCATATGATCCACCGGGATATCAAGCCCCAGAATATTTTCGTGAATGACATGGGGATCTATAAGCTGGGGGATTACGGAACTGCCCGCGCACTGGGTACCGGCGCGACGTCCATGTCCCGAAAAGGCACCTATAATTATATGGCTCCGGAAATCTACAACAACCAAAAGGCGGATATCCGGGCGGATATCTATTCGCTGGGTATTGTGCTGTACCGTCTGCTGAACGGTAACAGGCTTCCTTTCCTGCCCGTCAAGGAATTGATCACAAGCGACGACAGTGACGCGGCTGTCCTGCGCCGGATTTCCGGAGAAGCGCTCGATCCTCCGGAATACGCTGATCCGGAATTGTCCGCGATTGTCCTGAAAGCCTGTGCCTATCATCCTGATGACCGCTATAAGACCGCGGAGGAACTGATCCGGGACCTGGAAAGATACTGCAGCACAAAAGACAGGAGTATTCCGCCCGACGATCAGGATCAAACGGTATACGAGCCGCATGAATTTCACTTTGGAACAACCGGAAAGGAGAATAGCAATAGCTCCGACATCCCGGCTGACGTCAAAAGACAGGAATCATCCCCTGAAAAAACGGTTGCCGAAATAAAAAGCGCGCCTGTCAGGAGCGTTCCTGCTGAAAACACGCCGCCGCAGGCGGTGGAGAAAAAAGCGGATAACAACGAAGAATCCGGGAAAAAGAGAAAATGGATCATTCCGGTTATTATCACTGTAGCGATTGGATTAATCATCGCCGGCGTTCTTTGGGCGACCGGAGTGATATCCCCTGCACCGCCTCAAGAAACAACGGTTCCAACGGAAACAATATCTGAAACATCCCATGCCCAGACAAGATCCATTCCCGAACCGACTTCGGAAACCACGCCCGAATCCCTATCAGAACCCACACCCGAACCCATACCCGAAATGGTTCAGGAATCTGTGTCTGAAATCACACCCACGTATACTCCGGAGTCCATACCGGATCCCACGCCGGAAATCACGCCCGAATCCGCTTCGACGCTTACGCCAGAACCGGAACCGATTTGCGTGGATACTGTTCCGGAAGGGATCTATATCAATCAGTATGGAAAGACAAACGCCAAAGTCAATTTCCGTAAAGAACCGTCCACAACCGCGCTTCGTCAAGGTGAGCTGCTGGCCGGTACTTATGTTTACCTGATTAAAAATGTCTACGGACCGGAAGACAATGAGCTGTGGACATGGATTAATATCGACGGGGTCGAAGGCTATGTGATGAGTAAATTCCTGAATCTGATCGGACAGGAAGCCAGCGATCGGTATGCTTCAGAGGCTGGCGTCCAGATGTCTTATTACACAGCGCCTCCGGTAACCTTGCCTGAACCATCTGTTGAACCCACTCAGGAAGCGCCTCCGGAACCCACCCCGGAGCCGACCTCTGAGCCCACTCCTGAGCCTACTCTGGAACCAACGCCCGAGCCCACTCCTGAGCCAACGCCTGAGCCTACTCCGGAACCCACTCCCGAGCCTGCTCCGGAGCCGACTCCGGTACCAACTCCGGAATCTATATCGTATATTTCTCCCTGGCCGGTGATGAATATTAATCGTATAGAAATACCCCAAAACGGAGGCTGGGATGACGACCAGCAGTACGGTTATTTCGGACCGAGCAAAGACGATCCGCCCGTAGCGTATTTCCGTCATTCCCACATTAATGATCCGTATGCCCTGTTTACGGAAGGGTATTATACACTTGTAGATTTTTCATATCCATCCCGTTCTGATTGGAATGGGCGTGTTTGCGCGTATTTCTCCGGTAAGATGTTCCGGACGAGCAATCCGGAAGAAGTGTCCCTTCAGGCTTATCCCGGAAGGATTGTCCGACAGATCGTTCCCCGGTTCGGCCCCGGAACAGAATATGCGCTCTTGTCGGATGATGAAAATATCGACGCAAATGTAGTGACACTAAACGAAGGTACTGCCGTCTCCGTTTATCTGGAAGCAAACGACTGGCTGTTTATCGGGTTTTCCAGCAGCAAGGGAAATCTTCGGGGCTGGATTCCAAAGGGCTATGGCAGACCAGACGATTAAAACAGTTCCTTTAATTGATTAAGAAAAACAGAACAATAATCCGCTCAATGTATAATTAATCCAATATTAAAATGATTGGTCCAACTCTTTCCGAATGATCGAGATACAGTTTCTCTTTCCCTTTTGTTATGTCTTTTAAAATCATATAAGCGACAAAAAAGTCTCCGCCTGCAAACATGATATTGGCAGCCCCGATCAGCAGTATCGTCGGATTAATAAAGCAGAAAGCGAGAATCACTGTGACAAATCCAAGAATCGTCCCGGGCATTAAAAGTGTTATCAGATACTGAACCCGTTTCATCGGATCACCACAGAAACAATATGGATTTAAACTTTTCCACATCACGCCAAACTCAATAAATTTAAAATGATTAGGAGCAAGCAGGCCAAAAAACAACGCATGGATTAATTCATGAATAAAGATGGATGCAAGGAGAGAGATAATCAGTATTACTGTATTCAATTCCAGATATTTTTCCCATCCGAAAATTATTCCAAAGAGGACGAGAAGAATCAGTGCCGGAATAACTGTTATGATTGTTGCCTTTTTATTGGCCTCTTCGCCCGAGATGGAAATGTCAACTTTGCGATATCCTTTGCTTTCAAATTGCTCTATCTGTACATCCAGCTTTTTCTTTCGTTGTTCGATATTGCTTTTATTATTCATTACTTTTTTTCCATCCTTATTTAATCATAACCGGGCAGTCCTTATATCCCAGCTGAATCTTGCCATATAGCTTTGAACTGATGGCTAAACAATGCCTGCAATAATGGCAAAATTCACATTCGCTGCAAGGCGCAGTATCAGCATCGGCTAATTCCCTGAGGATTTTCAGTGTTTGCGATTGGTGCCAATAATCTGTCAAACTGTCAAAGCTTTCAAAATATTCCAGATGTCTGCAGGGAGAATATAACCCGTCTACGCTGACACTCATACTAGTCAGTCCGGCTGTACATCCTTTCGATATTCCGCGGTTTCTGTTTCCCCAGAGCGCATTTCGGCCAAGAATGGCCAGCAAAGGAGAAAAGCAGCTTTCTACGCCTAAAGAAATTTTGCTCTGATTATTCTTGATTAATTGAGCTGCTTTCTCCATTTGTTCCATAGTTGGCATGGAATTCAGCGCATGTGAGGAATCGGGCTTGGGTGTCATTATAACAATTCCCCGGGGATGATATGGTTTAACAAGCTGGATCATCTCCGGAAGTGTATCAGCCGTCATTCTATGCATTACCCAATTAATATAATACTCTTCAAAATGATAATCAGCCAGAATTTTCAGCGCATTTATCGCCAGGTTAAAACCATCTCGCGTAATCGAATTTAATTCCGCAGTCGGGGCGTTGATGGAAACAAATATTCCGCCAATACCGGCATCTATGAGTTCTTCCAGTTTGCTCCGGTCGAAATGCCATCCGGATATGGCAATATTCGGTATTAAGCCATGATCATGAGATAGTTTGATTACATCCGTTAAAAACGGATAACACAGAGTCTCCCCACCGGAGAGCTCGATATGTTTTGCGCCTAATTCAGCTGCTTCTTGTATTGCTTTAGCAGCGATATCCAGTGGGATATTCTTTCCGCCTTCAAGCGTACAATAACATTGGGGACATCTTAATGGGCATTTGGTTGTTAATTCAAGATTCAGTGACTCCAATGAAAACATCTGATTCATCTCCAAAAAAGATCGGGATTACATGTTTCCCGATCTTTAGCTATTATTGTTGATCTAACCAGAAATGTCCTGATTACCACTTCCACTTTCTGATTTTGTCAATAATAGTAACGACACCGTTAATAATCTTAACAATCGTATCAACATCTTTCAGCGAAACTCCGCCGCTTACAGCTTCAAGATCATCCTCGGATAGTTCCCCGTTTTCTGCCTGGACACCCGCAGCAATTGCTTTCACTTCTTCCAGTGTAAACTCAACGCCCTTGGATGCAAACAGCTTCTGAGCGGCTTCCGCGCTTTCAGCGTCGGACAGTTGATCAACAAATGCCTGATCCTGCATGATTTTTTCAACTAAAGCTTCCCGATTCATATTATTCCCTCCGATAATTATGTGTTCATCAAAATCATTTGAGAAAAACGTTTCTTTAAAATCCCCGGATTTAAAAAGCCGGGATCAGCCTTGCCGATCCCGGCCTGGTTGCTTTTACAAGCTGTTATTGAACCGGTTCTAGCGTCCGATTACCATTTCCACTTTCTGATAGTATCTACGATTGTAACGACGCCGCCAACAATTTTAACAACCGTCCAAATACCCGCAAGCGTGATGGAACCACCGCTAACGGCTTCGAGTTCTTCCTCGCCCAGTTCATCGCCCTTTTCCACTCCGAGTGCGATTGCTTTTACTTCTTCCAGAGTGAAATCAATCCCCTTAGAAGCAAAAACCTTCTGTGCTTCTTCCGCAGACTGTGCAGCTGAAAGCTGATCAACAAATGCCTGATCTTTCATTGCCAGTTCTACCTGAGCCGTTACGTTTTCATTTGCCATTGTTCGTTTCCACCTTTCAATTTTTTTATAATTCAGCAGTTTTTACTGCAGAATTTCGATGCCATAAATATATCATCACAATTTTCCACGCCAATGTTTATAATTTGAAACATTAACAACGATTAAAAGTGAAATTGGTTTTTAACGGTTCTTTCATTTTTTGATCTTTTGCAACTTTTTCAGCGTAATTATATCCTCTCCTTTCTTTCTGTAACGATATACACGATTTCTTCCTCCTGTGTTACATCAGCAATTATATAATGAATATATTTTTGCTCACTAATCTTCTTTGATGCGCTCAATTCGGATATTGTTAATTCTTCTTTTCATTGTTCCACTTTTCTTCTGTATAACCGAATCTGATGTAATCGATATAAATTCCCTCTTTCCATGCGCCGCCGCTGAAACCGCTGCGGTCAACTTTCTTTCGTTCTGACGCGAAATTGTATTCGTCCCATTCCATGGCAACAAGGGTGAGCTTCTCACATCCGGTAAATAGTTTCTGGCCGATTTTTATCAGGGTTTTTGGAATAAAGATCCTGGTAAGCGATGAGCATCCGGCGAACACGTTGCTTCCAATTTCCTCAACGCCACCCGATTCTTCATCCTTTGCCCGGGGCGGAAGGAAGATTTCCGTGACTTTTGCACAGTCCCTGAACGCGCTGTCGCCGATGATCCGTACGGTTTTCAGCACCTTCAGTTCGGAGAAGCCAAGACCTTCGAAAGCGGATTCCGGAATTGTTGTCATACCGATTTCAAGTGTACGCAGGGCTGAGCATCCCGCAAGGATTTGTTCGCCGATGGTGATATCCGGAGAAACAATACTGAATTTCTGAAGAGCAGTACAGTTTTCAAACGCGCGGGAACCGATTTTTTTGACAGAAAGCGGTAATGGGATATCCCGAAGGCCGGAGCATCCACTGAACGCGTCTTCTCCGATTTCTTCCACCGATTCCAGTAATGTGACATATTTCAGGCTTGCCAGTCCGGCAAAAGTGGCCTTCGGAATAATCTTCGTTCCAATGGTGACGCTCTGAAGCTTGGAACATCCGTTCAGAATCAGGTTTCCGATAACCGCTTCGCTGTTGGGGATGCTCAGTTTATCCAGTTCACTACAGTTGAGGAAAGCGCCGTCTCCCACTTTTCTGGTTTTTTCCGACGCGTCAATGGAAGTAAGCTTTGAGCAGCCGCTGAACGCGTAATTACCGATTTCTTCAACGTTTTCACCCAATTGAACCGTAACAAGTTCGGCGCATCCTTTAAACGCGTTGTCCGGAATAACGGCCAGATTGACAGTCAGGTTGTACAGGGCGCTACACTCCTGAAAACAGTTCGTTCCGAGCTTCTGGACGCGGATCGACAGATCAATACCTGTAAGCTTGGCGCATCCGGAGAAAGCAAAATCACCAATCGTTAACGGAACGTCGGATGTCGCAATATTCACCTGTAAAAGGGCGGAACAATTCTGGAAAGCATAACTGCCGATGCTTTGAACGTTACAGGGTATATTTGCAGTCTGCAGCTTGGAGCAGCCGTTGAACGCAAAATCGCCGATTGTTTCCAGGCTGTCCGGGAAAGAAACGCTGGGCAGGGCGGCACATTCACTGAAGGCGCTTTCCCCGATGTTTTTCAGTCCGTTTCCGAGATCAAGTGAATTCAAACCGGTGCAGCCGGAAAAGGCGTCTTTTCCGATTTCTGATGTTTCATCTGAACATTGGACGCTGGTGATGGTCGCGCAGCCGCGAAACGCTGAAGAAGGGATATTCCCGTATGCTCTTAAGTTGGAAAACGCGGAACAGTTGCTGAAAACACCGATTCCCATTTTTTCGATCGAAGCGGGGAGTTCTACTGTGGACAATGCTGTGCATCCGGTAAAAGCATAGTCGCCGATTTCCGTAATGTCACTCCAGATAATTGTATTTAAGGCGGTGCAGTTTGCGACGGCATAGCTGCCGACTGTTGTGACATTTGATCCAAAGACGATACGGGTTAAGGCGGTCATGTCTCTGCAGCATCCGCTGCCTACCACTGTGATGTCTTCATCAAAAATAACGGTTTTGATCTTTGAAGCGGATGCAGCGAGCTGATCTTCTGATGCCAGGCGGGCGGTGACGTTGGATTTGGCCGGAACATCTGCGTTTTCGTCAGCATTCTCGTCATGTTTGGAAGCAGACAGCACCAGGGTATCCTCGCCGTAAACCGCAAAAGCGATTCCGTCTGACAGAGTGCCGCTGCCTGTCTCCTGCTTGCCGCTGATATATTCAGATAACGTGCCTGTCCCCGTTCCCCCCAGAACATTGTACGTAGACGGATCAGGTCCGATTTCATCCAGCGTTTTCATGCCTTTCACCAGGTTTTTATCCTGGCATCCGGAAAGCAGGATCATGATCCCGGCTGCGAGCACACACAGCAACAATCTCTTTTTCAATTTTCCGTCCCCCTTTTCAGCTGGAGAATATTCACCACAAAATGGTTGTTTTCGATCCGGATAATATCCCCGGTTGTCAATGGATTGCTGCTTCCCTTCGCGAGCAGCTGGTCATTCACGAAGGTACCGTTTGTGGAGTTCAGGTCGTGAATCAGGCATTTACCGTTTTCGATCCGGACCAGGGCGTGATTATGGCTGACCTTTTTCCCCTGGAGAACGCCCTCTTTCCACGGCGCGTTTCTGCCGAGCGGCAGCTCTCCGTTCCAGATATATCTTGTTTCACCTGTTTCCTGGCACCTCAGGCAGAGAAGAACGTTCGCGTTCCATAAAGACCCTGCCGCGGAATCAAAAGCGACGAGAACGGGTTGCTTATGCAGCAGGATCTCACAGAACCCGTGCACGTTGACCCGCTGCCCTTTTTCGAGCTGGACGCCGTTGACCCAGGTGCCGTTGGTCGAATTCAGATCCTCGATCGCGTGATTTCCCTCAAGGCTGATTAAGCGGGCGTGGGCGCCGCTGATTTTTCGCTCCGGATCCGGAATGACGATATCCGATTTGGACTGCGTTCTCCCCAGGGTTGTGATGCCGACTTTGCCCCGGCGGAGGATGCCATCCTCCGAAAGAACGACAATGACAGGGGGAACTTCCGCGCTTTCCGCCACCGTCTTGTCCAGGTCGTCCGAGTCGAGCTCGGCTACGGTTTTCTCGCCGTATCCCGAATCATGATCGTCGATATTCATGGGCAGCGTTTCTTCCAGGAGATCCCTGGCAGGCTTCCGAATCCGGCGCTGGTTCAAATGCGGCCCTTCCGTTGCTTCAGTGGCCGGTATGGTTTCCGGGGAGGCAGGTTCCGGTTCCGGAGCGATGGCCCAGGCTGTGGGAGAAACGGGCGCCGGTGCTTCCGCTGCCGGTTTGTCCGCGGGAGTGACCGGTTCCGGCGCCGCGGCCGCAGGTGCGATCCCACCGGGAACCGGTTCCGGTTCCTCAGAATATGGAGGTTCTTCCACCGGAAGCTGGAGGCGAGCCGGTTCCTGGGGCCGGTCCTGTTCCTGCGGCGATTCCTTCTGGTAATCCTGCGGTTTGATGGAGTGATTCGGTATTCCGCGGGCCGGTGTGACAGGAGCGGCGGACAGGATTGCGGAAACGGTGCTGTCAGTCGGCGCGTCATGGACTTTAATCCATTGCGTTGCCCCGATCATCAGCTGCATTCCCATGGTGAGCTGGGGATCGTTATACTGGACAGGAACCAACGGCTTTTTGTTTTCAACGGCAAAGATCAGCTCATTAAAACAGTTGTGGGACGCGACCGCGTTCCGTGACATGAACACAAGACATGCCGCGCTGCGGTTCAGGTGATCCGCTATGACTTCCGGCCAGAATTCC
>JAEEGL017326071.1_pt1 | contig 14532 bp, 14 predicted proteins | sample 9134231 | NCBI WGS metagenome assembly JAEEGL01 (sample SAMN16246548, study PRJNA631951) | gut metagenome | biome: gut microbiome; feature: rumen; material: fiber-attached | host: Bos | place: Iran: Karaj | collected 2018-10
CACGGCCCTGAATATCGAGGCGATCCCCACCGGATCGGTGGCGCTGGACATCGCGCTGGGCATCGGCGGCGTTCCCCGCGGCCGCATCATCGAGATCTACGGGCCCGAATCCTCCGGCAAGACGACGCTGGCGCTCCACATCGTGGCAGAGGCGCAGAAGAGAGGCGGCGAGGCGGCTTTCATCGACGCGGAGCACGCCCTGGATCCGGTGTACGCCCGGGCGCTGGGCGTGGACATCGACAATCTTCTGGTCAGCCAGCCGGACAACGGCGAACAGGCGCTGGAAATCGCCGAAGCCCTGATCCGCAGCGGCGCGATCGACGTCCTGGTGGTCGACTCGGTGGCGGCGCTGGTGCCGCGGGCCGAGCTGGAAGGGGAAATGGGCGATTCCCACGTGGGTCTGATCGCCCGGCTGATGAGCCAGGCCATGCGCAAGATCACCGGCGCCATTTCCAAATCCAACTGCACTGCGATCTTCATCAACCAGCTCCGCGAAAAGGTCGGCGTCATCTACGGCAACCCGGAGGTCACCACCGGCGGCCGCGCGCTGAAATTCTATTCCAGCGTGCGCATGGAGGTCCGCAAGGGCGAAACGCTGAAGAACGCGGGGGAAGTGATCGGCAACCGCACCCGCGTCAAGATCGTGAAAAACAAGGTCGCGCCTCCCTTCAAGGAGGTCGAATTCGATATGATGTACGGCAAGGGCATTTCCCGCACCGGAGAGCTTCTGGATCTGGGCGTGAAGATGGATCTGGTGCAGAAGAGCGGCGCCTGGTTCTACATCGGCGAGACCCGCATCGGACAGGGACGCGACAACGCCAAGCTCTATCTGGAGCAGAATCCCGAGGCGGCGGACAAGCTGGAGCAGGATCTCCGCGCCGCCCTGAACCGCACCGAGGAGACGAAGGAGAAGGCGGCTCCCGCCGGGAATACCATCAACGTCAGCATCGACGATATTCTGGACGAATAAGCGCGCGGACAAAACAAAGCCGGCCGGGGAAACCCGGCCGGCTTTTCTTCGCTTTTGCGCCGTCAGTTGACGAAGATCCCCTTTTGGGGAGAAACGTTGATGAAGACGAGCCCCAGGAGGAAGACGACGGTGCCCAGAAGCACGTAGAGCGTCACCGGCTCCCGCCAGAAGATCGACGCCCACAGAAGAGCGAGGAGCACCGAGCCGTTCTGGATCATGCCGGCGATCACGAGGGACATCTTCTCCAGCGCCCGGGAGACCAGAAGGAACGCGCCTCCGGTGATCACCCCGAGGCCGACGAGAGCCAGAAAAGAGGCAAGGCGGAATTCCGAAAAGCCGGAGGACTCGAATCCCATCGGGACCAGAGCGATCAGCGCGCCCATCGAGAAAACCGAAAGGTTCATGTCCACCGCGGGCACCGTTTTGACCAGTATCTTCTGAGAGAGCACGAAACCGGCCGCGCCGACGGCGGACAGGACGAAAAGCAGGGTCAGGGGCAGCGCGTCGCCCACGAACACGTCGGGGGTGTTCCCGTTCCAGGAGATGATCAGGATCCCCGACACGCACAGGATCGTGGAAATGATCTTGCGCGGGCCGATCTTTTCCTTGAAGAGCAGGGCGGAAAAGAAGCAGAGGGCGATGGCCTGCACCGGATAGACGACGATATTGCCGAAGGAAACGCCTTTATGCAGCGCGATGTTTTCACAAAAGTAGTTGACGCACTTGGCGGCGACAGCGATCCAGATCCATTTGTTCCGGAAGACGAAACGGGGCTTTTTCCGGGTGACAAGGCACAGGACGAGAAGAAAGAGGCACCCGAAAAAGAACCGGGAAAAGGTGATCGCAGAAGCAGGCACCATGGGCGAGGCGACCTTCACCAGGGTCCCGACAAAGGAAAACATCAGGGTGGCCAGAACGATATACACGTAGCTCATAAAGGCTCCTCACGAGTTGAGCGGACCGCGCCGTTTGCGGGGAACGCGGGGAAAAGGGAACGCGGCGGCAAACGGCTGCGGCGCATGTTCAAAGCGCGCGCGTTTCGCCGGGGGCGATCATCACGGGGTCGCTGTCCTTCCGGATCCACACCGGGACGGCGGAGGGATTGAAGACGCGCGTGAGATCCTTGGAGAAGCGCAGGGCGCGCTGTGCTTCGAGATAATCGACGATCTCGATATTGGTCGCGTACCAGAAATCGGGACGGCCGCCGATCCTTTGGCAGAAGGTCTCGATCAGATCCCAGTTTTTGTTGTTGTCGAATTCGTAGCTGTGGCCCCAGACGTAGAGCAGAGCGCCGGCCAGGGCGTAAGCCCGGGTCCTTTCGCTTTCCTCGAATTTATCGATCAGGGCGAGGCAGTCCCGGTGATGGCAGGACGGATCCCAGAGCATGAAGTTTTCCGGACGGTCAAATCCCATGGTGGCGCGGGTGGTGCGGGAATACTCCATCCCGGAAAGTGTCAGGGCTTCGACCACCGAAGGGCTGTGCGTGCCGAAGGGATAGGACATCCCGCGCACGATCCCGCCGGAGAGCTTTTCCAGCGTGTCCTTGTCGCGGCTGATTTCCCGGATGACCTCCTCCCGCGGCAGACGCTCCAGGAAGGGATGGTTTTCGGTGTGGCAGGAAACCTCGTGGTTGCGGTACAGGGTCCCCACCTCCTCCCGGGTGATGTAGCCCGGGGTCGAAAGCTTGCCGGAATTCAGGTGAAAGGATCCGCGCACGCCGTACCGGTCGAAGATCCCGACGAGATCACGGTCAAAGACCCGTCCGTCGTCGTAGCTCATGGTCAGAGCATAGGGCTTTCCGTCGGGATATACGTCAAATTTGATCATATTGCGTCCTTCTTTCCTTCGGCTTGATCTTTCAGCCGTTATTCTTGCTTTCCTGTGTTTCCTCCGCCGGAGCGAACGGCGGGTCGCCGAAATCCTCCGGGCGGTAGGTGCCGAGCTGGGAACGGATGTTGCGGCGGATGCCCTTCAGATATTTGTCGTAGAGCGTCTTGCGCTCGGCCAGCTCGGCCGGGGTCAGGGGCCGCTCTTTTTTGATGCGCGCCAGTTCGTTGATGCGCGCGACCTCTTCCTCTTTCATGGTTTCACCTCTGTCATTCGGGGATCACCCAGGAGTCTACGTTGAAGAAAACGTCCCGCCCGGTGGCCGACACGTTGGCGACGAAGCTTCCCCGGAGATAGACCGTATCCCGGTCGAAGCAGAGCGGCACGAAGGGGCATTCCCGGTCGAAAAGATCGGCAAGGCCGGTCGCGAGATCCAGGAAATAGAGCGGGTCGAAGGAATTCAATTCCCGGATCGTCTCCAGCGCGCGGGCGGTTTCCTGGGATACGCCGCCTTCTTTGACCGGCACCTCGTGCCCTGCGGAATCACCGTAGAGAGAGGCGAACAGCGCGCTGTTTTCGACGAGATAGGAATAATCGTAATTCTCGGTGGGACGGGTCGAACCGATATACATGGTATAGCTCCCGGTATAGAGCGCCTTGACGTAACCGGCGTAATCCGACGCCTTGTCCTCCACCCGGAAGCCGGCCTCCTCCAGAGCGGCGTGCACGTGCCCGGCGATCGCGGCGCAGGCGTCGGATTCGGAAGGATAGAGAAGGGTCACGGTGTATTCGTTCCCCATGAAGCTGAGAAACTCCCGCCCGGCGGAGAAGCCCGCTTCGCCGAGAAGCGCCATGGGAGAGGCGGCGGTTTCGTCCGTCTCCGGCTTTTTGCGGGAGAGATATCCGGCCACACGGCTTTCGGCCCGTACGGGGTATTTCACCGGCACGAAGCGCGCAGGCCCGATCTCGTCCGTCAGCTTTTCCCGGTCGACGAGAAGCTCCACGGCGCGGCGCGCGGAAGCAGAGGAGAAGGACTGGAGGGCGGTGTTGAAGCCCAGGAAAAAGAGATTCGAGCCGGTCACCTCCCGCTTTTCGGCGTCGCCGTGCAGAACGAGGGGATCGTTGACCGAGGAGGAGAGGGAGAGGATATCCACGTCGCTGTTGAAATACCGGCGCAGAAGATCTTCTTTGTCGGTGACGGTGAAAAGGTCGATCCGGGGCAGGGCCGGCGGCCGGTCGCCGTAGCCGTACCAGGACCGGTTGTACTGCAGATAGGTGTACTCGGTTTCCTCCAGGACCTCCCGGTCGATGGCGTACCGCCCGCTGCCGAGCAGGGCGTAGCGCGAATAGGCGTATTCCGCGGAGGCGTTGGCGGAGACGATGGGAAAGTCCAGCAGCGCCGGAAGAGATCCGAGCGGCCGGGTGAGCCGCAGGGAAAGCTCCCCGGACCGGAGATCCGCCGAGGCGTCGGCGATCGGCGCGAGCTGCTCCCTGTAAAGCGAGGAACGGCGCGCCCGGTTCAGGGAATAGAGCACGTCCTGCACCGTCAGGCGGTCCCCGTTGTGGAAGAAGAGATCCGGCAGGATCGAAAGGGTGTAGTTGACCTTGTCCTCGGTGACGAGCGAGGCGCAGATCCCGGATACCACGGTGCCCGATCCGTCGATGACGTAGAGAGAATCGTAAAGCAGATGCGCCAGCTGCTGGTTCAGGGAGGACTTCGTTTCAAAGGGATCCAGCACGTCCTCGGGCGTATAGCCGACGCCGAAGGTCTGATTCGGGCGGGAGGGAGAAACCACCGCCAGAGGGAACTCGGTGGAGGATTCCGGCGCGGAAGAGGTTTCGCGCGCCTCCTTTCCGGTTTCGGGCACCAGACGCGACACGTCGATCCCGCAGGAGGAAAAGACAAGCGACAGGAGAAGAAGGAACGCGGGAAGAGACGACCGGCAAAGCCGCCTGCGCGTGTTTTTGAGATGTTTCATGACGGTATCCTTATCAGGGCGCAGGAAAGGCCGCGCCGGCGGCCGTCCCGCCGATGGGAGTAAAAGACCTCGTGACAGCAGGAACAGAGACGGGTCACCTCGATATGTTCCGCCTTCAAACCGCGGCGGAAAAGGGCGTGCGCGTTGATCGCCGGGAGATCCACCTTGTATCTGCCGGGAGTCAGGGGGACGAGGAAGGGATCGGCCTCCCGGCCGAAGCCGCGCCGCATGGCGTCGGGCACGTCCCCGTCGGTTTCAAAGCAGCAGGGACCGATGGCGGGAGGAAGAAAAGCCAGAAGATCTTCGGGACGCGCGCCGCGGGCGAGCATCGCCTCCACGCCGCGTCCGGCCATATCGCGCGCCGCGCCGCGCCATCCCGCGTGCAGAGCCGCGGCCAGACGGCGGACCGGATCGTAAAGCAGGATCAGGGAACAATCGGCGGAGCCGGCGAGAAGAGTGAGATCCGGATCGGCGGTGATCAGACCGTCGGAAGGAGCAATGGGGAAGAGCAGACCGGCGCCTGCAGGCGCCGCGGCGCTCCCGGCCTCCAGGATATCGACGCCGTGTATCTGATGCGTTCTGACCGCCTGACCGGGGGAGGAAGAGAAGACCGAAAGGAATTTCTCCACGTTCTTTTTCACGGTCTCCTCCACGTCGCCGGTGGAGGTCGTAAAATTCAGGGAAGAGTAAATGCCGGCGCTGAAACCGCCGGAGCGTTCCGGAAAGGCGTTGACGACGCCGTAAGAGTCGAGAAGGGGAGATGAATAATAAAAGATCCCGCCTTTTTCCCTGCGGCAAAGGACCTCGGTATACTCCACGTGGCGCGCCTCCCTCCCGGTTTCCGGCGCGCGGTCCCTTCCTGAAAGGGCGCGGCGGTCCCGTTTCTTTTATTGTATCACGAAGCGGGCCGCGGTTCAAGGGGGAAGGGGGAGGAAACCGCCGGGATCGCGGAAGGAAAAAGACAAAAAAGAAGGGAGACCGCCGTGAGGCGGTCTCCCGAGGTGCTAAGTCTCTTTAGGATAGGAGTCTCCCAAATCAGTTGTTAGCGCCAGCGATTTCCATGCCTTCCTTGATCAGAGGCTCAAGTTCGCCGTTGATGGACGCAACAGCGTCAGCAATGGTGGACTGATCCTCCCACACGGGGGCGATGTACTTCGCGATCAGAGCCTGGATGGTATCGAAGCCGATGAACGGGTTGACCTTGAAGGTGTTGTTCATGTAGTTCATTTCGTCATAAACAACTTCGAGGCACTGCTTGTCGAAATCAGTTTCCTTCGGCATGAGGTCGAGGAAGGACTGATACATCGGGATACCCCAGCCGCCCTTAGCGCGGTCGGTTGCCGGAGGACCGGAGAAGAAGTAATCCATGAACTTCACGGTCTCTTCGGGGTTCTTGGAAGCGCGGAGAGCCACGCCGCCGCAAGCAGCGGTCGTGAAGGACATACGGTCTTTGCCTTCCTGCTGCGGAGTGGGCAGGAACACGATGTCATTGACGCGATCCTTGGTGGCTTCGGCAGAGCGGATGGAGCCGGTGTACCAGTAGCCGCAGAGGATCATGGAGAACTGCTCTTCCAGGAACGGAGCAAGATAGCTGTTTCCAGGAGGCTGGTGGAGCGGGGAGGAGATAGCGCCGGCCTTGATCAGGTCAATAGCCCAATTCAGGAAGCCGACAACCTCGTCGCTGTCCCACTTCGGGGCGGAGAAGTCGGCAGAATAGGCCGAACCGCCGAGCTGGGTAACCCAGACCATCAGTCTCATGTGGTCGATCACGTTTCCGTCATAAGCGGAAAGACCGAAGTGAGTGGTCTCATTGCCGTTCTTCGTGGTGAGCTGCTTGGCATATTCGCCGAGCTGCTGCCAGGTGAACGGGGTCTTGGGATCGTACTTGATCCCGGCGTCATCGAGGTGCTTCTTCCAAGCGAAGATAGCAACGTCGTTGGAGAAGTCCTTCACGAGACCGTAGAGCTTACCGGTACCCTGAGTGTTCGTCGCCAGGTCATAGCGGTAGTTGCCGATAACCGGGAGGAAGTCGTCGGGGTTGGTGTACTCGAGGGTGCCGCCGTAGACGTAATCGTCAACGTAGTCACCGGCGAGGCCGCGGGTTACGTAGAAGGGCAGCGCCTGCACGGCGTAGATGCGGAGGAGGTCAGGAGCGGTACCGGCAGCGACCATGGAGATCAGCTTGGTGGTATCGACGTCGACCTGCTCGATCTTTACGTTCTCATGCTCGAGTTCGTAGAGCTCGATCTGCTCAGCGTAAAGCTCGCCAGCGCCGTAGGTGGTGCGGATGGTGACTTCCTGAGCGGGGCCAGCAGGCTCGGACTGGGAGTCAGGTTCCGACGCGGTATCCGTATCCGTTTCGACCGGAGTGGTCTCAGACTCGGACGCCGGAGTCGTCGTGGTTTCGGAAGCGGGGGTGGTGGTCGTGTCTTCGTTGCTGTTGCAGGCAGCGAAGAGAGAAACCGCCAGCGCCAGAACCACGAGAAGCGCGAAGAGTTTCTTCATTGGGAAATTCCTCCTATTAAGATTCGGGCTTTCACCCGTGTGTACATTGTAGTATGGATAAGGAAAGGACGCAAGGCGACAAGTTTACGATTTGGTCATGTTTTTTGTGATAAAACAGACAACATTATAGTAGGGAAAATAACATATTCGTATGAAATTAAACTTCAATTGTAACATTTTTGTGAATTTTTATTTTCCCTATGGACATGGAAGAATTCGTCGTTTATTATTATAAGAGGAGAAAAACGGCGAAAGAAACGATTCGGCTTTATCAAAGAATCCTTCCCTCCCGTCAGATTTCCGGAACGTGAAAACGCAGCTTTTTTCGGCGCCGTACCGTGCACCGTCATCGGAGAAAGGACCGTACATGAAACGCAAAAGCGAACTGATGGAATATCCTGTCGAAATCACCGCCTATCTTCTCGGCAGCAAATGGAAGCTTTTGATCGTGGAGCAGATCAGAAGCCGGCCGAGACGGTATTCCGATCTCTTCGAGAGCCTTGCCGGGATCAGCCAGAAGGTGCTTTCGGAAAATCTGAAACAGATGCAGGATTACGGAGTCGTCGCCCGAGTGATCTTTCCCGAGATCCCGCCGAGGGTGGAATACTCGCTGACGCCGCTTGGCGAAGAGCTTCTTCCGATCATCGACTCCATGGCGTCCTGGGGCGGGAAGTGCAGGATCTTTCTCGACGACGCGAAACGGAAAAAAGAGACGGAGGTTTTTCCGGAGACCCCCTGAGAAAAAACAGGCCGGGACAGAGCCCGCGCCGGAAACGGAGCGGGACCGTGAAAAAGGACGGCGCCGGCGGCCGCTTTCGCCTCTTCGGAGCGGAAGCGGCCGCCTTCGTTGATCGGAAAGAAAAAACGTGGTATACTGTGATCGGAAAGCGGACGGAAGACGCGCCGGCCGCCTTCCGCGGGAAGGGATCCGCGGGCGCGGCGGCTTCAATCTTTCTTCAAGGTTTCCCGGTATACTCGTATGCGGAGGCGGTGATGACATGCGTATCCTGCTCGCTGAAGATGAAAAAAGAATGGCGGCTGCCCTTGTGGCCCTACTGAAACAGGAAAAGTACGACGTCGACCATACGGCGGACGGCGTTTCCGCGCTTTACGCCCTGGAGAGCGGCGTTTACGACATGGCGGTCCTCGACGTGATGATGCCGGAGATGAACGGCTTCGAGGTCGCCCGAAAAGCCAGGAGCAGGGGAATCAGGACGCCGATCCTGATGCTGACGGCGAAAAGCCAGCTCGACGACAAGATCACGGGTCTTGACAGCGGCGCGGACGATTACCTCACGAAGCCCTTTCAGACCGGGGAGCTTTTGGCGCGGCTGCGGGCCCTGGGACGCAGGAACGCGGACTTTCAGGACGGCGCTCTTCTCTACGGCGACCTGTCGCTGGACACGGCGAAGGCGACGCTGGTCTGCCGTACCACCGGACAGAGCGTCAGGCTCGGCGAAAAGGAACTGCGCATCCTGGAATACATGTTTGCCAACCGCGGACAGATCATGACCAGAGAACAGCTCGCGGTCAAGATCTGGGGCTTTGAAAACGAAGCCGAATACAACAACGTGGAAGTCTATATGTCCTTTACGAGAAAAAAGCTCGCCTTCGTCGGTTCGAAGGTCGAGATCAAGGCGGTGCGCGGCCTGGGTTACGAATTGAGGGAAAAAGATGTTTAGCCGATCGAGAATAAAGATCATCCTGTCGATCATGCTTTCGCTCGTCCTCCTGTTTGCCGTCACGCTTTCGGTGATCCTGTTCGCGAGCTACCGGGAGATCCGGCAGAAGGACGGAGAGATGCTCAGGCATTACGCGGAGGTTTACGTGCCGGGAGAACCGGCCGGAGAGCAGGAGGCGGGCGGGACGAAGCCCGACGGGGAAAGCGGCCGGAGACAGCGGCAGAAAAACCGTCCCATGGACGAAAGGCCGGACTACCGGCTTTCCACCTTCTATGCGGTCGCCTTTTCCGGGGACGGGTCGGTCCTCGCCGCGGACGTCGGCGATAAAGGCGTGTATGAAGAGGAAGAGCTGACCGCTCTCGCGCGGGAGCTGGTGGACGGCGGGAAGGAATCCGGCAGGACGGGGAATCTGTCGTACGTCGTGGATCGCAGGAGCGACTGTACGCTCGTGGCCTTTCTGGATACCACCGTGACCGAAGGCAGCCTCGGGATGCTCCTGCGCAACGTCCTGATCGTGGGCGGAGCCGCCATCGTCGCCCTGTTCTTTATCGCCCTGTTTCTGTCGAAAAAGATCATCCGTCCTCTGGAGGAAAACGACCTGCGTCAGAAGCAGTTTGTCTCCGACGCGAGCCACGAGCTGAAGACCCCCGCGGCGGTGATCGGCGTCAACGCCGAAATGCTTGCGCGGGAGCTCGGAGAAAACGAATGGCTGGCGAACATCCGCTACGAAAACGAGCGCATGACCGACCTGGTCAAGCAGCTTCTGGACCTCTCCCGGGCCGAAAACGCGGAGCTTCCGGCCGAGCCGGTCGACTTCACCCGCACCGTCACCGGAGAGATCCTCGCCCTGGAAAGCCTTGCGTTCGATCAGGGAAAGGAGATCCGGAGCGACGTCGAAGACGGGATCCGGGTCGCGGGCAGTCCGACGCAGCTCACCCAGCTGATCTCGGTCCTTCTGGACAACGCGATCCGCCACTCGACCGGGAGAGAGATCGACGTATCTCTGAAAAAGCAGGGCCATACGGCGATACTCTGCGTATCCAACGAGGGCGGCGAAATCCCGCGCGAAAAGCTGGAGCACCTGTTCGACCGGTTCTACCGGATCGACCAGGCCAGGAACAGCGAGGGGCAGCATTACGGCCTGGGGCTCTCCATCGCGAAGGCCGTCGCGGAAAGACACGGCGGAAGGATCGAGGCCTCCTGCCGGAACGGCAGGGTCATCTTCACCGTTTCCCTTCCCGTAAAAAAATAAAAAGCTTCAATCTACTTTCAATCGACCTCCCTTACAATGAGTGCATCAACGTAAGGGAGGTTATCTTTATGAAGGGCAAAAAAACAGCCGCGCTCCTCCTGACGCTCTCGCTTTTTGCGGGGCTGGCGGGCTGCGGCATGAATATCGCGCCGACGGAAGCTTCCGCGTTCTCCGCCGCGGAAACGTCCGGTACGGCGATGGAACCGGTCACCGATCGGGACATCACGGTCAGCGAAACGACCGGCGTGTTTTCGCTGACGACCGACGACGGTGTATTCGAAACGGACGGCAGCGTCTATACGATCACGTCGGCGGGCACTTACGTCCTGACCGGGCTTCTGGAAGGGCAGATCCTTGTCGACGCCGGCGAGGACGACGAGGTGGTCCTCGAGCTCGCGGGAACGACGATCACCTGCGCCGGGGATTCGCCGATCAAAGTGGTTTCCGCGGGCAGCGCGGATATTTCCGCGAAAAGCGGCACCGAAAATGTGATCAACGACACCAGAAGCGCCAAAACGGCCGAGGACGACGCCCAGGGAGAAGGCGCGATCTATGCGGTCTGCGACCTGAAAATCAAGGGCGGCGGCGTTCTGGCGGTCAACGCCTCGTACAACAACGGGATCCACACCACGAAGGACCTCGAGATCCGGAAGCTTACCCTGAAATGCACGGCGTACAACAACGCACTCAAGGGCAACGATTCGGTTTCCGTGATAAGCGGCGCCGTCGTCGCGATCTCGACGAACGGAGACGGCGTCAAGACCGAAAACACCGATCTGAACAAAAACGGCGCGGTCAGGGGCGACATCGTGCTCACCGGCGGATCGATCGCCGTGTATGCGGCGGGCGACGGATTCCAGGCGGCGCACGATTTTGAAACGGCCGCCGGAGAAGACGGCGCCGCGCCGACGGTCCTGATCTATACCGGAGCTTACAGCGGATACACCGCGTCCGACGCGGCGGAGACCTCCTGCAAGGGAATAAAGGCCGGGAACGAGCTGCGTATCCGGGACGGGAACATCACCGTGCAAAGCTACGACGACGGACTTCACGCGGACAGCGGGGCCTCCTTCGGCGACGGGACCGAAGGACAGGGAACGATCGCCGTTTCGGGCGGCACGGTCACGCTGAACGTATACGCCCCGGAAAACAAGACCATGGGCGGCCGTGCGGAGCGCAGAGGCGGAGGAGGACAGCAGACCGTTTCCGGCGCGGACGGCATTCACGCGGACGGCACTCTGAGCATTTCGGGAGGCACGATCGATATCGAAAGCGCCTACGAAGGGCTTGAGGCGAACGTGATCAACATCTCCGGCGGCCGGACCTGCGTGTCGGCAGGCGACGACGGAGTGAACGCCTGCAAAGGCGCGCAGACGCCCCTGGTCAACGTGACCGGCGGCTATCTGGACGTGACCGTTCCCGCGAACGGAGACGTCGACGGGATCGACAGCAACGGCAGCTACAAACAGACCGGCGGAGTCGTGATCGCCAGAGGACCGTCGAGCGATATGGCTGCGGCGATCGACGCGGACGGCCAGGTTTCGGTGACCGGCGGCACGCTGATCCTTCTCGGCGGCGGCAGAGTCAGCACGGGCGGCGCCGTCACGGCGCACAAGCTTTCCCTGCACGCGGCGGGAAGCCACACCGTTTCGATCGACGGAACGTCTTATACCGTTACGAATGCATACGCGTACGGGAGAACGGTCTGTTACAGCGACGGTTCCGTGTCCTCGTGAACGCGGTCCCCGATACCGAAGGAGGCGATACGATGGCAATCACGGTCATGAAGCGGTACGAATTGAAATACCTGCTGAGCGGGAAACAGACACAGTTCGTCCGGGAGGCGCTGAAGGGGCGCATGGAGATCGACAGGTACGGAAAGACCGCGGTCTCTTCCCTGTATTACGATACGCCGGACCTGCGGCTGGTCCGGGCGAGCATGGAAAAACCGCCGTTCAAAGAAAAGATACGGCTCCGGGCGTACGGATCCGCGGCCGAGACCGCCCCCGTCTTTCTCGAGCTGAAGCGAAAGGCGTACGGCGGCGTGTATAAGCGCAGGATCGAAACGACGATCCCCCGGGTCGAACGGTTCTTTGCCGGAAAGGAAGAACTCTGCGGCGGGCAGATCAACCGGGAAATCACGGCCTTCCGCGACCGGTACGAAACGCTCGCGCCTTCGTGCCTGATCCTGTGCGACCGCACCGCGTATTTCGAGCCGGACGGAGATCTCCGTCTGACGATCGACGAAAACCCCAGGTACCGCACGGAGGACCTGACGCTGACAGGATCCATGTACGGCCTTCCGCTGCTCAATAAGGGGCATACGATCATGGAGGTCAAGGTGCAGGAGGCGATCCCGCTGTGGCTGGCGAAGATCCTGTCCGAAGGCGGGATCTGCAAAACGAGCTTTTCCAAATACGGAGAGGCTTACCGCAGGGAGGCGCTCCGTGAAAAGAGCGCCGCCTGCAAGAAGGAGGCGTCGTGATGTTCGATTCGATTTATTCTTCCGCCGTGACTCCCCTGCAGTTCTTTCTCATGGCCGGCGCGGCGCTGGCCGCGGGGGTTTTCTATTCCTGGATCATGAGTTTCCGCATCCGCTCCGCAAAACGGTTCTTCATCGTCACGGCGCTGATCCCGTTCGTCGTCGGAGCCGTGATCACCTTCGTCAACGGCAGCATCGGGGCGGGCGTCGCGATCGGCGGCGCGTTCAGCCTGATCCGCTTCCGGAGCGCGCCGGGCGGCGCGGACGAGATCGCCGCGATCCTGGCGGCCATGGGATCCGGCATCGCCTTCGGCATGGGCTACGTCTCCTACGGCGTGATCATCCTGCTCGGCCTGGCGCTTCTCTTCCTTCTCTTCAGCTCCCTGCCGCTGTTTGAACACAAAGGCGCGGCGGAGGATCAGCTTCTCCGGATCACGATCCCCGAATCGCTGGCATACGACGGGACCTTTGACGAGATCTTTTCGCGCTATCTGAAAAAGGCGGAACACGCGGGCGTCAAGACGACCGGGATGGGTAGTATGTTTCGCCTTTCCTACAAGGTCCGCCTGAAGGATCCGGCCGAAGAAAAGGAGTTCATCGACGAGCTCCGCACGAAAAACGGGAATCTGGAGATCGCTCTGCTTCCCTTTGCCGAAACGCAGAATCAGCTGTGAACAGAGAGCGGCGTTCAATCTTGTTTCAATCAACCTCCCTTACAATGGACTCATCAAACGTAAGGGAGGTATTCTTATGAAACACGCCTGAGAAACGCGCCCGACGGTCCGCCTGCCGCCCGCGCGCAGCGGCTGCGGGACCGGAAGACGCCTGAAAAGAAGGAAAAACGGACGAAAAGTCCGGAACGAAAAAAGGAGTGATATGATTTGAAAAGCAAGAAATGGATCGCCCTTCTCCTGATCGCCGCTCTGGCCGTCGCCGCGATGAGCGTCAACGCGTTCGCGGCAGGCGGCGCCGAAAGCCAAAGCGAAAGCGCCGGCGGGAAAAGCGCCGGCGCGGCCGGACGCAGCGGCGAAAAGCACAGGGAAAAGATCGCGGAACCGGATGGCGCGATCGGCAGGGACAAGGCGAAGGAAACCGCGCTTGCCGACGCCGGCCCGGACGCCGGTGCGGCGGAAAAGATCAGGGTCCGCGTCGCCGTGACGGAGGACGGTACGGTCTGCTACAAGGTAAGCTTCACCGCCGGAGAGCAGAGGTACTCCTACAGGATCGACGCCCTGACCGGCGAGATCCTGAAAAAGACCGCCGGGAACGCCGCAGAGCACGAGGCCGCAAAGCCTGAGTGCAAAAAACGGGAAAAGATCGCGGAACCGGAAGGCGCGATCGGCAGAGACAAGGCGAAGGAAACCGCGCTTGCCGACGCCGGCACGGGCGCCGGTGCGGCGGAAAAGATCAGGGTCCGTGTCGCCGTGACGGAGGACGGCACGGTTTGCTACAAGGTTAGCTTCACCGTCGGAGAGCAGAGGTACTCCTACAGAATCGACGCTCTGACCGGCGAGATCCTGAAAAAGACCGCCGGGAGCGCCGCAGAGCACGAGGCAGCAAAGCCTGAGCACGGCGCGGAAGGCGGCAAATCCGACGGATCCGGCAGCCGCCGCGGAAGAAACGGATCCGGCCGGGCCGGAGAAGCGGGTTCCGCCGGCAGGACCGCGGAGAGCGCGTCCGAAACGGACGGCGCGCTCTGAAGAGCCCGCCGGATGCGATCCGGCCGGCCGCAGGAGCCCCGTCCGCCGCGGACGGATATCACGGAAAAAGCACTGCGAACGCCGAGTGTTCTTAAGGACACTCGGCGAACGATGTGTTCCGCTGACAGCGGAACG
>JAEEGL012866336.1_pt1 | contig 14531 bp, 8 predicted proteins | sample 9134231 | NCBI WGS metagenome assembly JAEEGL01 (sample SAMN16246548, study PRJNA631951) | gut metagenome | biome: gut microbiome; feature: rumen; material: fiber-attached | host: Bos | place: Iran: Karaj | collected 2018-10
TCCGCCCATGAGGCGAGGAAACAGGTTGCTGAAAAGCATGGAATCATACCCAAGCGAGTACAAACGATCATTGTTTGGTTCTTTAACGAAGCTAAAAAACGAAAAAAATACGATTTTGTGATAAAATTCGCACTGGAAGTGGAACACTAAAATGAATATCGCCTTATCTTTGCACCAGATTTCAAAAACAACAACACTATGAAAAAGATCTTGCTTATGACAGTCATTATGACGTCCATTGTGATGGCGAGTTGCAATGTCACCCGCATCATCACCAACGAGTCCCAGTATCTGCAACGCGGAGATACGTCTGTAGTCATCCAAACCAAGACAATCGAGACCTACGACGCCTCGAAGAAAGGGCTATAGATGGCGAAAGTAGAGTTTGACCCGGGCATTGATTCGGTACGCGGGATCCTGATGGGAACAGACCCTTTCTATATCCGCCGCTATCCCTCCAAAGACGGCGTGATGCATATCGTTCAAGCCCGCCCCGACCGCTCGGGTCACACTCCCTCACCCGCCGAAGCGCACACCCGTATCGTCTTCGCCGAGATCTTCGGCCGACAGAAACATCTCGCGTTCCTCGAACGCACCATGAAAGGACAATTAGAGCTGCCTTTCGAGTAAAATTATTGTGCATTTTTGTTTTATTCTTAAAACAACTATCGTTTAACCTATTAACTACTAACCTATGGCAAAAATTAAATTGCATGGTATGTTTGCCCGCGTGATGGGTAAGTTCAACAAGTCGGAGAGCCTGTATTTCAAGCGCTGCCCGTGCAAGAAAGAGCAGTTGGGCGTTGACCTGCTGAACCCCTCCAAGGCGAAACACGCCAAGAACATCCAGGCGCAGAACGCGCTGAAAGCCGCTGCGCAAGCAGCCAAGACCGCCCTCGCGGATCCCACCGAACGCGCAACCCTCGAAGCAGGCTTCGCGGCGCAGAGTAAGTACACCTCTCTCTTCGCCTACACCGTTGCGCAGAAGTACGTCAACCCCTTCGAGTAAGGCGTAGTAAGAAAAAAAGTATTAAACCTAACCCTTAACCCCTCTCATCTGGCTTAGAGGAGCTCCCGCTTAAGTTAACTAGCGAGGACTGAGGATAGTCCGAGCTAAGAGCGAGGGCATTACGTAGCGCTACCACGAGGGCTGTGCCCGAAGTCGCGCGAGTAATAGCCAGCAGCGAATGGCAAAAGTACAATGGAGTGCCGGTATCGACAGCGTATCCGGAGCACTCGCCAAACCGACCAAATCCGGTCATCACAACTGTGAGAAAATGCTCTTGGGCACGCACCGCGTAGCGGCCACCACGAGCGACACCTGTAACCGCGTCTATATCCGCCGCAAGGTACAGCGCTCGACCACGCCGAAGGCACGTGAGCTCGCTGCTCGCTCGCGCTTCACGGAAGTGAGCGGCATGGTTCGCACGCGCAGCAAGGACCTGATGCAGATCGCAGCCGACCAGGCAGCCTTCCTCGCACAGAAGGACACTGCCGGCGGTATCAAGACCATGAAAGCATGGTACTGGTCCGTCTGTGGTGCCGAGTACGACCAGCAGCACGGAGCGTAATGCAGCGGAGCTACAATGATGGAAAGGGCGACCAAAATTGGTCGCCCTTTCTCCTTTTTCATAACCGTTAATCCCTTCATAGAGAGAGAATAACCATTTCATTCCCTCTGGCATCTCTTCATCACTTGGAAAATTATCTATGGTAGAATAAGCAAGAACCGGCTTAACGCTTTTTTTGGAAGATAACAAACACCACCCCTCATCTGTTACAACTTTATACATCTCTGCTTTTCCTAAGATAGAGTAAGTTTCTACCGATGCCTTATTATCCTTCGCAGACAGAAAAGACTTGGCTTTTTGTAAAGCGTCTGTTTTTGAAATTGTATTTGCGTGGACATTTATACATAAGAGTACCAATGTCCAAAACATAGTATGATATATTTTCATCGTCTCTATTATTTATTGTAGACCTTCTGAAAGTCACCACTTTCGATTATCTGAGTAAGACGCTGGATATATACAGCGTGTAAACTATCCTGTCTTAATACTTCAGACATATACACCTCTTTCTCATTCGCAGGAATGTCCGCAACGCTGTTATATTGCCACCAAACCCACGGCAATTCATACAGCATAAAATCCAAGTCTGACCATCGTTTTACATCAAGATTAATGGACAAATGGTTGTCAATAGTACGCCTACACACGCACCCACAGTCGGCTATATAGTCATCAAAAGGTATGATATTGTCCGGCAATTCCCAAGTTTGATTCCAATGCGTAAGAGTCTCCCATTTTTCAGGAAGCAGCACATTGGATGGACGATAAATAAATGCATCGCCCCATCGCCAATCTACAGCCCAATAGCCGTTAGGCAATTTTACGGAATAAGGTATTGTTCCTACGATTAGTTCTTCCGCTAACGTCGGTACGCGTCCACGCATTCGTACAGAACCGATATTTTCAGCCAGTATATAATCACGATATTTGTCATCCGTGAATTTTACCAATAAAAAACTCATATAGGGTTCCGGATCATCTCCTGGATTTATTGTATCGCCGGAATGGTCTTGAGGTGTTTGCGGTTGTTCACAAGAGAAAACAACAAAGCATACTATAACAAGCCAAAATATATTTTTAATCTTCATCGTTTTCATTATTTCGTTTGTTCCTTATTAACTTGTTTTTTTAACTCCTCCACCTCTGTAGAGAGTTCTTGAATGGTTTTGATAAGTAGAGGGATGAGTTCTATATAGTTGATAGACAATTTATTGTCACGCTCATACACCAATTCTGGGAATACTTTTTGTACGTCTTGTGCAATCAAACCATAATGAGTACCTTGTAACTCTTTAGCAGATACATCATATTTCCATAAAGTATCTTGTTTGAGAGTATAAGACACAGGATTCAACAAATGGATATTTTCAGCCAAAGACAGAGGGTTTTGCTTTTGATTGTATCGTAATAGTGCAAAATAGGAACAACAGCGTTCCAGAAAGAATTTTGTTTTTCATATTTTTTTTAATTTAAGTTAATTCGGCTGCAAAGGTACTGCTTTTTTTTGAATTGTGCAATAGTCGAAAGAAAAAAGTCGAAAGAAACAAGCGAAAAGGGAACATGCTATTTGGGGTGAGATGAGTATGTGGAAGACTTGATAATCCGGGCGAGGAGATCCAGACCGTTGGCGGTGAGACGGTAGGCCTGTTCCGGCAATTTCGGATGAGCAGGATGAGCCATCACTACATACCCCTTTGCAACAGCGGGCTTGAGGTAATGATAAATGAACACACGGCGACTGCCTTGCTGAAGGCCTAATGCATCCAAGATATACGTGCGTGGCACGGTCATTTTGCCGATAGCCTTCACAAGCCGGCACACACGGGCATCCACCTTGTCTATGGTAACGGAACGCATATCCTGCTCGTTCTTCAATCTCTGTTCACGCACTTTCTCCATATGTTTCCAATACTCCGGTTCCTTCTTCAGTTGACCACCCTTGCGAACGTCTATGCATAGATGAGCCATCTCAGCGCCATCCGTTTCGTTCGTCGCGTCGGTCTTTTTGACCACCTCAATACCTGCTTTCCGCAAGGCTTTTTCCACCTTCGCGATATATACCTCGCATTCTTCGGTGTTTCTTAAAAATACTTTCATAACTATATTTTATGAACGATTTATAATCTGGTAGTGTTGTACTTAGCTTGTTCCCTTTTTACTAAAAATAGGAAAAGAAACAAGCAAAAAAGGGAACAAGTGAAATATGGCTGCAAAGGTACAACAAAAAAATGACATACGCAAGCACGCATGTCATTTTTTTTGTAATTTTTGGGAGGTTTATTTTACTTCTTAGCCTTACGGCACGATTACTTCTGCACCGGTGAGGGTATATACCTTCTCCCCGCGGAGGATGTAAATATGGCCTTTGTAAAGGATTTTCGTTGCAGGTTGTGCATCGTTGGTAAGTATGGTCGGGATGTCTTCGGTATCCTGCTCAATCGCCTGGATTTCGAGGAAGTCTTGCCATTGGTTAGCGGTCTGATAAGCAGGTATCGAACCCTCCGGCACGCTCAACAAACCGGACGGATCTATTCCTCCGAACGCGTCTGTTCCGCAGGTGGGCGGCTCGACAGCATAACAGGTAATGGACTGCACGTTGGTGCAACCGTAGAACGCGTTGTCGCCGATGCCGGTGATGCCACTCTCGATGACGATGTACAGGATCTCAGACAAGTACGGATACCACGGCGCTGTCGGGTCCTCCGTCGGCAGGTAGTGCTTGCCTACCGACTTGGGAGCCGGCTTGGTCCAGTCCGGCAAATTGCCTGCTCCACGGATTGTGAGAATACCGTTGGAGTCCAGTTCCCAAGTGATGTCGCCGATCGTACCGGAAGCGATGATGTGCGTACCGGGGGTCTTTTCGAGCGGCAGGATTTCTTCAAACTCTTTCCATATATTAGCGGCTTTGTACTTGTTGACCGATTCAGCCGGTACATAGAGCGTGTGACCGCCTACTTCGGTACTTTGGTGGCTAAGAAACCCCTGCCCGCATACAGGAGGTTGGACGGCCAGACAAATCATATAAGGGTGATTCTTATAGCACTCGGTAAACACGAACTCACCCATCGTTTTTACGCCATAGCCCAAGATGATAGAGCGCACATGTATGCAACCGGAGAAAGCACCGTCTCCTATGGTCGTGACGCTGTTGGGGATAATGATCGTTTCCAAATCCATACTACCCCACCAGTTGAAAGTATAGGCGCCGATAGTCTTGAGACTGTTAGGAAGAAGCAAAAACTCCGCATTGTAAAGATTACCGAATGTACGCTCGCCTATTTCGGTAATACCTTCACTTATAACCACCTTTTTGATGATATCACGGTAGTCATCCCATTCCATCACATACGGTTTTCCGACCGCAGGAATGATTCCGTTGCCTTCAATCATCAGGGCACCCTTGCAGGTAATTCTCCAACTGATTTGGTTGTTGTAGGCCAGCACGCCGGAAGCGATATCGCATTTCACGCCCTTGATGTTGGTAAAATCTTCCCACTCTTTGGCGTTCGAATAATCCTCCACATATTCCTCCGGCACATTGAGCGGGATGGATTTGTCCACGCCGGCGAAACACTCCGCACCGCACTCCGCAGGTACGCCTATGCAGGTGATAGAGCTCAGGCCGGAACAGTTGTTGAACGCCTTTTCGCCTATCCGGGTCACTTTATCGGGAATCTCGATCGTGGTCAAGGCGGCACAACCGGAGAAGGCGTATTTGCCTATTTCAGAAACAGCTTCCGGAATCACTATTTCACTCAGTTTGACGCATCCGCTGAAAGCACTGCTGCCGATACGGGTTACGCTGTTGGGGATGGTTACGGAAAGCAGATTTGCGCAATCAGCAAAGGCTTCATTGCCGATGCTGGTGGCTTCGTCTTCTATTACTATCGACTTGATGGCCGAACGATACGGTATCCAGGAAGACACATTATCTGCCATGGCTCCTTCGCCGGAAATGGTAAGAACGCTATCTATATTCAAGGTCCATTGGAGGTTCTTACCCTCTGCTCCGCAGAAACCGGAAGCTGCAATAGGGTTGACTTGGATGTTCGTAAAGTCTTTCCAACCTTCTGCTGATTCATCCTGATATTTCTCCAACGAGCCTTTGGGCACGAGCACGGGGATGGATTTGTCCACATTATAGAAACAATTGGCTCCGCATGTAGGCGGCTCAACGGCATAGGAGATGATTGATTTCAGACCCTTGCAACCGTTGAAGGCGGTCTTTCCCAGTTCGGTGACGCCGGCGGGGATAGTGACGGTAGTCAATTTGTCGCACCAATAGAACGCATTCTGACCGATACTCGTGAGGGATTTGGGCAGATCAACCGAAATCAAAGCGGGGTAATTGGAGAAAGCAGAAGTTCCGACGGTGGTGATACCGTCTTCAAGCACTACCGATTTGATAAATTCTCTATAGGCGCTCCACGGAGCCCAGAAGCCCGTACATAGCATTTCGCCCGTGCCGGAGACGGTAAGGATGCCGTTGGCGTAGTTCCAACTGAGATTGTCTTCGCAAGCACCGGAAGGAGCAGTGATAGCACTAATGTATTTAAACTGGCTCCAGGAATCGGTGTTTTTATAGGTCTCCACCGATTGTTCGGGTACATAGAGATCTATATGCGCAACGTCCGTGTAGCCAAAAGCGTCAGTTTCGCAAACTGGCGGTTCTGCGGCTTTGCACATAATGGCTTCCAGACCGGAGCAGTAGTAGAAAGCCTCTTTTCCAATATTGGTCACTTTCTCGGGAATGGTTACAGAGACAAGACCTTTACATTCATAGAACGTACTCTCCTCTATTCTTTGGACACTATCGGGAATAATGATTGAACTTAGACCGGTACAATAACTGAAAGCACCACTTCCTATGGTAGTGACAGTAGCGGGGATGTCGAAATCGGTCAGCAGTTTACAACTGCCGAAAGCACCTCCACCTATGCTTGTCACCTCGCCTTTTATGGTAACCGAGGCTAATTTGGAGCAGCCGGAGAAAAGGCTATTACTGATAGTGGTAACGCCTTCGGGGATAACGGCGGATGTCAAACTTTTACACCACTTGAAAGCCCCTTCCCCAATTGATGAGAGGTTTTTTGGGAGGGTAACGGAGGCCAATTTGTCGCAATCACGGAAAGCCTCCTTTCCGATGGTTGTGACCTTGTTGGGAACATCCATGGAGGTCAAACCGCTGCAAAAACAGAAGGCACTTTCGCCGATGTTGGTGAGGCTTTTCGGAAGAACTACATCCGCCAAAGCAGTGCAACCGTAGAAGGTGGAAGCCGCGATGCCGGTAATGCCGTCGGGGAGGTTTATGGAGGTCAAGTGGGTGCAATACTTAAACGCACCGTCGCTAATTGAGGTAACGCCCTTGGGTATTTCAAAGGAGGTCAGACCGTGGCATTCAACGAAGGCGTACGAACCTATACTGTTGACGGTGTTGGGCAGTGTGACAGCGGTCAAAATGTTAGCATACTCAAAAGCACGGTCTCCGATGGCGGTGACGGTGCTCGGCACCGTGTATTCGGTGCTCTTAATGCCGGCAGGATACTGAACAAGCGTGGTCCGGTCCTTGTTGAACAACACGCCATCAACAGAGCAGAAATTCGGATTATCGGCTGCGACATTGATATCCGTCAAGGCGGGGCAGTGAGTGAAGGCTTTTTCTTTGATGCTTGTGACGGTGTTGGGTATCTCGACGGAGGTGAGATAATCGCCGCCATAGAAAGCACATCTTCCTATGGTAGTGACACCGGATTCGATGACGACCGCTTTAACTTTATTCATCGGCCACGGATTAGAATTGGTAGATTCGTCATTCCTGTAATTTCCCATAGGTCCTTCGCCGGAGATGGTAAGCACACCGTCGCAGGAGAGTTCCCAAGTGACCTTGCTATAATAGTCCCCGGATCCGCATTTGCCTTCGTCGATGATGCAGTGATACCGGATATTGGTGAATTCGCTCCATCCGGGAGCCTCTTTGTATGCCTCTACCGATCCTTCCGGCACATTGACCGGAATATCTTTGTCCACTTTGTCGAAACGGTCATCGCCTTCGCCGCAATCGGGAGGCGTAACGGCATTGCTGGTAATAGAGGTCAAACCGGAGCAATTATCGAACCCGTTCCAGCCGATACTTTTGAGGCTCTTGGGAATAGTGACAGAACTCATGCCGGTACAGTTCTGGAACGCATATTCTCCAATGCTATCGACACTGTTTGGAATGACATAGGCGTAGGAGCCTGATTTGCCGGCAGGGAAGCGCATCAGTGTCTTTTGGTCTTTATCAAACAAGACGCCGTCTGAAGAAGAGCTGTAATTCTTGTTGTTTTGATCTACGACGATAGAGGTCAAACCGTTGCAGCCGACGAATACATTATCGCCGATGTGTGTAATGTTTTGGGGAATCGTTATAGTAGGCAGATTTTTGCAATTAAAGAAAGCTGCATCTCCGATACTTGTGACGCCTTCTTCTATTACTGCCGATAGAATGGATTCCCGATGTTTATACCACGGGATATCCAAAGTGCTCTCCCAGTTTGCCATGGCTCCTGTTCCGCTAATGGTCAGCACACCCGCTGTACTCAACGTCCATGTGAGGTTGTTGTATGTATCACCACCACACGTGCCACTGTCAACAATCACCGGTCCCAGTGCGCGAACCAAGCGGACTGAACAGCCGTAATACGCATCGCTCCAGTTCTTACCGAGGTTGTCCGGAGCGAACTTCAAGAAGTACGCGGAGGCAGTGCCATACTTGGTAGATGACCAGTAGTAGCCATAGTAGTTGACTGCATAAACATTCGTACCCGAGCGATCGCCCGCAGCGGGCAAGAACACACATCCCTTCGTCTCCAAAGCCGCCCACTGCGCATCCGTACAGGTCGTAACATCATATGCAGCTGTAGCCTCATTCAGAGAAGATAGAGTCGTAAACTCACTCGCAGCAAAAGTTCCGCCGTCAGGGAACAAGATAACACCGGGGATGTCATGAATAGTTGCTTTCACGTAACGGACATCCGCCGTTCCATCCACGGTAGAGGCTTGATCTCCTGTTCGGGAATCGAACAAATACAACCACTCATCTTTGCTCAATGTGCTCCAACCGCCACCGATGGCTTCGCCCCAATCTTTAAAATTACCGCCAAAGTCGGAACCATGCGTGCTTTTATTGATACCATAGTAGGTAGCACCTGTACTCCAGCAGAATAGATCGACCGTACCATTTTTAGTTACAGTAGAGCCGGATCCGATAGTAGTATTGGCGACTGCTTTACCTACATAGTTCCACTGGTTCTCGGCAAAAGACCAAGTCCAGTTGGCACCGAGGTCGGTTGTTGTAGCTTGCAGGTTACCCTGAGAGAAGACGACTTGTTCATCGTCGGCATTGATGGTAAAAAGACCGGGAAGGGCACCTTCAGCGTCGCTCACGGCAAACAATGTTCCCGCCCCGACTGTCAGGGCAAGGAAGAATGTAAAAATTCGTCTCATAATATATTGTTTTGATTGTTATATGGCATACCATTTTTTGCCCGTTGGGGCTTTGTAACCCTGCGGGAAACCCGGAGGTGTCCCCGATTAACGGGGAAACCGGCTTCCGCCGGAAGGGGGCTCCTTAGTAATTCGACGGGAAACCAATCCCGTCGAACTGTACATTATTTCACCATTTGTCCGGTGAGGGTGTAAGTCTTGTCGCCACGGAGGATGTAGAAGCGGCCGTTCCGGTAGATCTTGACGCTTTGTACTTCGTCTTTTGTCGTTTCAAAACCTTGCCCTTTAACGGTGACCTCGAACTGCGGTCCTTCCGCCCAGTCGCTGATAGCATGGCCGAGAGCATCCGTAGAGCGGACGAACCATGTCATCGTGTACGTGCCCGGGTTGATCTTATAGGTGCTCACGATGTCTGACAGCGGGCTTGAGATAATGTTCTGCGTCATCGTGTTCTGCGAGAACAGCTCCACATCGTCGGCAAGCAGACGCAGTTCGTACGACACAGCGCCTTCCACTTTGTCCCAGGACAGCGTGATCTGTACATCGTCAGCCTTCGGTACCAAGAGTGCATTCAGGTTCGACGGAGTGTAGTCTTTCACTTCCTCGTAAAGCGCTTTCACCGTCAGATCCGACTTGACTGCATCGAACGGGGTATCCCAGCCGATGAAGACGTAGCCTTCCACTTCGGGTGCTTGGGGAGCGACAGCCGCCTCGTTATACAGCACTTCCTGCACCTCGATCACCTTACCGTCCTTGTCGAGGAAGGTCACCTTGTAACTGCGAACGGTCGCCTTGAACACTGCCGTGTAGGTCGCGTCTTCGGTTACGGGAACAATAGCCGGATTCCAGCCCGAGAAGGTGTAGGTGTATTGCGCCGTCTGTTCTTTGACAGGTGCTGCTTGGCTCGGCATGTCGCCGTAAGCGTAGGTCTCCTTCGCGATGACAGAACCGTCGTCCATCTTCCATGTAATGGTGAAGGTGTTTGTTGCCTCCTTGAAGGTTGCCGTGTAGGTCACGTCGCCTGTCACTTTTGCCACAGCAGGAGTCCAACCGGTGAAGGTGTAGCTGAATTGCTCCGTGGCGGGACGTGTCGGCGTAGCACCTTTGTACGCAGGTTGTGTACCGTACGCGTAGGACTCTTTGGCGAGTTCGGAGCCATCCCAGTTAAGCCAGCTGACAGTGTAGTTGCGCACTTCGGCTTTGAAGACAGCCGTGTAGGTCGCGTCACTCGTCACAGCTACCACAGCAGGGGTCCAGCCTTCGAACGTGTAGGTGTATTGGGTCGTCGCTTCCTTGACGGGTGCCGTATGGTTCGGCATGTCGCCGTACGCGTAAGTCTCCTTCGCGATGACAGAACCGTCGTCCATCTTCCATGTAATGGTGTAAGTCTGACCGGTTGCACTGAACTGTGCCTTGTAGGTCACATCGCCGCTGACAGGTGCTATGGCAGGACTCCAGCCCGTGAAGGTGAAGGTGTTTTGCGCCGTGGCGGGGCGTGACGGTGTTGCCCCCTTGAACGACGGAGTAGCACCGTACTTATAACTCTCCTTGGCGAGTTGCGAGCCGTCCCAGTTGAGCCAGGTCACGGTGTAGCTGCGCTCCGTAGCGCTGAAGACTGCCGTGTAGGTCGCATCGCCGGTTACGCTTGTCAATGCCGGAGTCCAGCCCGTGAACGTATAGGTGTACTGCGCCGTGGCTTCCTTGACGGGAGCAGCATGGCTCGGCATGTCGCCGTAGTTATAGTTCTCCTGTGCGATGACCGAACCGTCGTCCATCTTCCACGTAATGGTGTAACTGTTCTTCGTCTCTTTGAAGACCGCCGTGTAGGTCGCATCGCCGCTTACGGGAACGACCGCAGGTGTCCAACCGGTGAAGGTGTAGCTGAACTGCTCCGTAGCGGGGCGTACAGGAACAGCGCCGTTGTAGGAAGGCGTCAGGCCGTAAGCGTAGGTCTCTTTGGCGAGTTCGGCGCCGTCCCAGTTGAGCCAGGTCACGGTGTAGCTGCGCTCCGTAGCGCTGAAGACAGCCGTGTAGGTCGCATCGCCGGTTACGCTTGTCAATGCCGGAGTCCAGCCCGTGAACGTATAGGTGTACTGCGCCGTGGATTCCTTGACGGGTGCTGCATGGCTCGGCATGTCGCCGTAAGCGTAAGTCTCTTTGGCAATGACAGAGCCGTCGTCCATCTTCCATGTAATGGTGTAACTGTTCTTCGTCTCCTTGAAGACCGCCGTGTAAGTCGCATCACCGGTTACGGCTACTACTTTCGGCTCCCAACCTGCGAAGGTGTAAGTGTACTCTGCCGTAGCAGCTTTGGTCGGGTCAGCATGCGTCGGTACCACACCTGCCTCCACTTTGGTCTGATCGATGACAGTGCCATCGTCCATCTTCCACGTAATCGTGTACTTCACTATTTTCTTGCGATAGAGTTTCGGCAGGGTGTACAGGTTATTGCTGTACATACGGAAATAGTTACCGTTATGCTTAAGGACAAACGTCTTACTCTCCGATGGGAGGTATTTGGCGATCTCCACGTCCTTGTTACCTCCGTCGGTGATAGCAAACGCGGAGGCCGTTGCAGATGTAGCGACAGAGTTCTTCTTTTGCAGGTCAAGGTACGTGGTACCATCTGCCAGACGGATAGAGAAACTATCGGTGCCAAGCGGTGCAATCGTTACGGCGCAAGCGGTCTCTTTCGGCACATATGCCACATCGCCAACAATGGTCAGTTCGTCCGACGAAGCGGCAAGGTCACTACCGCTAACCTTCGCATGGGCTTTGTTGTCATCAAAGACGATGAGGTATTCGCCCTCAGCAATGCTCTCTTTGCTGAGATCCACAAGTTCATATGCCACTTGATCGGCTCCGATTTCCTGAATATTATCACCGAAGTCTTTCCAGCCGTCTTTAGCCTTATAATCCGCTACTGTGCCTGCCGGTACATAAACCGGAATGGTCTTGGGTACATAGTAGAAACAATTCGATCCGCAAGCAGGCGGTGTAGCAGCTCGGCTCGTGATGGATTGTATGCCGGTGCACTCATAGAAAGCACCCTTGCCAAGACTTGTGACGCTGTTAGGAATCGTTACAGAGCTTATCTTATTGCAACCGTCGAAAGCATATCCTGCAATGGACTTGATTCCTTCCGGTACAACAAATGCGCCTGAATAGGAAGTCGGCATGTAGGCCAATACATTCTCATTATATAAAGGAGAAGTCAAACCGCTGCAATAACGGAAGGCACCCGCTCCAACGCTTATGACGCTGTTGGGAAGGGTTACGGAAGTCATATTGCTGCAATTTTCAAAAGCAGACTCTCCGATGCCCGTGACACCATCGCTGATCACAACGGAGTTGATACTTGCTTTATGCGCATTCCACGGAGCCGAAGAAGAGGTATAATCCGCCATTTTTCCTGTTCCGCTTATGGTAAGTACACCGCTGCAGGGGAGACTCCATGTGAGATTATCGCCGCATGAGCCCGAACCAAGATAGCAAGACATCTCCTGAATATTGGTAAAGTAATTCCAATAGGCTTCATTATTATAAGCATCTACTGTTCCATATGGCACATAAACCGGAATGGACTTGGTCACGCCAACGAAACATTCGTCGTCACAGTGTGGCGGCGTGGTGGCTTCACAGGTAATAGACTGCAAACCGGAACATCCGGATAGTGCATTCTCTCCAAGGGTATTGACGCTTGCCGGAAGAGTGATCGTTGTAAAGCCTGTGCAAGCTTGGAATGCTCCTTCATCTAATGTGGTGACGCCGTCAGGGATGGTTATTGATTTCAAACCGGTACAACCATAGAAAGCGTATGACCCGATATTTGTGATGCCGGCAGGAATAGTAACAGAAGTGATACTGCTGTACCCGTTGAAAGCAAGGCTTCCGATGCTTGTTACGCCAGCTTCGATTACTACTGACTTAATGGAAGCACGGTAGTCATACCACGGAACGTTTTTACCTTGCACCCATCCCGTCATTTTTCCTGTACCTTTGATGGTAAGTACGCCGTCTCCGTCCAATACCCAAGTCAGGTTATCACCGCAGGTGCCGGAATCGAGAAGTATGTTTCCAAAGTCTTTCCAACCGTCTTTCGCCTTATAAGCCGCTACTGTTCCTTGCGGTACGTAGAGCGGGATAGACTTGTTCACATTGCGGAAGCAATTAGTACCACAAGTCGGCGGCGTAGTGGCTTTGGTGGTAATAGACTTCAAACCGGTGCAACCGTCGAAGGCATATGCTCCAAGGTTTGTGACGCTGCTGCCAACCGTTGCAGCGGTTAGTCCGGTGCAACTACTGAAAGCAGAAACTCCGATGGTCTGAACGTTGTCCGGAATGACGATAGAGGTCAAGCCGGAGCAGTCATAGAAGGCTCCATCTCCTATGCTTGTAACGCTGCTTGGGATAGTAATGGATGTGAGTTTGCTCATATTCATGCAGAGGTCCTCGGGAATACTCTCTACGGCACTGCCGAATGTGAATGACGTAATACTGCTTGCCGCGTTGGCGAACGGATTTACAGAACTGCAGTTCTTGGCGTTCCAAACAATCGTTTTCAAGCCGGAGCAACCATAGAAAGCTTGACTTCCAATGCTTGTAACGTTAGTACCAATCGTTGCTGAGGTCAGTCCCGTGCAATTATTGAAAGCGTACTCTCCGATGCTTTGGAGGTTATTAGGAATAACGATAGAGGTCAAGCCGGAGCAGTTATCGAAGGCTCCATCTCCTATGCTTGTAACGCTGCTTGGGATAGTAATGGATGTGAGTTTACTCATCTCTAAGCAGATATCCTCGGGAATACTCTCTACTGCACTGCCAAATGTGAATGACGTAATAGTTCCTTTCGCCGAACTGAAAGGCGCAGCATTACAGTTTTTCGCATTCCAAACAATCGTTTTTAAGCCGGAGCAATTATAGAAAACATCGGCGCCCATGCTGGTAACGCTTTCGCCAATAGTAACCGATGTTAAACCACTGCAATTATAGAAAGCTTGACCACTAATACTTGTAACACCGGCAGGAATAGTGATAGATGTTAAACCGCTGCAACCATTAAAAGCATTGTACCCGATACTGGTGACGCCGTTGCCAATCGTCACAGAGGTTAAACCGGAGCAACCATAGAAAGCAGCACCTCCAATACTTTTTGCACTATTGGGAATCGTAATTTCTGTAAGTCGGTTCATGTTTTTGCATATATTATTAGGAATACTCTCCACTTCGTTGCCGAATGTGAATGACGTTATATTTCCTGCCAAAGCAGTGAAAGGCTCCATTGCATCACAGTTTATTGCATTCCAAACGATCGTTTTCAAACCGGTACAATTATAAAAAGCTTGATTTCCAATGCTTGTGACGTTACTCTGGATGGTCATACCTTTTCGTTTGGTCATGCCGTTCCAGATATACCCGGGAATTTTTTGCACCTGCACTCCGAACTTAAATTGCCTTCTCTTCTCTCTAAGATCA
>JAEEGL013049106.1_pt1 | contig 14531 bp, 10 predicted proteins | sample 9134231 | NCBI WGS metagenome assembly JAEEGL01 (sample SAMN16246548, study PRJNA631951) | gut metagenome | biome: gut microbiome; feature: rumen; material: fiber-attached | host: Bos | place: Iran: Karaj | collected 2018-10
TAGTACCGGCATTCCTCCTCAAGGAACTCATACACATCTTCGTTCTTGTATTCTTTCGCCATAGCGTAGCTCTTGTCTATTTTGCGTTGAGAATTGTGTCGTTTACATCGTGTGTCATCTGTCAATCATCATTTTTAGCCACATATCAGTCACATAAGATTTCATTCATCCCTGGATTCATCTTCCTCCACAATCTTTCCCACAATCTGTCGCAACCGCTCTGTGTCGGGCAGATACAACTCGTATTTCGACACGAATAGGTTGGTGTTCAAACCATAGGTGGCATATTCCACCATCAGGTCGTCCTTGTAGTGCAACAGAATGATGCCGATAGGTGGATTGTCATCGGGTTGGTTCTCTTCCTTTGCAAAATAACCGAGATACATATTCATCTGTCCAATATCCTCATGCTGTACTCCATCACGTTTCAGATCAATCAAAACAAAACAACGCAGTATGCGGTGATAAAACACCAAGTCGCAATGGTAGTGGCGATTGTTGACGGAGATGGGATATTGCCGTTTGACAAACGTGAAACCCTTTCCCATCTCGAGCAGGAACATCTGCAGGTTGCCTATGATGCGCTGCTCCAATAGCGTCTCCGAGTAACGGTAGTCTTCCTGAATTCCAAGGAACTCCAAAGTGTAACTGTCGCGAACCACATCCTCCGGCTTCTGGACGGTGATGCCATCTTTGGCCAATGCAAGCACACCCTCTTTGTCTTTGCTGGCTGCCAACCGGAGATACAAGGCCGAGCTCATCTGTCGCCGTAAGGTGCGCACATCCCACTTCTGGAGCAGTTATGCCAATGTCTCTCTCAGTGAGGATATCAAGACCCGCTTGTACCCTACCCTTAAACAACACCTTGAAGGCAAAAGCAAACAAAAAGCCGTCGATATGCTTTTCGACTTTGTTCAGTACGCCTTCAACTACAAGACTGACCAAGATCAATTAGGATATGAGCGCCCGCTCTTCGCCGACGAAAGCTTCTACTATCCCTTTAACGACTGCGAAGACCGTAGCATACTTTTCTCTATTCTGGTGCACGAGTTGTTGGGACTCGACGTTGTGTTGCTCCATTATCCCGGACACTTGGCAACTGCCGTCGACCTCGGCAATTCCGCCTATGGCGACTACATAACCGTAAAGGGCACAGTCTGCGACCCCACTTATGTCGGGGCATCTATCGGAGATTCTATGCCTCAATACAAGAACATAAAGGCAAAAGTCATTACACTATAGTATCGTACCTATTATCAGATTCAAAACCAAGCAGAATCTTCAAGGCTAGTGCCCGTTTTCACTCCCCGCTCATAAAACAAGCCTAAAGCAAGCCATATCTCATTATGAGTAGGCAAATGGGATGGTGTGCATCCGCACACATAAATGACGCATGACGCATGGTGAGGATTCCACAATCATCAATCTTATGCAGATGAACCCTAAAAGTTGGGAATAACGAAGGGTACCCCATGGGCACCCTTCTTGTTTAATAAATCTGCTGTTACAGCAAACACTTGCGTTTTACTTACAATTGGAATCCTTTTGCATTTAACTGGCTCTTTATATGATCTATCTTCAACACGTATGTCTGTCCATCGTTAAATCCTGCAAGGAAACCTCCCATTGTAACAATACCTAACAAATTATTGTTCTTATCAAACATTGCTCCACCACTATTCCCATGCCAAGCCTTTGCATCGACAGTAAAGATTGTCTTATATTGAACATTTGATGTATTATCTTGCAAACTTAGACTTCCTACTATTCCATCTGTTACCATGTGACTTCCTGCAGGATAGCCTTCCACAATAATACCATCTTTAACCTTAACATTGGAAGATGTCCCAAGAGAACACGAATTTACCAACTTGGATGCATCCAAGGTGGAGATGTGGAGCAAGGCAAAGTCCTGTTCGGGGTCCTGTTTTGAGCTAGACCAATTACCCTTAGCCATCAATTCAGCTTCGGCCAAAATTGGAAGTGCATCCGGATCATTGGGGTCTTCAAATCTTATTGTGCATATATCATTTAATACCATATCAGAGACTACATGTGCAGCAGTCAACAATGTATTGTTGCCGATAAAAACTGCAGATCCTGTACCACTATATGTTTCAACACAAGCCACTGAACTATAATTGCCGTCTGAGCCCAATACAATTGACTTAAACAATATCGGTATCAATATCAGCAAGCCAAGGATGGCTATTTGAACCCAATGCAATGGACGAATAGTTTTACGACGTATCGTCATTAATTCAGAACGCTGTTTAGGCCCTATATATATCTGTTTCATAATTACTTAATTTTAATATTAGACTCATTGGTGACTTGTTCTTCATTCAGATATGCCAATCTTAATTTATTACTATTGAAATTGACTCCCTTTTGTTTGATTGCTTCCAATACCTGTGCTTCATAGCAAATATGAGTTAGCGGGTTGAACACCTTGTTCACGCCATTAACAGTTCCCAAGTAGCAATATTCTTGATAAACAACCACAGTATTTTTCATTGATGCAAGTTTCACATAATTGCTACTGTTTTGTGACGGCTTATACCCTTGCATGGCTGAAACGATACCTCGATTATTATTCTCATCAGTATCAGAAATAACGACAAGTTTCAATTTATCATGATGAACAAACTTTTCCGTCTTTATTAATTGACACATGGCAGGAAGCGTTTTGACAATATCCTCTGCAGTATCTGTCAACAACGAATGAACCTTGGGGTATTTGTAATCACTGGCCGGAAGGTTTTTCATTATTTCTACGATATCACTGTCCCCAAATAGATTCAATTTCTGGATGAATTTCCGTGCTTCATAAATCATGCTGGCCTCTAAAGCATTAAGATCGTTATCTCTCAAATACATCCACATGCTTTGTCCTGAGATATCCTTAAATGATAGTATTTTTCCATCATTATCATATCTACCTTGAGCCTGAGCGACATCTTCCTCAAAAGAGCCTGATTTATAGAGGAAATTGATTTGAGCGTTCTGAGTACCCTTTAATTGACCTTCGATAATGGCGTGACGGAACATAATAGAGTTAAACTCCTTTTCGTCTTGCATTTTTTTCACCTTATCGAACATAGCCTCAACGGTTTTGCGGGTAGGTAGTAATACCGAATTGGGTTCTGGCGTTTTAAGTGGGTTTACACCAGGGTTACTATTCAGCGAATTCACAATTTGCTCAATTACTGAGAAAAGTACGTTGAAATAGCACAACTGCGCCACACCATCTATCGCTTCATAATAATAGGCAGGCTTACTTGCAGTAATTGTGTTCCAAAACTTAAATCCGTGGAACCGTTCCGAAATAAGAACATCGTTCCAATATTTATTCCAGCCTTCCGGAGTGCCATCCAAGTGGTATCTCGATTTCCATCCTTTAACAATATCTTCTAGAGACTCTCCGATATATTGGATGACATTTGTCAGAACAGTTAAGTTTTGGTACTCATCAGAAGCCTCATTCACATATGTTGCGATACCAGAAACTATAATACTTCTTAGATCCAAAGATTTCCCCTTAATGGCAGCATAGTAACGGGCGGTATTTGTTGCGTCAAATAGGTCATAAATATAACTATCTTCATCCAAGGTTTCAGCGGGGTAGCTTTTTTCAATAAGAGTTGATACTTCAGCCTCTATAGCAATCTTTAAAGTCTTATGACCTAAAATACTGGTTCCGCGACACGATTCAATTGCATTCATTATTATTTCCTGCATCCGTAGACCGACTTTGGGCTTTAGTTCAGCCAAAGTCAATGCTTCAATACTGGTACTGGTGCCCGCCTTTGAAATATAATGTGTTGTATCACTCCATCGGTCAAGAATGCTTCTCTTCAATTGTTCTGTGGCAAAATATTCCTCCAGTAATCCTTCTGGATATTGGAACACATTCATTCCAATAGTAGAAAAAATACCATCTGTCACATCTTGAGAGAAATCTATCACTCGCTCAAGTATTTTGTTTTGGAATGGGGCTTCTTGATTGTTAATGTCTAAAACTTTAAGCACCAAATTAAAACCTATTGACTGAATCAGGTCATCCAATCGCGGCATCTGGGCTGATGCATCACTAAAATCTTGCGTGTAAAATTGAGCCTGTTTGTATGGAGAACCATTATAACTAATACGTGTTCCACTAGGCATTTGGCAATCGTACCATTTACCGTCAGGATCACTCTTTGAGAAATAGTCAATCGACTTTAATGAAGTATATGCATTTTCGTATCCCAACATCTTTGCCTTATCTCCAATATCGACACGATTGGGAAGCAAAAACATTCCATAGATATTATCATTATTGGTAGTTTCTCTTACCATATATGCTATATCCAGACACACACCAGACCCTGTGCCACCAACAAGGGAACCTACAATATAGATATTGGTTGCGCTATTACCTTGAATGGAAGAATAAAGCTGTTTTATTTTTGCTCTAATGGCCACTTCGTTGGCCCACAGCCCTAAACGTCCATATACGGGCTGCCCTCCAGCTCCATTGTGAGCATTTAGAATATCTGCTTCCGTTGGCACCCATTGGGTGTCTTTCAACTTTTCTTGATGCCACGAATTAAGCGTGGCCTTAATGTTATCTGTGCTGATATCGCAAAAAGAGAGAATTCCGTTGTCGATATGTTCGCTTGATTTTTTTGCCGTCTCAAGGAACATGAATGCGGTATGGTCAGGTTTCTCTTCTTTTGTAAATTCATAAAAATATTGAAGAGCCCTCTCAAGGACATCAAATCCCGTAGACCCTATTCCTATAACTAATGCAGAGGCCATAATTAATAATTTATTGATTTCTTAATCCGTGTGTTTATCATCCAATAGGTGGTCATCCAACCTATAAACAAAAGCATTTCGGGTGTCATTAATAACCATCCGCAATACCATGACCACGACAATGCGTCCATGGAGAAATAATAGAGACCATTACTGCGAATCGTCAAAATAATAGACACTCCCAGAAAAACAAAAGCCGCATTAATCCCCCACATAAAACATGTCTTTAAATAGTTGCTGTAACCAAGTGCATGTTTTTTGTTTTTACCGGCCTGAGCAATGATCAGGGCAACCAAATAAGTCAAAAGGGCCGAACCCACTAGCAGAATCAGGAATCTGCCAAGAAGCATCAGCCACGACGCTTGACTAAAAAGAAAAAAATCAAAAATTTTCATAATAATACTGTTTTAATGAATTATTTTACTATATCTTCTATAGCATCCTCCTCTTTTTCAATCCGATCATAGATTAAATCTCCTGGTGTGTGCTTTAGCTTTTTCATTGCAACAATTTTTGTAACTGCTCTGACTGCCAAGAGTGCCATTATTATGAGGAGTAGATTTTGCCATACCCATACATCAATCCAAGTGAACCCCGACTCGATAGTTTTCACCATTCCACTAGCAAACGATATAATCCATGACACAATAAAAGAGATTATATATGCAGATATGGTGAGCATTAACAGCAATAACATGTATATCCTATCCAATGTTTTATTACTTACACCAAATGCTTTAAATGTCCCTAAATTCCTCTGTATTTTTTGGAAATGTGTATTTAATAAGAAATATAGAAAAACGCAAATGAAGATTACTGAAATTAGTATAATACATACCGAAAGCGTATTTCCCATGCGTTGTACATACCTAAAGTTCTCTTTTGCATCAATGCTGGTCATATCCAATTTTATACCACAATTTTCAAACAGCGAATTCTGAAAAGACCTGATACTATCAAGAGATGTCATTTGGACAGAATAATAACTGGGATCACTTTCCGCATAATTGGTAATGGGCATAAACCTATACACCCTAACAATATCTAGTTTGTTTAAATTCAACGAATTATAAATCTCGTTATAAAACGAAGCGTAATCACCATCCATGTCTCTTCCTGATATCTGCAAACATGAACAATAGTCCCAACATTCGTTGTAATCAATGATGGAAGTCGCAACGTCTTTGTTCGCCAGCTGTACCTGGATTTTCACAAGCTCATCTCTCTCCCCACATATCAACAATTCTTGGTTATTGTCCTCTTCCGTGATATCCCAAGTTGTAGCACTGTTTGCGTGCAAATCATTCCAAAAACGATCTGTGAAAAGAAATGAATACATTCCTGGTAATTGTTTTACTACTGCTACAATAGGGAATGCCACTTCATAATACCCATTATAACCATCAGCCAATCCTATCATCTGGCATGTTTCCTCATCATAAGGAAGAGATAGTTTTACAAATAACGGAGGATTATATCCATCATATCCTGCCTTTTCTAATGCTTCAGCAGTTATGATAATGCCAAGTTCGCTGTCGGTATAAGGTATTCCTTCACGATTTTTTATAACATTGTCAGATTCCAGTATTTTCCCAAGAACCGCACTATTGGACTTTATGCTTCTGCCTTGAAGTTGCACATCCTTACCATTGCTACGATTACGGAAATACATCGACTGGACAAAATTCTGTTGCGGGTCTTTAAATTGGAAATGATTCTGTGTTTCAGCTTTGTTCAAATATTCTTCTATCGGAACTAAGCCAACTTTTGTGGTACCCTGCTGAGCAATAATATCCACCCATTGTACAAATGGGTCATCCATCTTATACTTAAGATATTGCAAGCTGGCACTCCCAAAACCTATACTAAGAATTGCCAACAAAAATATGGCGGTAAGAACCCAAAAGTTTGCCTTGCGTTTGCCTAAGAGTTCCTGACCTTCTTTTTTAAGGAATAATACTATTGCATCCTTGTTTTTCATAATGCGCCCTCCAATTTTTTCAAAAAATCATCATTGCTATACCTCTGGCTCAATCCAGACCAGCCGTCCTCATCTTTATGAAAAACGCCACTATCATTAATGACTCCATAATAATCTGTTTTCGCATCGACAACACGTTCTTTACGTTGTATTTGTACAATCATGTCAGCATACTTTTCCGCTAGTCTCATATCATGTGAGACTATAACCGCGGTCACATTACGTTCATGTACCTTTGCTTGAAGTATACGTGTGACATTCTCCGCAGATCCCTTGTCCAGATTTCCGGTTGGCTCATCTCCGAATAGCACATTGAAATTGGGAAGAATCGCCCTTGCAAAGGCAAGTCGTTGCCGTTGGCCTCCTGAATAGTGCCTAATTGATCGGTCTTGTTCAGCAGGGACATTTAGACTTTCCAAGACCTGTTTTGTTTCAGCGTATGCATCTTCTTTGTCTTTACCCTGAAACATTGCAGTAATCATCACATTCTCGTATGCAGTAAAATTCGGCATTAAATTATTGTCTTGAAAAATGAATGAGAACTCCTTATTTCGAAATTCGGATATTTCATCATCACTCCATCTAGACCATGCTTCACTGACATCTTGTCCATTATACTTAAATTTATCTACTGACACAATTGTGTCATTCATGAAGCCCAATACTTCAAGTATCGTACTCTTTCCTATGCCAGAAGGGCCGACAAAAAAAACCATTTTCCCTTTGGGAATAGCTAGATATTCTATGTCGAGTACTCGATTCTTTAACTCTGGGCGCTTTGCATAAGCGCACTTTAGGTTTTCTATTTCAAAAACAAAATTATCCATTACAATTAACTAGTCGTTATGGTTCTGCAAAGGCATGTCTTCTAGTAAAATATAATAATAGCGTACGTGATTTTTGCTATCGAAGTAGCAGTTTTTATCACTTCTGCGTTTTTTCAAAACATTCACATCCTCTTTGATTTGGTTAACAAAGTCTTTTATTTGATTATCTGTAACTTTGTTGGGGCTTATTATGTCCTTCAGATTAACACCCGCCAACACGCTCTTTCCTGTGCCTGATGTAAGACCAGCCACAGCATCCATGACCTCTTCCACGCTTAATTCATCAGCATTCTTGCCTTGTCCAATATAGCTTAACGCTAACGTCTTGAGGGCGTTTTGCAAATCTTGTCGTCTATTGGTAGAAATATTTTGGGAAACGGTTTCTAAACTAGAAATCAAATCATCCAATTCGGCCTTTGCCATAAAGACACACGGAGCAAACACGTCGGCCCCGTCGGCATTTCTAGTGGCAAATCCTTTGACTTTCAATGTAATATTAGCCTCCTTCAAAGCTCTGATATCAGAATTGCTTAATCCTATTTGCTGAAGAATATCATCAATTCTTCTGGCGTCAAGAGTGGTACCAATCATACCACTGGTTTCACCTCCAGCATTTTCAATTGCTATACGTAGCATTACCAACTGCTCATTAGCCTGTTCCTTGAAATCGACAATCTTATTCTCGACAATCTTTTCCAGTTCGTTGGCATTCTCCGACTTGTCAATCTCTGCGAATCTGTATGCAGATGAATAGATCGGCCATTCACCAGCTGCAGATTTCACTTGATAAAGCTGATGGGTGAGTTTGAAGTCTCCTCTCGTAACATTGCGTTTCATCAATTGGGAGAGCTCTTTAGTCATAATTTGTTGAATCTGCATGGCAAAATCATGATATGCTGCATGATTCATATGATTGGCCTGAAAAGCAACAAAGTTTATGCCATAGTCTGCTAATTTGCTGACAACTGTATTAATATTCTTGCCTTTTTTATCATTAGGGTCATTTGCAGCATCGCCAACTAGAATTATAAAATTGCAATTGTCTTTGTTCCAGTTCATTTCGGAAAGAGCATAGTCAATTCCATAATACATGGCCTCATAATGAGACTGTCCTACGGATTTGCATTCCCGAGCAGCCAACCAATTTGCAACACCTTGATAGTCTTTTGTTAGTTGCTTCATCTCGGTCAATTTGTCTCCATCAGCGTAATTACGATAGATGACCGCACCAAAATACATATTTGAACCCCTCATGCTGTTTTGATTCATGGCATTTTGCAGAGCTTTTGCCATAGGTTGATAGTAATTTCTCATACTACTGGTACCATCCATGACAAAAACCACATTTACTCGATCCATCTTTTTCTCAATCTCATCAATCTTACGTTTAATGCGATTAATCTCTTCCCTATTTGTATTCGTGCCTATAGCAGAACCATCACCCATCGAACCAATTGTTCCGACTTGTGCGATATATCCATTATTTGAAGTTTCAAGAACAGGGAATCTAACTTGGTTTGGCACCCATCGTTTTGATTTCAATTTTTCTACCCAAAGAGCACTCTCATAATCTCCACTTTGTTTATACCTCAGTGCATCTTGTTTTGTCTTGAAAATTGCCGCGTAATTACCTTTAACTTCATCGCCAAAGTTTGGCTCATAGCATAAACGCTCATTCCAACTTGTATATAAACCTCTTCTCATCCAACCTATCTTCTCTTTTAAAACATCTCCCATAACGGGTAGTTTACTATCAGCCACCAATAAAGCTGCTCCATTTACAGTTTTGTAAACAAAATAGAATTCAAGATCCGATGCACGCCAGCCCGCTCCCACAACGCGATCTGGACATCTACTAAATTCAGGAGAAGTCTCGTTTATATCCCTCTTGTTTTGGATTTCGTCTATGTCCTTTAAGATAACTGCTTTTTGATATACTTGACCAACCGTCCTGGGGCACGACGACCATAGCAAAAGGTGGTCCAGTGGTACCCAGCCGATAGACTTGGCCCTTCTTGAGATTTCAAGGTTTTCTTGGGCCTTTTTCTCCTCATATAGTAGAGCATATCCGTTTTCTATCTTGGCCACATAGTATGGATGCATGAATTCCAACCCATCGTTCTCCACTGGGCCCATAGATGGAGATGAATATGATTTAGTTCCAGCCCTATCAATGTATACTACCCAGAAATTATTGGATAGCTTCCCCCAGTTTTGGCTTGTGGCCACATTCTCCCAACTCCAAGACTCTTGTTCATTTTGAAACACAATGGGCATTCCCATGGCTTTATCGGGAAGCTTTGTCTGAGCGTTTGACAGCATCGGGGCGATTATCAGTGAGATTGCCCCCAATATAATGTGTATATTTTTCATATAAAAATTATTAATCAACAAAATAGTTATACAATTTACTTTGATTCAAATCGTCAAGTCTTACGGACTCAATATCATTATTATTATATGACCATATCTTTACGGCCATACGTTTTTCTAATCCATTTATTGAGATAATCCTGGAAATAAGGTCGGATTCCTCATCATTGTCAAGCATTTGCTCCGATAAAATAAATGTACATGTCCATGTACGATCATTTGGCCCAGAGATGCTCATTGGAGACCCTGTACTTACCGTTTCTTTGAATTTTTCTTCAAACAATAAATTCAATTTTATAAAATCATCTTCTGGATAATAATCAGGAGACGTTTGCTGGGATAGAATTTCCGTTTTCAGTTGAGACCATTCCTCAAAATCGTTACAGATTGTGGGGGTTTGTCCATTACTATAGTAAATCAAAAACTCTCCTTTGGTATTCTCGAGGATGCTTCCAATCTTTGAAACCACCAATGAGGCGCTTCCTTGTGCCATGTCGTATCGCACATACACAATATTGTTTTGCGCATATGTCGACATTCCCAATGCCAGAAGAATCAGTAATAAAAATCTGTTCATGATATCGAAATGTCTAGCGAACCCGACTTGATTTTATTTGTATTGGGGTCATTCTGGAAGTTTCTCACTTTAAATCGAGTTCCCCATTGTGCTTCTTGAAGTACACTCCATAATGTTGATATCGATCCCCCCTCAGCCGTAGCTACCGGACGAATCAAGTTCACATTGCCGGCAGCAAGTTTGTCCTGTGCTGCAGAAGGGGTCATCCTGCCATTTGATACAGCGTCGAGCACGTTTTGGATTTCTTGTAATGTCAAAGGCTTGGGCAACTCTTTTATTTCTTGAAGGATGATTTCCTTTTCACTTTCCCCTGACTTATTTTTTGCTGACGCCACATAATGGCCAGGGGTTACATTGCGAAATACATTATCCGACTGCCATCTACCACTTAATGAATAGGAATCCGCGCTGCAGGAATCTGCTATAACTATAGTCACGGTATATACTTTATTTTCTCTATCGGGTTCATATGTAACATCACTAATAACAGGAGCTGGTGGTGGTGTTGCCATGCAATATTGAGTACCTGTAGTCCATCTAACCTCAGCAGGCCTTCCCTCTTTTGTGACTATTCTAAAATTATAGCAGGTGCCAACAAGCATTCTCACCTTGTCAAAGACAGCTATATTTGTTTTCGACGAGAAACCGAGAGTCTCTATAATATCAGGACCGTTAAGTACCTGGACTCTAAAGTCTTTCAAATGGCTTTTACTGACTCCGGTCAATTCAATGTTAATTGATGAAGGTTCCTCTTTCAGTTTGGCCGAAAGATCTTTGGAACCACCGCATGTTTGGAGCAACAAAATAATTATAACAATGGCGGCCACGATAATAGCTGCAATTTTAGCCCATCCAGGTATTTTTTTCCCACTACCGCCAACTTTTATATTGCTACTACCGCAATTCGGGCACGTTCTTGTAGCAGGGCCTCCTGTAAAAGTGCTTCCGCAATCTTTACATGTAAAATTTTTTGCTGACATTTTTTTTAGAAATTATAGTTTATTTGTAATGAAAAATTAAAAATACTCGTAATATATTTGTCTTGAATGTAGGAAACAGAAGTCCAATTTCCATCATTTTTTGACAGATGATAATCTTCAGACTTGTTAACCCCTCCCCATAGTGTCCTTCTATAAGAAAGTGCCAGTTCGGCCATCCAATTATCAAGGAAATAGTAGCAACATCCTATCGAAACAATTCCACCAACAGATATTTTTTTCAAACCTAATTGCGTCGCAGTATGATGCATTGGGAAAGCACCAAAATCATATATTCCATTTTGAGAAATGGTAACATTATATAGCCAATCATAATAGCCTTGATACTCCATATTCCCAGATGCTTCAACACTTCGGGAAATATCATATGTTAAACTTGCACCAGCCTTCGCAAAAGCGCCGAGCTTTCTATTAAAGAGATATTCATATTTAAAGGTAATAGGTAATTCTATTATATGACGCTTTGCGTATTCTTCGTAATTATCACCATCTACTATTCTCTCATAACGACCTCCGTCAGGATCAATTTCGTTGTATCTTTCATGAAATTCAGCTGTGACAAAACTTGAGGAGTTTTTGTACAGCAAAGATACTTCAACGCCACAATGGTGTACATTGTTTAGCAAAATCTGTTGATAGAAACTAACCCAAATGCTCTGCTGCAAATCACCAGTGATATTATAATTGGAGAATCGGCTATCAGATACTGGTGCATCTATAACCTCTCTACCTATATTGTAGCCCACTCCCAAATAGTGGCTTAGTGTGTCACTTGTTATTTCCAACATTTTGGGGTCAAAATCCATTGGCTGCATTTTATAATGCACCAATTGTGTGGATTTGGCAACACATGATGCGTTGATTGCACTACTTTTCTCAAACACATTCTTCCCCTCGTCATGAAGCACCACAAACTCTGATACGGGTTTCTTGCATTTAAGATCTACGGCAAACAGTTCTCCGTTGTTGATGTTGTATTCTAGTTCAACCTCCATCTTTAACTTTTGGCTGGGATATTCGTACCTATCATCTCGCATACTTCCACGTTGTACAAACCACACAGTCTTGTCGAAAGTTACAATAAAGATTATACGGCCATTTTCATACTCCTCGGATTGTATGGTTCCCCTACGGACATCATACTTCATCTCGTAATAGTTGTCTTTATTTCGCAAAAGCTCAACATATTTTTCAACAGATATGGTAGGATTGATAAAATCGTAATCTGGCATTGGAAAATAATCGTTGTATATTTCCACTCCACTATCTGAAAATAGAGAATAGAAGTTCGTTTGTGCATTTCGACCCACACATTTGGCATATACATTATAATTATTGACCCATTCATACGCGGCATTCCTTGCTGCTTTTAGGTCTCTCGGCTTTACTAATTGCGCGTTTGCGGACAAATGAAACAAACATCCACAAAACAACATGAAAACAACTGTTTTTTTCATAGTACAAAGGTTTTATGGATGAATAATTCGTCACCTATTGTCACTCGCACCAAATATAATGTTCCCCCTCGCAAACAATCCAATGTATATGTTATATGAGGACTATCGCCCAGATCTCGTTGGATTACTTTTATACCATTCATGGTGTAGACCTCGCATTTTACAGTTTGTTCGGCTTTATTAGTGATTGTAACAGGGACCACGCTATACGTCACCGCAGGAATAGTCACTTTTGCTGCTGCTGGTTCTTCTATAAGAGCATCATTTGCAGGATTATAATAACTCCTACTATAGCATGGAGACTCTGTATTTGGAGATAAGTCAACCCAATAATGATATGTGATACTGTCAAATTCATGTGGAAGAAGCACATATCTACGGTTGGAATTTTCTATGATTGTAGTCTCACCGGTGGCCTTTGTCGTGTATCCCCATTGATAAAACAAAGATGGACTTTCCTCTTCGCATATAAGGATGTTGCTATTGGGTTTTCTGATAACAACAGTTCTTGATGGTGCAGACTCTGACTGGGTTTGTACATGTTTATAGTTGGTAGATTTACATCTGGTAGTTTTATTTGTCACTTCAACAACAATTTGGTCAAGAGTTTGCGGATTCCTCCAATATATTTCTACTGAGTCGTTATTGGAAGATAATGATGTAACATCTCCATTCCCGCTTTCAGTACTCCAATAATAAGAAAAATCCATACTCGATTCCGGCAAACTATACGTCTCGTATTGAGCATAGCATACTGTGTCTTTGCCATTGATAATGTGTGCATATGGAAGAGGGTTCATCTTGATTGTATGGATATTCGATGCTGTAATGCCACAATCGTTGCTAGAAATAAACAACAACTGATAATACATGGTTGAATATATTGTATCAGGCTGATATGTCATCAAATTACCATTAGGCGCATTGCTCATATTATTTGTGTCTGTACCCATAATCCATTGATAAGAGTATGGGGTGGAACCACCTTGACAGGGAATTATCACGTTAATACTATAATCTGGCTTTTCTCCATAACATGCGGAATCCAAATCGGTCTCTATAAGACCAGCTATAAATTCAGGATAAACTGCCACTTGTGCAACATTTGATGTATCCAAAGAGCATCCCAGCGTCGAGGTCACCACAACACGGTACATCATTGTGTCTGTCAACGATGGTGTGGTATACGACGATCCACTTGCCAACGGAATATCACTCCATGAAACACCGTTACCACTCTGCTGCCAGCGATATGTGTAGTTATTCCCACCACCACTGGGGTTTGACGTCATTGTGGTACTTGTGGCGTAGCATAATGTTTTATTGTCTAACGTTCCTGCATTAATACGCGGAAAAACCGAAATGGTAACCTCATTCGACATGATACTGCCACATCCGTATCCTGATGTGCTTTTCATCCTGTAACTGTGGGTCTCTTGCAATGCTCCGGGTTGATATGTCATCGCTGTCGCACCGGCCACATCTGTCCATGCTCCGCTTGTTCGCTCCTGCCAA
>JAEEGL013817563.1_pt1 | contig 14531 bp, 4 predicted proteins | sample 9134231 | NCBI WGS metagenome assembly JAEEGL01 (sample SAMN16246548, study PRJNA631951) | gut metagenome | biome: gut microbiome; feature: rumen; material: fiber-attached | host: Bos | place: Iran: Karaj | collected 2018-10
AGTGTTCAGGAGATTGCGGGTCTGCGCCCGCAATGAGGCTCTGAGGGAGGGACTGCCAGAGGCCAATAGCCAGTGGCCAGTAGCCAACACTATCTGACAACCACCTTCTGCACCTTCACGTTGTCACCGTTGACGAGGCGGAGCATGTAGACGCCCGCGGCGGCGTTGACGTTGACGTTGGCGTTGCCGTTGATGGTCTCGGAGCTGATGATGCGGCCCATGACGTCGACGACTTGCAGGGTGGCCTCACCGTCGTTGGTGATAATGAAGCTGCCGTTGCTGAAGAAGGCGAAGTTATCGTTGTCACCGGTGGCGAACACCAGGCGGAAGCGCTGTGCGTAGTCCGTGGTGGCGGCGTCGAAGGTGTAGCTCGGGTTGGCGAGCAGGTCGACGTCGTTGCCGGTGAGGTTATCGATGAGGTGGAGGTAAGCGAAGCTCACTTCCTCGGCGGTGAAGCTCAGCGTGTAGGTGCCGTTCTTCTCAGCCTTGAAGCTGACGGGCATCTCGCCTTCGTTCTCGGTGTAGGCCACAGCGTAGTCGTTGCCTTCGACGGGCATGTAGACCTTCGTGCTACCCTTTCTGAACTGGATCTTGGGCAGGCCGTTGCCTTGGCCGAAGCGGACGATGGCGCGGTCCATGAAATTGTTGTCCTTGCTCACATTGAGGTTGAGCTTGCTGCCCGTATTGGTGGGAGCAGTGGTGCTGAAGGTCAAGGTCTCACCGTCGTTGGCGGCGATGACGAACACGCCTTCCATGGCATGGATGGCTTCGCCAGAGGTGGCCGTAAACACGTTGCTATTCTGCATGGTGTAGAAAGAGCGGTCGGCGGGCAGGTAGGCGTCTTCGGCGAAGGGGTTACCGACGAGGTTCCAGCCGGCCCAGCCGTCAGTGCCTTTCAGATCCAGAGTGACATCACCGTTGGTGTAGGCGATGCCGGTGAAGATGAGGTCGACATCTTGGCTGTTGGCGTAGAGGTAGCCCTTGCCGGGTTCGAGGTTGTAGCCGCCGTCGTTCTGGTCTTTATAGTTGATCCATTCGAGTTCTTGCTCTTGGTCGAAGTAGTAGAGGTCGTAGTCGTTCTCGAGCATGTTGGTCACATTTTCGGGGCTGACTTGGCCGATGGGCGAGGCGATCAGGTAGTAGCCACCATTGCCGTCGTAGGCTGCGATTTGCTTGGTGTATTGATTACCGATAACCACTTCAGAAGGTGTGACTTCATACGGGATAGGAATGGGGTTGTTACTCATATTGATAATGAAGTTGGCTGCACCATTTGTCACTTCAGGAGTGAATGTGTAACTTCCGAGTTCGACATCTTGCAAGACAGTGAACTGAGCGGAGAACACAAGACCGGTTGTCGTGTTAGGATTACCAGGAACCATTACGAGAGAATACTGAACCAAGTCAGGATGGTTATCATTGGGGAGTCCAGCCATTGCAATCTGACTTGCAGCAGCCACGGGACCTGCGGTCGGATTGCCATACACTTCAAATGCGTCAGTGTCGAATTGAATTCCAAGGACCAAACCTGTGAAACCATCATAGTTGCCGCTGGTCGGAGCTGCCATATAAGCTTCCACGGTGATGACATCGCCGGGTTGGGCTGCGGCCGGGGCAACCAAGGTGAACTGGACGGCGTTCGGGTCGGGAGTCACGGTCACGTTGATGGTGGCGGTGACTTCAGGATTCGAGACGGAAGCGATGGTGATGGTGGTGGTACCCACGGCAACGCCGGTCACCACGCCTTCGGCATCGACGGTGGCGATGGTCGCGTCAGCCGAAGTGAAGGTGACGGACGGGTCGGAGGCGTCGGCGGGAGCCACGGTGTAGCTGATCGTGGCGGTCTCGCCATTGACCACGGTGATGTCGTCGGCAGTGATGCCAGTGACGTCGATGCCGGTCACGGTCACGTTGATGGTGGTAGAGACACCTGAGCCGTCGGTGGCAGCGATGGTAATGGTGGTGTTGCCGGCGGCAATGCCAGTCACTAAGCCGTTGGCATCGACAGTGGCGATAGTGGCGTCAGCCGACGTGTAGGTAACGACCGGGTTGGTGGCATCGGCAGGAAGCACGGTGGGGGTGATGGTAGCGGTTGCACCTATAAGCAGGTTGATATCCGAGGCAGTGATGCTTTCGACAGGAACAGCCGGGATCTCAGGCGTGGTGAAGGTAGCTACGGCACTCCATTCGGTGGTGCCACCGTTGCCGTCGCAGTTGATACCCTGCACTTGCCATTCGTAGCCAGTATTGGGCTGAAGGCCAGTGAGCGTGGTCGTTGCGTCGGTGGGGTTGGGATTAACCGATACCCAGTTTTCGGTGCCATAGAGGCCGAAGTCGTCGACATACAGATAGTACTGGTCGGTGCAATTGAAGTGATGGATGGCGATGTAGCCTTGTTGTCCAGCATAGCTGCTCAAGTCGGCGGTGTACTCCACGTATGCATCAGTGGTGGTAGTTTCGCCAACCAAAGTGGTGTTGAAGTCAGAGACCGAATTTCCAGTGGTGGAAAGGAGGATCTCAAAATGCTCAGAGTAATTTGAACTTGATCTGGCATAACCACTCAGCCACACCCTCAGTGTACCTTGCAGGTCGAGTTGAGGTGAAACCAAATAATCGTCGGGGGTCGTCGTGACAGAACCATCCGAGCTATAAACGTAGCTGAGGTTATAGGCTCCGTTGTCGCCAGAATGGGATGTGGCGAAGCCTATCGACCAAGTGTTTCCATCGCCGTTGTTGTCGATGGTCGTCCAGCCCGTAGGCAGGGTAGCACTTTCAAAGCCTTCGTAGAAATACATTTCTCTGTATTGCACGTTGTAGCTGTCCTGGTTGTCGGACCAGCCCAAAGTGGCCGTAGTTGCCGTAATGTTGGAGGTGACCAATTCGGTCGGGGCGGAGCAGGCATCGGGGGTGGTGAAATACACCGAGCTCCAGCCGCTGGTGCCATCGGGATCGCCGCAGTCGGACTGCACTTGAGCCACATAGAGGGTCTCAGGGCTTAAACCAGTGATGTCGCATGAGTTTTGGCTGGTGGAAGGAAGCGTGGTGAAAGTACCATATGAGTATGTGTTAACGGTAGTATAGACACCGAAATCGTCCACGAAGATCCAGTCTTTTCCAGTATCGTTATGGCGGATGGCGACATAACCTTGTTGTCCAGCATATGCGCTTAAATCAACGGTTTTCATGGTCCAACTACTCGTAGCATCGCCCGGGGTGGCCACTTTTACAAAGTCACTAATGGCGTTGGTTCCTGTGGAGACCCAAACTTCGAGGTGCTCGTGCCAAGTTCCGTCATCAATCACCCAGAACGTCAAAACATCTCCCAAAGTCATTTGGGGCGACACGAGCCAGTTGTCAACGGTGCGGTCAGTTCCATCATAGCTTCTTGACATAGCCATATAATTGCCTGTATGGGGAGATGCCGAGGAGTTGCTTTCCATCAGATGCCAATCTGTGATATTAAAATCGTTAGTTTCTGTGCTTTGGTAACCTTCAATATAGATAGTCCAGTTGTCAAGGCCATTCTCAAAACTATCTTCAAAGACCGGTTCTAACGTTGTGCCATTGACGGTTGCCGTGGCGTACTGCACGTTATAGCTTTCGGCATTGCCGTCCCAGCTGATATGGGCCGAATTGATCGTAACATCGCTGGCGGTCACGTTGGTGGGTTTGAGGCAAGACTCCAAGGTAGTGAAGCTTTGGGCAACTGCAGTGCTATAGTCATCGTTGCCGCAGTTCTTACGGATGACGAGGGTGTAGTCAGTATCTGCAAGCAAGTTGTTCCAGCTCATGCTGCAAGTCGTGCCAGTGGCCGTAATTGAGCCGTCGAAGGTCGTCACAGTGCTGGGGCTGATGTTAGCACCCGCCACCATAGCATATTGGAACACATCGCCTGCTTCGGCATCCCAAGTCGCGGTGACACCGTGGGTGGCGATGCCGCTCAGGGTGAGGCCGGTGGGTTTGGCACAGGAAGAGGCCGAGTAATCGAGGCAGATTTCATCGAGACCAACACCGTAGCCATATTTACTGAGAGCTGCGAATCTTATGTATTTCGCTTCATCGGGAATCGCTAAAGCGGTTATTTGTGTCCAACTGCTTGCTCCACTTGTATAACTCGCTAAATTAGTGTAAGTCGTTCCATCAGTGGTATATTGCAAATAGATATAGTCAGTGTCTCCACTCCAGCTTGGGTTGATATACTTGAAGCTTATCGTTTTGTCTGTGAACGAAGACAAATCCGCGTTTAAAGTCAAATAAGTGTAAGCTCCAAGATTGCTAGAATAATAAGCACCTACATTATAAGAGCCTTCTCCTGCTGAGGAATAGCTGCTATTGCCTGTACCTGTTGTTCGTGCCCATGTATAACTTGAATTCTCAGCTGTCACGGTCCAGAAGCCTAAGCCGGTTTCGAAACCTTCACAGTCCGAAAGGTCTGCAACAGTGACGGCGCAGGTTGCTGTGTACGTTCCGTTCATGGTAGCGGTAATGGTGGCAGAGCCAGAGGTTATGCCGGTCACCGTGGCTGTGGTGCCATTGCCGGTCACCGTGGCCACGCTGTTGTTGCTTGAGCTATAGGTGATGGTAGGGTTGGTCACGTTGCCGTATGTGGCCGTAAGGGTTTGAGTGGAACCGGCGAGTACCGTTGCAGAGGAAGGATTGAGGGTAATATAAGGATTTGAAGAAGCTACATAAGTAAAGGTGGTTTTAGGAAGGAATTTTTGGCCGGAACCGGTTTGAGAGCCATATCCAGACCAAGCAGTATTAGTGGACTGTGATTCACCAACCCAATATGTGTGATTATAACTTGTATTTCCCGTTTGGTAGAAGCCTACAAGGAGATTCCCGCCATTATAAACATAATTAGAGGTGAAAGGAATATCAAATTCAACATTTGAAGCACCTGTCGCAATTGTGATAGTATTGCTGAAAACGGTAGTGGCATCGCTGCTTCCCGTATAACCCGTCAAGGTCGTAGCCGAAACCTCTTTAACAAACACATCGAATGTTGCGCTAATTTGATTACTGGTGCTACTAGAGGAAAGATAGAACTTCATGGCAGAAATACTACCGCCATTCATGGCGACTATCTTTTCTTTCGGAATGATAAACTCGCATTTAGACTTGCTGTCGGCCCAATAACCGTAAATTGGGACGTACTCATTGGTTGTCGTGTTATCTCCGTACACGGTCAACGTTGCTCTGTTCTGTCCATTCATTGCCAAAGGCACAAGAAGTGCCATCAGCAACATGATAAGTAATGATTTTCTTTTCATTTTCATTTTATTTTTGTTTAGTTATTTAAAATTCAAAATTCAATATTTTAGATTCCTGATTTCATTATTTGAAACGGTTAATATCTTTACTGGTTCATGACCATCGCCAACAGCATAGAGACGTCGTTGATGGTAATCTCGTTATCTCCGTCGACATCAGCATTAATGAGAGCTTGGCCTGTGAGTTGAGCGGTTCCCATAAGGTGGCCAACAAGGACGGAAACATCGTTGATGGTAAGCACTTCGTCGCAATCCACGTCGCCAGGGATGCCAGCAGGCAATGTGGTGAAGCTCACTGCTTCGCCGTAGGCGGTGCCGGCGCTGTTGGTAGCGTAAGCGCGCACATAGTAGGTGGTGTTGGCGGTCAAGCCGGTCATCGCGCTGGTGAAGCTGCCCGTGCCCGTGCCGTCGGTGGTATGGCTACCACTGATGGTCGGGTTCTGCGAGGTGCTCCAGCAGATGCCGCGTGCCGTGACGGTGGCGCCGCCGTCGGCAGTGACGTTACCACCGCCCGTGGCGGTGGTCTTGTCGATGTTGCTGATAGCCGTGGTGGTCACGGTAGGCTCCGTTGCCGGATTGACGACGGTGATGGTCTGGAGAACGGTCATCTTGTTATAACCGAACACGCAGAGGGTGAGTTCGGTGCCAGCAGTCATAGTGCCGTTGATGGTGATGTTGGCGGTATTGTTGCTAACCGTGGCTTTACCTAGGATGTTGTGGCTGGCATCAGTGATGGTGGCCACGGCGCCGTTGCCGTTGCTGACATTGACGGTGTAGGTGGTGGCGTTGCTTTGGATCGTACCGGCGTGGGTGACGGTCATGGCCTGCGGGGTCTTGGTACGGAGCATCAGGCTCGGGTCGCCGTAGAGCACCCATGCTTGGTAAGTGCCTTTAGCGGCATTATCAGTAGTGGAATAGTGGTCGAAGATGGCAAACAGGCTGTTGACACCTACGCCGCCCAATGTGTGTTTGATATTGTTGCTATAGCTTTCCACGAGGATGTCAACAAACTCGTCTTGGGCCCACATGGGCGGGATCCAAGGCTGTGAGATGTAGGAGAAGAAGCCGCCTATGGCTCCAGTTGGATTTGATCCATTGGTGGCGTGCATCCATGTTTCGGCGAAGCAATCTCCAGAAGAGTAATCATATTTACCCACCAAACAAGCCACAGAGAAGATGAAAGGAAGCTTGTTGTCGTTGGTCAAAGCGTTGACATTGGAATTCATGTAATAGTGCGACTGCCATCCGGTCTCTTCACCATGGTTGCAGTAGTTGATGATACCCACACCGCTATTGATATGGTTGCTGATGGTTGTCGTTGTGGATGAAGGATAGCCGCTCACACTCTTGTAGTCTTGATAGACAGTGGAATAGCCATAATTCAAGAGGTCAGTGCGGAGATTCTCGACATGTTGATAGTCATCCTCGCTGTAATGGCCTCCGCTGCCTGCTGAAGCGCTAATGCCTAAACCGTTTTGGCACCATGTAGCGCTGGTGGTGAGGTCTCTCTCGTAGGTGAGGATGCGGTTGACCTGTGTGGACACCTGGGATACGCTGCTGGCAGAGAAACGGCCGATGAAAAGGTCGTTGTAGATATCATTTCCCACGATTTGGCCATACAGGTTATCACCTTTTCCATCATAACCACTAGAGCCACCAGCAGTGAACGAATTGCCAGGAATCTGGGCCACGTCGCCGACGAGCAGCACATGGGTCAAGTTGTTGTTGGCGTTGTATTGGCTTTGGATGTAGCTTTTGATGGCCGAAGCGGTACTACCAGCGGTGCTGGTACCCACAATGGTGGTGTTGATGCCACGGGTCTTCTTCCAGTTGACGAAGTCGGTCATCGCGCTCAAGAAGTTGTCGTAGCAGATGATGAGCAGGTCGCCTTCCTCATCTATCGGGGTGTATTTGGCCATGCCCGCCTCGTAGTTGATGAAGTGACGCTGGTACGTGCTCTTGAAGTCGGGGTCCAGCTTCACTGTGTTGCCGCGGCGGGAAACCAAGGCATTCTCGCCGTTGTCGTCCACCTTGTACATCTCCACGGTCATGTCGTAGTAAACGCGGAGGGTCTTGGTGACGGGGTTGTAGGCGAAGGGGTAGACCACCATGTTCTGGCCACGGAAGTCGCGGATGATGTAAGGATCATAAAGATCCACATTGCTTGCCGGGAAGAACGCGTCCTGGCTGTAGCATTCGCCGTAGGTGTAAGGTACGGTTTCAGGGTCGATGGTACGGGGGAAGTCACCTTTGGAAGGTGCCACCTCGATGTTCTCGAAGTCTTGATACTTTGCGCTGACGACACGGATGTCCATGCGGGCACGGTCACCAATCATCACAGGGATGCCCGTCATGGGCACGCTAGGTTCGCCAGCCTGAGCCGTGCTGACGGCCTTAGGCATCGAGATCACGAAGGCTTCACCACGGGGCGTGGTGACGACCGTGGTGTAAAATCCCGGGACCTGCAGCTTGACCAGAACCTGATCTTCGGAAGAAGAAATCAATTCCTTCTTGAAGGAGTCTGGTGTGTTGCTGGTAATACTCTTCCATTCTTGCGCCATTGCCGTTAAGGCAAGAGTAAGGATGAAAAATGAAACAAATGCTTTTTTCATATTTGAAATGTTGAATAGTTATCTTTATTGGTTCATCACCATCTCCAACAACATAGAGACGTCGTTGATGGTTATCTCATTGTCTCCGTCGACATCAGCATTAAGGAGATTCTGGCCTGAGATCTGAATGGTTCCCATAATGTGTCCAACAAGGAGGGAAACATCATTGACAGTAATAAGTCCGTCACCATCTGCGTCGCCAGGGATGCCGTCGGGCAAGGTGGTGAAGCTCACCTGTTCGCCGTAGGCGGTGCCGGCGCTGTTGGTGGCGTAGGCGCGCACGTAGTAGGTGGTGTTGGCGGTGAGGCCGGTCATCGCGCTGGTGAAACTGCCCGTGCCCGTGCCGTCGGTGGTATGGCTACCACTGATGGTCGGGTTCTGCGAGGTGCTCCAGCAGATGCCGCGAGCCGTGACGGTGGCGCCGCCGTCGGCAGTGACGTTACCTCCGCCCGTGGCGGTGGTCTTGTCGATGTCGCTGATGGCCGTGGTGGTCACGGTAGGTGCCGTTGCCGGAGTGACGACCTCGATGGTGCCGAAATAGGGCTGGTATTGCTGGCGGGTGACGACCACATAGAGTGTGCCGGTGCTCGGGATGGCATTGGTGAAGTCCACGGTGGCCACGCCTGAGGTGTTGGCAACGCCCACGCCGTAGATGACTGAGCTATTGTCGGTGATGGCGACGTAGGAACCAGCCAAAGCGTTAATGGTGATGGAGGTGGAGCCAGCGTCGACGGTGCTAGGCAGCGTCACGGTGTTGGCTTCCGGCTTGGTGACATAGGGCATCACGGAGCCGTCGCCGAAGGTGTGGTAGTATTTGAAATAATACCTGTATCCTGCATCTGTGTCATAACCATTAGAATTGTTTTCAGCAGCTGTAACAGCAATATTGCCAACAAAGAGCAACGATGAGGCTGAATTCCAATAATCATCTCTGAACATGGCATCATAAACACCTGTTGTTGTATTTGAAGTAGTGGCAGTGCCTTGCAAATTATAATTGCTATTGAAATGGATACCTGAACCAACAGCCCAATAATAATCCTCCATCCAAATGGAATAGTCTGAGCAACCAATGTAAGCGATAGCACCGGCATTGGGAACGCGGATCATCGTTTCGGCGAAGCAGGCATTGGTGCCAATGGCAGAACCAGGAGAATAGGTAGTTGTGGTATTGTTGAAGTTACCCGTGAGGCAGCAGTTGCCCACGCCGAAGAAGTATTTGCCGGTGTTGGTCAAAGAGGCAACATGGGCGGCTGTCATCTTAGGCTGATACCATTCTTGCTTGTCGCCATGGGCGGTGTAGTTCAAGAAGCAAACGCCATTGTTGATGCCTTGATAGCAGCCATTGTTGCTGCCGCTGTAACCTTGTGTGGAGCTCGTCGATATGGTGGCCTTGATGGTACCACCGCTGAAACCGCCGTAAGTAGTGTTGCTTGAATTGAAGTAATAGGTAGTGGCATAGTTAATGGTAGGCCGTGCAACAAGGCTGGTCCATGTGGCATCCCAGCCACCGACAAGGATAACATTGTTCAAGTAGTTACCGCCGTCGGTGAACTCGTATTTCTCGTAAGTCAACACCTTATTAATATAATTGGACAGGTGTGTGGTGTTCTCCACCGACATACGGCTGTAGTACATGTCGGGGAATACATTATTGCTGTTTGTTGAGAAATTGACTGAGGCGTATCCCAGGTCTGAGGCCACATTTCCGACATCGCTATCTTCGTAATAAGCAGCGTAATAAGGAACTTGTCCGGTGTCGCCGATCACGATAAGATAAGTGTAGGCGTTGCCAGCTGTGACAGAAGCGTTATACTTGTTCTTGATAAACGAAGCGATGGCGCTTGATGTAGTTCCAGCATTGTTGGAGCCGGAACCAGTATAATAAATGTCCACATAGTAGCCTTTCTGGAGTTTCCATTGCAGCCAGCTGTTGAGGGCGGAATTGCCTTGGAAGCCTGAATAGCAGATCACCAACATCTTGACCGGTGCGTTGTAGAGGTCGGGATGGTCGGTATAGGCGTCTCTTGTGCCGCCTGTCAGCATGTCGAAGTTGAAGATCTGGTTATAGACACTATTGAAGGCGGGACTGCTTGTGGCCTTGAACATCAGTTCCGTGCTTTCGGCATCGCCGTTTTGGAAGTCAACGTTCACTTCAATGTCGTTGAACACCTTCACGGTGCCGGCGACAGGGTTGTAGCGGACAGGACGCACGATGAGGCGGCCGAGGGTGATGCCACGCATGGTGCCGAGCACCTCGACCATGGCAATCGGGTCGTCGTTGTAGCTGTTGCGGGCGTAGGCGGCCTCGCTGAAGGCGTATTCCACCGTGCTGGGGTCAACGTTCTTGCGGACAGGTGCCTGCATGGAGGCAATCGTGCCCATGCCGTAGTCGCTCAGGGTGTATTCCGTTTCGGAATGGGCACCCACCGTAACAAAAGGCGTGGCTCCTGTAGGGATGGCGATGATTCTAGTAAACATCGGCAGCTGCGGCTCGCCAACGTTGCCGTAGGGGAAGGTGCCATCGATGTAGAGCTCTGTGAGTTCACCACGTGTGGTCTGGATTTGTTGTGCGTTAAGGCTGGAGAAAGCGAATGAAGCACTAAGGCCTGTCATATCGCTCCTCACGCATTCCGCCTTGTCGGCAGTACGCAGCTGGATGGCTTGCTGTGCCCATGTCGCCAGCGGAGTGCAGACGATCATCAGCAACAGAAACAGTAAAGAATTTCTTTTCATTTTCTTTGTTGTTCGTTTATAAATAGTTAATCTCTAGTCTATTCCTTCACGAAGTGCTTGGCATGGCGGCTGTGCTCCGTATATATATTAATAAGGTATGCTCCGGCAGGGAGGTCGGCCACGTCGAGGTCGAACGTCTTGGCGTCTACGGTCACGCGACGCACCAGGGCGCCCGTCATGTCGTAGAGGTCGCAACGCTGCACGGCTTCTTCGCTCTCCACATGCACGCGGTCGGCGGCAGGGTTGGGGTAGAGGCTGAGCGCGGGTGCCGAAGGCGTGTCGGCCACGCCGTCCCACGAGCGGTAGAGGGTGATATCGTCGACCACCAGCATGAACTGGTCGGTGCAGCCGAAGTGGCGCAGGGCCACCCAGATGTCTTGTCCTTGGTATTCGCGCAGGTCGATGGCGAACTCATACCAGCCGCCTTGTGCCTTGGCTTCCATGGTGGTCTCCCAGATGGTGGTGAAGTCGGCGGCGTCGGTATTGCCCGTGGTGGAGACGGCCACGCCGAAGTGTTCGTAGGGGTAGTTGGCGTCTTGCGCGCAGGCCCTGAAGGTGATGCAGTCGTAGTTGAGCTTCCAGGGGCACACCAGGTAGTTGTCAGGGGTGAGGGGGAGCTCCAGCAGCTCGTCGCGTGACTGCGAGCCGACGCTGTAGGGGTTCTCGAAGTTGCCCCAGTTACGCTGGAGGATCCACTCGTAACCGTCGCCGTCGGCATCGATGTTGGTCCAACGCAGGTAGGCGTCGTTGAAGTCATAGAACTGGTCGCCGGTAGGAGGCTCGGGCGGGGTGGGGATGTAGTCGCCCAAGGCATAGATGGCGATGAAGTTGGGGCTCGACGGCGAGTCGCCGAAGAAGCAGATGCTGCCGTTGTATTCGCCGACGAAGGCACCGCCAGCGCCGCCATAGGCCACATAGCCCGGGGTGTTGGCGAACTCGAGTTCGGCGGTGGGGTTGAATACACCCGTGGTGATGTTATAGTCGTAGACGTAAGGGTAGATGCCCACGTTGCAGAACATGTAGAGGTGGGCCTCGCCTTCCTCGTCCATGAAGTAACCCGAGCCGTTGCAGTAGGTGCCACTGGGCGGCACGCTGGCCACGGTCTCCACCCGCTGTCCCTGGCGGTCGATGCGCATCAGGCTGCTCGAGGTGCCGATCCAGAAGCCGTCGTTAACGGGGTCGTAGGAGCAGTGGCGGATGGCCTCGCTCGGCGTGTTGACATAGCCGATGAGGGCCTTGTTGGCCAGGTCGACGCAGTAGAGGCGCGTCTCGTAGTTGACACCGCCGCCGTAGAAGTATTGTCCGTCGTAGGCGAGGTCGCGGAGATGGTCGCAGCCCTCGATGTCGAACTCCTCGACGAGGTTGCCCTCAAGGTCGTATTTGTAGAACATGGAGTTGACGGGCGGGTTGTTCTCAGGTGCCTTCGAATAGGTGCTGGTGTAGATGTATTGGCCGTCGGTGGCGATGTTTTGCTGACGTCCTGTCGAGGCGCGGAACGAGGTGACATAGTCCCACATGTCGCGCGAGCCTTGCTCCTGTGCAGTCATAGGCACCAAGGTAGCGAGAAGGAGAGCGATCAGTAAATATTTAATTTTCATACAGCTATGTTGATTAAAGGGTATAAAAATGCTATTATAATGGCCGTCAAAGTTACAAAATTTTTGTTTAACTATATAGAATAATAAAATTAATAATGAGGTTTCTTTCGGGAATGGAGCTGTCAGTTAGGGTATCCAACGGCGGCTTGTGACGGTTACATTTCGTAAACGTTACTTGCCGCCGTAGTATAACAGTGAAATCTACTCCATTCCCGAAGGGAACCTCACAGTTCTTCCCGCAAATATTTCGCTGTATAGCTTTCCTTGCTCTTGGCGACTTCCTCGGGCGTGCCTTGGCAGACGATGCGGCCGCCCCTGTCGCCGCCCTCGGGACCCATGTCGATGACGTAGTCCGCCATCTTGATGACGTCCATGTTGTGCTCGATGATGAGGACGGTATTGCCCTTGTCGACGAGTTTGTTCAGCACATGCATCAGCACCTTGATGTCCTCGAAGTGCAGGCCCGTGGTGGGCTCGTCGAGCACGTAGAGCGTCTTGCCCGTGTCGCGCTTGGCCAGCTCGGTGGCCAGCTTCACGCGCTGTGCCTCGCCGCCGCTGATGGTGGTGGAGGCCTGGCCGAGGGTGAGGTAGCCCAAGCCGACGTCTTTCAACGTCCTGATCTTCTGAATGATGCTCGGGATGTTCTCAAAGAACTCCACGGCCTCGTTGATGGTCATGTTGAGCACGTCGTTGATCGACTTGCCCTTGTAGCGCACCTCGAGGGTCTCGCGGTTGTAGCGTTTGCCTTGGCATTCCTCGCACATCACGCTGACGTCGGGCAGGAAGTTCATCTCGATGACGCGCACGCCCGCGCCCTTGCAGGCCTCGCAGCGACCGCCTTTCACGTTGAACGAGAAACGTCCCGCCTTGTAGTTGCGGATCTTCGACTCGGGCAACTCGCCATAGAGCTTGCGGATGTCGTCGAACACCTTGGTGTAAGTCGCTGGGTTAGAGCGTGGTGTGCGGCCGATGGGCGCCTGGTCGATCTGGATGATCTTGTCGATTTTCTCCAGGCCCTCGATGCTGTCGTAGGGCAGCGGCTCCTTCACCGAGCGGTAGAACTTTTGGCTGAGGATGGGGGAGAGCGTCTCGTTGATGAGGCTCGACTTGCCCGAGCCGCTGACGCCCGTCACGCAGACCATCACGCCGAGAGGCAGCTTCAGGTCCACATCCTTGAGGTTGTGCCCCCTTGCGCCTTTGATAGTTAAGAAGTTGTCTTTCAGTGGTATGCGTCGTGTCGTCGGCACCTCGATCTGTCGTTTGCCGTTGAGGTAGTCGCAGGTGATGGAGTGGCCGTTGCGAGTTTCGGCGGGCGTGCCGGCGAAGACGACTTCGCCGCCGTGGCGTCCGGCGCCGGGGCCGATGTCGACAATGTAGTCGGCGCTGAGCATGGTCTCCTTGTCGTGTTCCACCACGATGACCGAGTTGCCGATGTCGCGCAGCTCCTTCAGCGACTCGATGAGGCGTTGGTTGTCGCGCTGGTGCAGGCCGATGCTGGGCTCGTCGAGGATGTAGAGGACGCCCGTCAGCTGTGAGCCGATCTGTGTGGCCAGACGGATGCGTTGCGCCTCACCACCCGAGAGCGAGGCCGCGGGACGGTTCATGCTGAGGTAGTCGATGCCGATGTCCAGGAGGAAATGCACGCGCTTGTGAATCTCTCTCAAGATCTCCTTGGCGATATCGTTTTGTCTTTCAGTGAGTTTGCTAGGTAGCTCGTCGATCCATTGGCCGAGGCTGAGCGTGTCCATGTTGGCCACCTCGGCGATGTTTTTGCCGTCGATGCGGAACCACTGCGCCTCTTTCTTGAGTCGTGTGCCGCCGCAGACGGGGCAGGGCACGTGGTTCATGAACGAGCCGGCCCAGCGCGCGATGGCGGCCGAGGCCTCCTCGTTGTTTTGGCTCTCAATGAAGTTGATGATGCCCTCGAAATTGATTTTGTAGGTCGAGGTGATGCCGAGGGTCTCGCGTTTCACGTCGAAGGTCTCGTTGGTGCCGTAGAGGATGACGTCGAGGGCCTCGTCGGAGATGTCTTTCAACGGCGTATCGAGGGTGAAGCCGTATTTCAGCCCTATGGCTTCGAGCTGCCTGAAGATCCAGCTGCCAGCCTTGTATTCGCCAGCGGGAGCGAGGCCGCCCTTTCGGAGGCTGAGGTTGGGGTTGGGGATGAGCTTGTCTTTGTCGACGACGGCGATCTCGCCCAGGCCGTTGCACTTTGGGCATGCGCCGTAGGGTGAGTTGAACGAGAAGGTGTTGGGCTCGGGGTCTTCGTAGGAGAGGCCGGTGGTGGGACACATCAAGAGTCTGCTGAAGTA
>JAEEGL015431355.1_pt1 | contig 14531 bp, 6 predicted proteins | sample 9134231 | NCBI WGS metagenome assembly JAEEGL01 (sample SAMN16246548, study PRJNA631951) | gut metagenome | biome: gut microbiome; feature: rumen; material: fiber-attached | host: Bos | place: Iran: Karaj | collected 2018-10
TCATTAGATTTGATATTATTATCAACAACATTCAAATTATTTGTTTTAGAAAAACAAGGAAATATTGAATTTGAATTATTTGGAATTATATTTCGATTATTTCCTATTTTATTATTACTCATTGAATTTTCATTTAATTTATTTTCTTTATTAATATTATTTTTATCATTTTTTTCAAAAATTTCTTTCTCTAAATTTTCAAGAACTTCATTATTTTGTTCTTGAGAATTAAATAAATTTAAACTTTTATTCTCAAAATTTTCATTATTTTTTATATTATTTTCATTATCAATAAAATTTTTATAATTTTTTATTACATTTTTATTCTGATTCATAAATGAATTATTATAAATATTTAAATTATTATTTATTTTATAATCACTTTTATTATTATCATTATTATTTTTCCTAATAAAATCCAAAGAAAACTGTTTAATTAAATCCTGATTTAACTTAAAACAATTATTTTTTTGAATTAACTTCTGCTCGACTTCTTCAATAAATTTATCTAATTGTTCTTCATTCATATGTTTATCACGAAGAAATTTATCTTTAGCCTTTAATAAAGCAAAATCAAAAAAATTAAGTAATTGTTTTAATTTGAATTTTTTACAAAATTGATGATTATTATTATAAAAATAACAAGAAGCGATTTTTCTTAATTGGGAATAAAATCTATTTTTAATGGAATTTTCAGTTCTATGAAGAAAAATAGGTGAAATTTTTTTCCAGCTTCCATATTTTTTATAAAAAATAAAAATTAACAAATCTTCTTCACAAGTCCAAAAACCTTTTTTAACATTAGGATTTAGACTATTATTCCAATGTTCACTACATTGTTTCCCATTTCTTCCAGGAATAATTTTAGAACATAAACTCCATTTTCTAGGTCCTTCTTTTTTTACCCATTCATATAATTTTGCATTTTCTTCTTCTGTCCATGGCCCTTTTACTAATCCAGGTTGAAGAATCTTTCTCCATCTTTGCAAACATTGAATTCCTGTTCTTCCTGGAATGTTTATTGAGATTTTTTCCCAATTTTTGTAATCATATATTTTCACTAAAGATGATAATAAATTATCCTCTTCTTTTGTCCATTGTCTTTTCTTTTTTAATGACATTAATATGTTATCTTTATTTTCACTATTCATTTTTTTTCTTTTTTTTTGTATTTTTTTTTGCAATTTTTTTGCGGTTTTTTCAAGTTTATTTATTGTTTTTTAAAAATTAGTTTTTTAAAAAAGTTTTATTGGGTTTTTATATTATTTTTTTTCAATTTTAAGGTTTTTTAATTGTTTTTTTCAATAGATGATTTTTATAAAGATTTTTTAATGAGTTTTAATTGATTTTTTTAGGTTTTGGAAATATTTTATTTTAAAAAAAAATGTATATTTAACGAATATATAAATAAATAAATTTTTAAAATAAAAAAATATTTTTTTATTCTTTTAAATAAAACAATTTTTATTTTTAAATAAAAAATAAACATAAGCTTTTTGAATAAAAGTAATAAAAAAATTAAAGAAGAATATAAGATGATTTCATTTTTATTATTTTGATTATATTATTATATATTATTTTAAAAATTAACTAATTTAATTTCCATTATCTTTAAGATCATTTTTTCTATTAATAATAACTTCTCTCATTCTACTAACATCCCTACTTCCTTTATATTCAGAATCTTTCATAGCAATATTTTCAGTAACAGCTTCCCAAGGATTTAATTTACCTTCTTTTAATAATTTTTTATTATTTAAAAATTCAAGTTCTTTATTTTCATTTTCTTTTTTTTTTAAAGCAATTTTTTCACTTCTCTCATTCATAAAATTATTTAAATATTCACTTGCTTTTTCTCTTAATTCTTTTTTTTTTTCTAATTCAAAATTAATTTTTTCTTCTATTTTTTTCCTTCTTTCAATTTCTTCTTTTTCTCTTTCTTCTAATCTTTTTACTTCTTCTTCATCAATTGGAACATTCATAATATTATTTAAATCTATATTTGAATTCATACCACCCAAATTATTCATATTATTTAAATTATTCATATTATTTAAATCATTCATATTATTTAAATCATTCATATTATTTATATTATTCATATTTAAATCATTCATATCATTTAAATTATTCATTTCATTGAAATCCCGCATTTCTTCAACATTTAAATTATGATCTCTATTTGAATTTGAATTCATATCTTTTAACATACTCGTTTTTTCTAAATATATATTATTATTTAATTCTCTATTTTGAAATGATTCCATATTTTCGTTTGATTGAGGCATTTCAAAATTTGATTCTCCTACGGTACTATCTGGTACTTGTTCAAAGTTCATTTTTTTATTATTTAATACTTTTATTTTTTTTGAAGATTTTAATTTTTTTTATTTAATGATTAATATAGCTCTATATAATAAATGATAATTATTCAATTACAATAATAAAGTTTTCTTTTCATTAAAATGAGCACATAAAAAATAAAATAAATTAAATTGAATATTCACAATCCTTTTACATGTTTCATAGAAATTTAATATAATTACTCAATTTATGAATCAATTATTTTTAAACTTGATCATGAAAATAAATTAAAAATGTTCATTCTTATTTTATAAATGCTTTGAAATAATCTGAAATTCTATATTTTTAATAATCATTAATGATGCTAAAAAAATCTTGAAAAAAAACTCATGATATTATTGAAATAAGGATTAAAGCTTATTGAAATTTCTTTTGTTAATTTTGAAAATTTTTTATTGTGCTTATTTAACTTTTAATAAGTAATTAATATTTTTTTTATTTTATTTTTTCTTATTTTTTTTTAATATGTTTGAATTATATATGGAAAATTAAAAATAAATTTTTTTTGTGATTAATTAATTTTTAAATTTATATTATTAATTTAAATTTCTTCTTCATTTACTTCGATTTTTTTTTTTTTTCGGAGGTAAATTACCTTTTGTTTCCAATTCTCTATTAGTCTTATTATCAATAGATTCGAATTTTTTTTCTTCTTCTTCGGCTTCTTCATTTTCTTCTTCTTCTTCTTCTTCTATTTCATGAACACTATCTTCATCTTTTAGAATTTCATTTCTTTTATCTTTTTTTTTTTTTTCTTTATTATAAGAAACAATTCTGAAAATAGCATAACCTAAAGCAAATAAAAGATAAAGAACAGCAATAACAAGACCACCAATAATAAAAGAAATTAAAGCATTAACAGATAATTTTTGATATCTTTTAAAGAAAGCAGTAATATAAATAAAACATATTATTACAATACCATATTGAATGATAAAATATATTATAACTTTAGCATAAAAATAACACATGAAATCATTTAATTGTTGTAAACCTTTTATTTTATGATTAGGACTTTCTTCTAAAATATTTAATAAAGTAGGATTATAAATAACTAATTTATGAAAGAAAAACATTATTATATTTGAAACAAAAACTCCAATTATACCATTTAATATTATTGTCATGAAATCTAATTTTTTTTGTAATTCAAATTGCTTATGAACTGAAGTATCACCATATAATAAACATGTAATAAATAAATTAAATAATATTGATATTAAAAAAAATGATATATCTAATGAATAACTCATATGCTTTTCATGAAAATATATTATACGAACAAATTCCATTTCTTGTGCAAATTTTCTTAAAAAAAAAAATTTAAATTTACCATAATCTGCTTTTTCAGGAGGATTATATTTTTCATAATCTTTTTCTTTATAATGCTTTTCTTTTATTTCTTCAATCTTTATTTCTTCATTAATATTATCATTTTCCTCTTTTTCTTCTAAATTTTCATTATTTTCATTTTCCTTATTTTCTTCTTCTTCTTTTTTTTCTTCATTTTTATTTTCATTATTTTTATTTTCTTCATTTTTATTTTCTTCTTGTTTTTTTTCTCCTTCTTTTTTATCTCCTTCTTTTTTTTCTCCTTCTGTTTTATCTCCTTCTTTTTTTTCTCCTTCTTTTTTATCTCCTTCTTTAGGCGGATTAGAAGGTAATGTTTTATAAATTAAACTTTTAGTATAATGAATTTCACAACAGCAGAAAATAAAAGAGAGCACAATAAGTGCAATTAAAATAATAAAAGAAATAAGAAATCCAATATTCATTGAAAAAGAAAAACAATTAAAAACATCAAAATTTAGCATTTTATTTAATCCTTTAGGATAAACAGGAATATTTCCTGAAGTTTTTGTTGAACACATAGTATCATTTGAATAAAAATGTTTTACTTTGTCTTCTTGATTTATATCTGCTATTATAAATACATTGTTACAAAAATCTTGATAAAATTTATCATTTATATCACATATTTGATATCCACTTGATTCTATTTTCTTTAAAATATCATCTTCTATTCCTACTTCTCCTTCTAATGTTATTTCAATTTTATGTATAAGAAATATTGAAAAAAGTATTTTCAATGAATTTTTCATTTATTTTTACTATTATTATCATAGATTATTTTAATTTGTTTTTTTTTTAATTTTTTTATTTTATTTTTTTCTTTTTTAAATTCAATAAAAGTAAAATATTGAAATAATCTTCAAATATTTATTAATTATATAATTTTCATGTTGCTTAAGCTTGATCTTTATTTATTCTACAAGCAATATAATTATGTTTTTAAGATGATTTCTAATATTTATTTTAATAAAAATTATAATATTTCTCAATTAATTTATATTTTTTTATTTCCTTTATTTTTAAATTAAAAAACATAAGAAATGCAGGAATTATTAGAAGAAAAAAATGAAAAAATTAAAAATATAAACTTTAAAAATCAAAAAGAACATATATTAAAAAATGAAAATTTAAATAATAATAATAATATAAATGAATATTTAGATAATGAAAAAGAATTAGAACAACCATTTTTTATAATGACATTAGAATTTGAAAAAGGAAAATATAAAAAAATAAAAATATATCCTGATTCAGATCCAACTGAATTAGCTTTTAATTTTTGTAAAGTTAATAATTTAGATTTTGCCTCTATGAAATATATTAATTCTGAAATTGAAACTTTGTTAATGAAATTCAAAAGTAATTCAAATTTAGAAGAAATGACTAATAATTCTATTCAAGAAGTCGAAGAAGAAAATGTTATAACTGAAAAAACTCTTAATTCAATTGAAAAAAGTAAAGAAGATTTATTTAAAAAAGATATAAATGAAAAAAAAAGTGAAAATAAATTATCATCTCAAGAATATATTTATTCAAGTTTAGAATCAGAAAAAAAAATAAATAACATTTTAAATAATAACAATAATAATAAAATAAAATTATTAAATTCAAAAGATGAAATATTTAATTTTGAAAAAAAAGAAAATAATATAATAAATTTAATAGAAAAAGAAAAAACAAATAAAAACAAAGAAGAAAGTGTTGAGAAAAATAATAATCCTTCAATAACAGTATCAAATAATAATACAATGAAAGTAGAAAGTGCAAATATAACAAATTCAGTAAGAACAAATAAAGATCCAAGAACTTCAGCAGATTCAAATTTAATATCAAATACTTCTTCTTGTGATTCTCCTAAAGGAAAAAATGAAAAAATTCAAAGTTTAGAAGAAATAAAAGAATTATCACAAGATCAAAATATTTTGAAAGAAAAATTTATAGAAAATTTTAATAATACATCTAATGAGCATAAAAATGTTAATTTTTTTAATTATTTTAATTTTGATAAAATTTCCAAAGTTTCTAATAATAATATTAATAAGTGCTTCACTGATGATAATTATAATAATTCTTCAAACATTAATAATAGGATTGATAGTCAAAATAATATTAAAAGTTTTTCTCCTATTCTTTCTTCTAATAATTCTAATAAACCTGAAATTAAAAAAAATAATATTAAAAATCAAATTTCAATTTTTGATAAAAATAATGAAAATAAAAAAAGAGAAATATTTAATTTTAGAGGAAATATTAATTTTCAAAATAATATTCCTTTTAAGTTTCCTTATGATATATTAAATAATTATAATGAAAATTTAAATAAAAAAAATGTTATCTTTTCTCATCCTGATATTAATGAATTATTAGAATTAAAAAAAAAAAAAGATGAAGAAATAAGAGCTTTAGAAGAAGAACAAATTATTGAATTAAATGAAAAAAAAGATTTAGAAGAAAAACAAAAAATTTTAGAAGAAGAAGATAAAAAAGAAAGAGAAGAATATTTATTATATGAAAGAAATGAAAAAACAAAAAAATTAATTAAAGATTTTTCAAGTGAAAAAATAGAAAATAATATTAAAAATAATATATCAAAAACTAATAGAAATTCTCCTTCTCAAATAAATAATATTTCAAATAAACATCATTTAATTTTAGATGAAATTGATAATGATTTTCCAAATAAATTTTTATCTCAAAAATTTGAAAAAGTAATGAAAAACCATAAGAAATTAAAAGATAATAATACAAATATAGAAAAAGAATTATCAAATCAATTCAACATAACTTCAAATAAGACAGGAAGAAATAATAATTATAGTAATAATAATATATTAGTTGAAAAGAGTATAGATATATTTTTAAGCGGAAAAGACATTTTTAAAACAAATAAAGAAGAAAATTTAATATATAACCTATCATCAAATTTAGATATAAGTATAACAAATAGAAATTTAACAAATACAAATACAACAAATAATAATAATCAATTACAAGATATATCTCAATTAACAAAGCAAATAAATAGAATATCAACAAATAAGAAAAGTAATCATAAACATATTCCTTTACCAACATCACCGTCAAATTTAACAACAAAATATAAAAATAATAAATTATTTCAATATGAAATATTAGAAGGTAAAAAAGATTATTATTATGATCCTTCATTTTCAAAAAATAAAGAATATTCACATATTAAATCATATACTTCAGGTAATTTAATTAATATTACTCAAAGATCTTCTAAAAAAAAAAATAATAGAAGTTTAAGTCGAAATCATTCTAAAAGTAAAAGTCAAAATATATTTAATAAATTATATAAAGAAGTTGAAATTAATAAACAATTACCAAAAAGACCTTATAATTTTAGTTATAGAATAAATAATTTAGGATTCACTTTTGATGGTCAAAATTATTTTACTAATATTGAAGATAAGAAAAATATTAAAAGTTTAAAAACTAATTTCAATAATATTAATAATAATTTTATTCATTATAATTTACATAGTGAAAATAATGATAAAGGAAAAAAAATGAATTATGGAGAATATTTATATAAAAGAGGTATTGAAGAAAGAGATTTAAGAAATGAAAAATTACAAAAAATTAGAAGTAAATTAGAAAAAAATGATAAAGATAAATATTTATTTAAACCTAAAATAAATAAAAATTTTCGCCCTTTAAGAAATAAAAGTATGTTTGAAATATCTCAATATCAAATTAATGAAACTCAAGATTTATCAAATGAAGTAAAAGAAAAAAAAGATTCTTCAAAAAAAAAGAAACAAAAAAACATTAATTTACTTAATAAAAATAATAATGAATTTCAAAATCCTTATATTCAAAAAAAATTAGATAAATTAAAAAAAGATTTTGAACAAAAATATACTTTTAAACCTAAAATAAATGATAATTATAATTTTTCTCCTGGATTAAATTTCTTTAAAAAACAAGAAATATATAATGAATATGCTCAAAAAACAGATATTACTAAAATTGACAATTGTAAAAAATTTCCTAAAAATAATTCTTTGTCAAGAACAAAAAAAAAAGGAAATTTTAAGAAAAAAAATAGTTTTAATACTTGTTGTTCTGCTTTAATGTTACGTAATAAACCTGTTAACTAGGAAAATGAATATTAAATATATATTAAAATTTAATATTTTTCTTGAATATGTTATTATTTTTATATATATATAAAGGATAATTTAAATCACAATTTTAATAATTAAAAAAATATAAATTATTTTTTTGTTTTTAAATATTTTGCAAAATTGTGCAAATTTTTAAATTTTAATTTTAAAAAAAATTAAAAAAATGAATTAGCATTATCACAATTTAATTCCAAATTTATCTTTATTCACATTTCATCAATTAAAAAACAAGAAATCATTAATTTCATGTTTCCTAAATCCAAGTGTAAAGACATCTCCTATATTAAAAGAAATATATGGAATAAATACATATATAAAATCAATAAATATAATTGTCAATTATATTATACAAAAAAAATTAGAGATTGAGGGATAGATTATTTTTATATATTATTTTTTGAATTGATAAAATAATAATTAAAGAAACATAATATTTAACTGAAAAAATAGCAGATCAAATAAAAAATATATTTCATTAAATTAAAAATAAAAATGAACTATTATTATTATTGAATATAGAGGATATTTAACCTAGTGTTATTGCTAATTATATTTTAAGGATGAAGCTTTAAATTTTTAATTAAATTAAGAATGGAAAAGAAAATGCTATTTTGGAGATTTAAGGTTTGAATTTAATATAAAATAAAATGAACCTTTAGTTATTGAAGAAAAAGAATTAATTTAAATTTTTTGTTTTAATTATTTTTTTGTAGTTTTTTTATTAATTATAATTTATATTTTAAATAAAAACAAAATATTTTTTAAAAATTAATTTATTTATTGAATTTTATTCATTTTTATTTCTCCTAAATATATTGCTCCATAATTAGGAGAATATATATTATTAGCATTATAAGGTTGATTCCTATTTTTAGTAATCATTTCAATTTTGTCTTTATAAAAATGAATATCACCATTTATATTAAAATCACCATTATCATTATGTCCATATCCAATAATTTTAATTTGATTAAAATAATCATCATTTAAAAAACTTAAAAAAAATTCTTCTTCAATTGTCCTATCATTATTAATATAATATCCTATATATTGTCCACTAAAAAAAGGAGTTATTATTTGATGAATATTATCATTATCAATAATTAAAATTTGAGTAATATTTTTATTTCCAATATTTAGATAAAAATAATCTCCTTGAATGTTTTTATTTATATTAAAATTATAATTTGAATTTTTAATTTCATATTTTAATAATTTATAAGCTAAATTATTATTTTGTTTATTTAATAAATAAGAAACTGGTTGTTCTTTATTATTATAAATCCAATTACCTATTATTTCAATTTGATTAAAAGTTGTTCTATAAATTAAATAACCTTTTATTAATATTTCAATCTTTTCATTTTCATTTATTTTTAATAATTCATTTTTATCAATATATGATATATCAATAATATCACTATTTTCTTCACTCTTTTTTCTAAGTTTTTTCCTTAGATTATAATTTTTTTTATTTTTTAAATTTTTTTTTTCTCTTTTTTTTCGTTTCATTTCTTTTTTTTTTATATTTTTTTTTAAATTAATTTAAATATAAAATGTTGTTCTTTATTTGGTTTTCTTGTAAATTTTGAGTGATTATACTAAATATATTCTATTTTTTTTTATTTATTTATTTTTTGGGTTTTTAAAAATTAAAATTTTTTCTGGGTTATTTTTATTTTTAAAATTATAATAGTTTGAAATATTTTTCATTTTGATTTTATTAAATAATAGATTTATTTTTATATATTTTTTATTTTTATATATTATTTATATTTCTTTTTTCTTGAACATTACTTATATTGAGTATTATTACATAATATTCCTAACGCAAATTTAATTACTCTAATAAATTTACTTTATTTTTATTTTTAAAATTTTTTTACAATCCTATAAATTGAGATTATAATTACTTTCATTGAAAATAATTTTTTTTAACCTTCTAATACAAATAAATATTTCATATAAAGAGTCTAATTTAACTAAATTATCATTATCTTTTTTAAAATCAAAAATATCTCCAATAAATTCATTTAAAAATAATTCAAAAAACTTTCTTTGAATTATTTCAGTAGTATTAAAAAATATATTAAAACTATCATTAGGAGGAAGAAAAGAATGTTTTTTACAACATTTTTGAATTATATAATCAATATTAATATCATTGTTTCCATTATTATTTTTAGTCTTTTTCATTTTATTTTGAGAAACTTTTGGAATTTTATTTGTTTTACTTGATTTATTTTCATTAAATTCTTCTACAAGATCATTATTATTATTATAATTAGGATTCAATGTAGATATTTTATTTAATTGATAAATTAAACAATTTTGTTTAAAATAAGCATTTTGAATATGATTGTTATTTTGATAAGATACTGTTTTTTGTCTAAATAATTCATTTTTATCTATTTCATTAAAATCTTTTTTTAATATAATAAAAAATAATTTTATGCTTTCTGAAATATTTTTTCCAGTTTTGGTTTTAAATTGATTCATCATTAAATCAAATGTATTATTATTACTATTTCCATTTTGTTCATTGTCAACTGTAGTTTGATTTTTAGAATTATCAAAAGTTTGATTATTAGTGTCAATATTAATATTATTTAAAGAAAAATCATTAACTTCAGAATAATTATGACTTGGTTCATTATTTTTAATATCTTCAATTTTATCTAAAATATTTTTATTTAATGTCTCTTTTATTTTTATATTTTTTTTTAATTGAAACATATATTTATCATAAAATTCTCTTCCTATAATATATGATTGAAATAATATTTCTTCAATCATTGGATTAGAACTTTTTTTATTACTTGAACATTCTTCTAATAAATCTATCATTGTTGAAATTAATTCTTTTAAATATCTCATTTCATGAATTATAGAATATTTAATTTTATAAATTAATATTTTTAATCCTTCTTTTGATATTTTTGAATTAAACAATTTTCCTATAGTTTCTAATTTACTTAATGTTATTGTTATTATTGAAAGATCTTTTAAATTGTTTAAAATTAATTTTATATTTGATTCTGAAATAAAAAGATCTTTTATTAAAGTATAGTTTATTATATAATAATTTGATATTTTTTTTATTGGATGTAATATTTTATCTATTGTCTCTAATTTTATTGTTACTTTTAAAAATTTTATTATGAAGAAATGCTCAAAAAAATTTATTTGAACTTTACTTTTTTCAGGGATGTTTAAGAAATTAAATTCGAATATTCCAATAATTTTCTTATATTTATTTTTGAAATCAATTTCATTATTTTTCATAAAAATGTTTATATTAATTATTTATTTATTATTTTCTTAATTTTTTTTATTTAGGAATATTGTTTCATTTATTTTTTCTATTTATTTTATTTTTTTTCATAATTTTATTGCCTTAATTTTAATAATTGTTTCATTATGATTATTTCATATCTTAATTGTCATTTCGTTCATCAAAATAATTTCTTTAATTTTACTTTGTTTATTCATCAAAATTTTACTTAAATTTACATTAAATGTTCATAAAGAATTAATTTTATGTTTAACAAAAACTTTATCATTAATTCCATTTATACTCATTTAAATCCTCCAATGATTTTGTTAAAGTTAATTTTATGTTTCCAAATTCATAGTCTTATATATTTTCATTGATAATTATATAAATATTTAATAATTGGGTTTTAAAAATAATTAAAAATAAATGATAGACAATGAAATTGAAATTGATATTGAATTTGAATTTGATTTGAATTTAAAAGAAGAAAAAAAATATGAAAAGAAATCAAAAGAAAAATTAATTAAAAGGAAAAACTCAAAGGGAAGATATATATTACCAAATAAAATAAAAATAATGAAACCAAATTTGAATTTAAATGAAAATATTTCTTCAACAAATAGAAAAAGAATAAGAGATTTAAAAGAAAAAAATGAATATAATAATAGATTAGAAAAAAAAAGAATAAATTCAATAAGACAAATGATGGAAAGAATATATATAGATAAAAAGAATAATTATTCTCTTTTAAATCAAAATGAAATTAATAATAGAAAAATAAAAATTATTAGTGATATATCTTCTTCTGAAATTTCAGAAAATTTATTTAAAAATTATTTTCCTTGTATTATTCCTTCTTATTATCCTAATCAAATAAAAACACAAATTGATAAAATAAAAAACTTTGATTTAAATAGAAAAATAAATTTAGAAGAAAAAGGAAATAAATTAAAAAAAGAAGAAATCAAATTATATAAATTTAATTTAATTAATTCTTCAAATGAAATAAATATAAATAAAAACAATAAAAAAAATAATTTTAAAAAGCTATTTCAAAAATCTTTAAGAGAATTTGTTGAAAAAAATTGTGAATTTGAAGATGAAAAAGAATATTATATTAATATAGAAAAGAATAAAGAAAGTGAAAATGAAATAAAATCAATAAAAACTATTTCAGAAGAAGCATATGATGGAGATATAGAAAATAATTATTTAGATGATGGAGAAAATTATTATGATTTTTTCCCAGAAAATAATAATAATAATAAAATGGATATAAGAGAATATGATTATTACAATTTCAAAAAACAATATCTTGAAAATTAAAAAGAAATATTAAATTAATAATTTAAAAATAATTTAATTAAAAAAATATTGTATAATAAATGGATTAAAATGAATGAATTTAAAATAAAAGAATAATTATCAAATATATATTTAGAAACAAAAAAAAGAAATTAAATTAATTGAATAAAAAAGAAATGATAAAATATATATAAATATAATCCTACATTCTTTGAATCTAGAAATATAAAAAAAAATTATCTTCCAATTAATTATAAATAAATTATTATTAAATTAGGAAGATAAAAAGAAAAATAAATCAAAATAATTCATTGTTTATAATACTGTAATTACTTCCTTTTTTCTAAATTGAAAATAATGTCTAATTCATTTTTGAAATTTTATAATATTTATATTATGGAAAAAGAAATAAAAAAATTAAGGAAGAAAAAATTTCAATAGAATATTTTTAATATTTTTTTTATTTAAATTTTTTATGGGTATTGATATTTATATTATTTTCTTTTTTTTCAGATATCTAAACATTTAAATAAATAAATGTGATTGCTTCTATCTTTTTTGAATTTATTAAAATTAATTTTAAATTATTTATTATATAAAAATAATAATAAATATAAGGAATAAAAATCAACAAATGGATAAAAAGATAAAAAGAAATATTGAAAATTCAATAGTACTTAATTCAATTATTCCTAAAAATAAAAGTTTATTTGGTTTTTTTTTATTAATAAAAGTAATTCCTTTATTTGTAGTAACACATGATTGGAATATTTCTTCTAAAAAAGGAATTTCATTTTGGATAAGAAAATTTACTTTATCTGAATTTTTTAATTCTGCCTCAATTTATTATTTTTATATAGGTATAGTAATTTTATTATTTTTAATGTTTATTTATGTTCATGTTATTCAAACAATATTATTATTTCATAAAATAAAAGTTATACATAATAAAATTTATGGTTTTATTATATTTTTTGTTTATTATGGTTTAAATCAATATATATATTCAATATTTATAGAAATTTTATTTAATGAAAAGAAAAATGAATTATCTGATTTTATTTATTATACACTTTTAGCAATAATAATAATATTAGTATTTACTTTATTTTATTTAAATATAATATTATGTACTCTTATAATAAATGAACCAATATTTTTACAAAATCAATCTTTTTTAATTAACCCTTTAAATCAAATTGATTATAAAACGACAGTATTATCTATTGGACAAGTATTTATTCAATTAGAATTTCATTTAAAATTTAATAATATGATGATAGTAAAAAACATAGCAAGAGGATTATATTGTGTTTTTTATTTAAAAGAAATGATTACTTTTAATAAATATTATAATAGATTTTACATTGAATATTTTCAAAAATTTTATCATTCATGTTGTTTTATTTCATGTATTATTGAATGGATTTTTTATTATGATTATAAAAATAATTTAATGATTTTACAAAAAGACATTGGAATTATTATTTTAAAATTAATTATTGAAATTAATTTAAGCTTTGCTTTTTGTGGTATTTATTATCATTTTGATAATAAAATTTTAGAAAAAAAAATTTTGAATTTTAATTCTAAAAACACTAAAAGTTTTGATTATAATTTAATTAAATTGTTTAACATGATTTATTTCGGTGATAGACCTAAATTTTTAAGAAAAATATTAATGAAATTAAATAGAGTTTTAGAAAAATCAATTCATCATCCTAAATGTAAAGATACTAATTGTTATTATTGTTATGAATATTCTTTTTCTGAATTTAATTTTCAAATGGATAATTTTTTCAAAAAAAAAAGAATATATAAAACAAATTATTCTTTAAAAAAAGAATTTCCAATTCTTTATGATTATTTATATAATGAAATTTCAGATTTTTATGATTCTCTTATTTTTACCAAAAGAAAAAAAAGTATTCCTCCAGTTTTTATAGTAATTTCATTTTTTATGATATTTGAGAAAAATTATATGAAATGTTTATATATAATAGAAAAAATAAATTCATTAGATAATGAGAATATGAATTCTTTATATATATATCAAAATGGGATATTAATAGATAAAA
>JAEEGL015443071.1_pt1 | contig 14531 bp, 14 predicted proteins | sample 9134231 | NCBI WGS metagenome assembly JAEEGL01 (sample SAMN16246548, study PRJNA631951) | gut metagenome | biome: gut microbiome; feature: rumen; material: fiber-attached | host: Bos | place: Iran: Karaj | collected 2018-10
TATATACACTGGTAGGTTTTGCCATATCAACTGCTTTTGTATGTTCTATATCTATTACCAACTTTAACGGCTTAGCAAACTTCTGAACTACTACCGATTTCGGAGTTTGAGCTAACTTTATTGTAAATACAGCTTCTCTGCCTACGGTTTCATAAGAAATATCTTTTATTGCACCGTTATTTGCCACAATATGGTCTTTAACTATTTTTCCTCTTTGAAAAGCAACAATGATGGCATTCTTTGCTTTCTTTATTGTGTGCGTCATTTTCTCATCAAGCTCAATAACAATTTCGGTATTATTTTCTTTTGTATAATATCTTACGGCCGATATATTCGTCTTTGAAGTAACGTTAAGTATTCTGTGTTTTAAATCCAAATCATTAACCGTTTCCGAAACTTCCGAAAAGCTTTTCAAGTTTAAAATTTCTACGGGGACATAAACTTCTTTGTCTATCATTACGGAAGGAATTTGTAATTTTGTTTTGTTTTTTCCGACAGAAACTTTTCTTGAATCATAGAAAATATCTATCGATCTGTTTTTCAGTTTCATTGAAACTTTTTTACTTACGGAATACCATTCCAATCTTGCCTGATAAAAAGCCGCCAACTCTCTTACGGAAAAGAAACTGCTGCCGGATATGTCGTATAAATTCATACCCTCATAACTTTGCCCGTCGTAAATAACGTTCAACTTTTTACTTTCAACATTAACATCCGCATTTTGTACTTCGTTTTTAGCGAAACAATACGCAGATACAAAAAAACTAACCAACACTAAAAAACTTATAAATTTTTTCATAGTATACCCTACTTATAATTATACATATTTATTTGTAAAGGATTACTCTTAAACATTTTATTCTTTTTATTTTTTGTTCCTATAAAATCTACAACTTCTCCGTCTTTTATTGCAACCGCTTGATAACTCCAATTGTGCGGATTGCCTCTTAAAATCGCCAATGATATCGATATATCGGCAGATTCGGACTCATTCGGCAAAGTTGCAATTAAATCAACATTATCAGATAAATATTTATAAATATAAATTTTTTCTTTTGTTACCTTAACGGCAAATTCCCAACAATGTTCGGGAATAAAAAATGCATTCACCGGTTTTAACATTTTTTGAGAACCTGTATATGCAATACCATTCATATCTATATAAATATCAATGCTGTCTAACAAACTTAAATTTGCATCTGTCCCGAAATATATATTCTCGTTGCTTTTACCAACGGAAAATGTTGTGAAAAACGAGCTGTCATTATAAATAACTAACGAATTATTTTTTTTGGTAAATACGCATACTCCGTTATCTTTTGAATCGGAACCGGTTTCAACAGAAAGAGCCTCTTGAAATTCATTAATATTCGGAACTTTTTTGTTCAACACTCTAAAAATATTACTATACGATATATCAAATATTTTTGAAGAATTTTTATTGTTGTTTAAAATTCCGTTTATAACATTATAGCTGTACATATTTGAAAATTCATCACACAAAATTGTATAAACTTCTTCATCTTTTTTGTCGTTAGCATATTCTGATATTTCTTTATCTGCCAAACACAATTTCAACACGTTTTCTCTCGGAACATCAGACAACGTTTCCAATGAAACATCTTCTATTGTTTTGGAATTATATCCGTAAAAAGCCGCATTGATGGGTAACTCAACATCAAAAGTGTTATCCTTATCGACGAAACTTATAAGGTTTAACATAAACTTTTCGTTTTTAATGTGACTTGCGGTTAAAACTACCGGAATATATTTTTTGTTACTCAAGGAACTAAACCATTGTTTTATTTTTGTTTCACCGGTTGTAAAATTTGTATACGGAACAAACAATGCAACATCATCTTTTAAAAACAATCCTTTTTTATTGTCGTCTTCACTTTTTGCCATCGTCCACAAAATATTACTTTTATAAAACAAATTTAAAACTTTATCGTCTAATGCCGCTCCTTTTAAATAAAGACCGTGCTTATTTATTTCAAATCTTGTTCTGTAACTCTTTTTATAATTGTTTAAAATATCTTTGCACGTGTCAACTTTATTAAAAACAACGGATGAACTTATATTTATCTCCGAAGATATCAGCGGAAAATAAGGTTCAGTTATTTTTAATGTCGGTTCTATTTTACGGACAACAATCAAATCTTGTATTTCTTGTTTTATATATTTATCCTCATCAAAAGAAACAGCAAGACAAAATTTATCGGAACTTTCTATTTTCCGAATAACCTTCGAAGAAATACCGTCAAGCGTTTCTGCAAAAAAAACAATAATACTGTTTTGTGCAAAAATATTAACCGGCATCAAAAAAAATACTAAAGATACGATAAAATTTCTTATATTCATATCGTTTAAATTATATCATATTTGATAATTGTAATAAAAAAATTGCGACTGTTTTTGTTATGTCTTAAAATACATAACCTATAGAAAAAGTGTAAGTTTTATATTCTATATCTATATCGTAAGTTGTGGATGTCAATCTTGCTTTGCTGCTATGAATAGCCCCGGTAACTTCAAACAAAAAACGGTTATACACTATTCCCAGACCTATGGAATAAAACAAGCCGCCTTTTTCATCCGTAAGATATGTATCGTAATCAGAAACGGGAAAGAAAAAGCTGTAACCTACATTTGCAACTGCATAACCGTATTTGTATGGCTCGGTGGGAACAGAACGAAGTTTTAATGATATATATGCAGGAACAAAATATACTTCACCGGGAATATCTTCAAGTTTCCTTGAGTTTTGAAAATTTATGCCGCAACCGACACCAAACTCATTGATAAAATAATGGTAATATTTTGCTGCAAAAGTTAAACCGTTAACGGAATCTGTTTCGTCTTCATGCCCTTTATGAAAATATTTACCGTAAACATCGTACCCTATTTGAACAATCGTTTCATTGTAGTCTTCAACAATATCGGTATTATCAATATTATCAATCATCGAACCAGTTTTTTTTTTAGATTTGTCTTCTTTTATTATTTCTTTTATATCCGATTTGTTTAACTTTAATAAATCTTCTTTGTAAACGATGAAAACAACCGAATCATCTTCATGGTGAATATTTCCTTCGTATTCGGTACCGTCGTTCATTATTACTTTTTCTGCATAAACCGTAAAAGCAAAAAAGAATAAACAAACAAAAGAGATAATAACAGCACTTATACCCTTTTTCATTTCTACCCCTTATAGTAGCTATAAATCGTCCATATACCTATTAAAATAAAACAAATACCGCTTATCAATTTTAACGGTATTTGTTGTAAATAAGTTTTTGCTACCGTTCCTGCCAAAACCGCTATAGCCGAAGACAATACTAATGCTCCTGCCGAAGCTAAGAAAATAGCAATCGGCGAAATTTTTGAATCCGTTGCAAACAACAATGTCGCTATCTGTGTTTTATCTCCGAGTTCAGCCAAAAATACCGACACAAATATCATAAACATTGTTGCCATAACAGCTCCTGCAAGAATATTATTCTTCTATTCTGTATTTAACGGTTTTTGCTTTTATTATTGACAACTTATCTATTTCTTTCAAAGCTTCAGATATTTGTTTACTTAAAGCTCTGTGGGTTGTAATTATAATAGAAACTTTTTTATCTTTGTTTCTGTCATCCTGATATAAACTTGCTATTGATACTCCGTGTTCACCCAATATACCGGAAATCTTAGAAAGAACTCCGGGTCTGTTAGCTACGGAAAATCTCAAATAATAATCACTCTTACTGTCACCGTGAGGCAAGAATTTAACTATTTTTTTCTTTGAATATACGACATTTTGAACAACGCCTGCCGTTCCGTTAGCAATATATTTTGACAAATCTATAATATCGGAAACTACAGCTGAAGCTGCCGGCAACTGGCCTGCGCCTTTACCGTAAAACATAACGTCGTCTGCGGCATCACCTTTTATCATAATTGCATTATATTCGTTGTGAACATTTGCAAAAGAATGATGGTGATCTATTAAACAAGGTTCTACCCACAAATCTACACCTTTATCTGTTTTTATTGCAGAACCTATAAGTTTAAATACGTATCCGAAATCTCTTGTTATACTAACATCTTCTATATCGAGCTGATCTATACCTTTTACTCTTATATCTTCAACTTTTATCCAACTCCCCCAAGCAAGCGAAGACAATATTGCAAGTTTGTTTGCGGTATCAAGACCTTTAACGTCTGCCGTAGGGTTAGCTTCGGCAAAACCCGATGCCTGTGCACTTTTTAATGCATCACCGTAAGTAACACCTTCGTTTGTCATTTTACTCAATATATAATTTGTCGTTCCGTTTAAAATACCTTTTATACTTTTTATTTCGTTACCGGCAAGACCTTCATTCAAACCTTGTATTACCGGAATAACTCCGCCGACGGATGCTTCGAAATATACCATCTGTTTATTTTCTTGTGCCAAAGAAAATATTTCATCCCAATATTTAGCCAATGCCGCTTTATTTGCGGTAACAACACTTTTACCGTTTTTAAGAGCTTCCGTAATAACCGTTCTGGCAGGTTCGTATCCGCCGATAAGTTCTACAACTATATCTATTTCGGGATCTTTTATTATGTTCATGAAATTTTTAACATATAATTTCGGTTTGTCTATCGGATACAAATCACAAATAGATCTGACATTTATTTTTACTCCGGCTTTTCTCAAAGCGATAGCACTGTTCTTTTCCAAAATTTTTACTACACCTTTACCTACTGTTCCATAACCTACTAAACCGATATTTAAACTTTTCTTCATAACCTTATTTTCCATTTAATGTAAATTTTTTTATTCTTAATAATGCATCATGAAATCTTTTATCATGAGTTACCAACGATATTCTTACATAACCTTCACCGCATTTTCCGAACCCTGCTCCGGGAGAAACTGCAACCCCCGTTTCTTTAAGCAATCTTTCGGCAACCGATAAAGATCCTTCTTTTTTCAGATTATCGGGAAGTCCTGCCCATACATACATCGTACCTTTAGTTTTTCTTACATGCCAACCGATTTTGTTAAGTCCGTCTACCATCTTATTCATTCTTCTTTCGTAAATAGCAGCTTGTTCTTTAACACACTGTTGCGAACCGTTTAATGCAGCTACCGCAGCAAGTTGAATAAAAGTCGGAACACCGTAATCCAAAAATGATTTAAATTTTTCAAGCGGATAAAGAAGTTGTTTTGCTCCGCAAGCCCAACCTACTCTCCATCCTGCCATATTAAATGTTTTAGAAAACGAATGAAATTCAAGTGCAACATCTTTCGCACCTGCAAACTCAAATATTGACGGTGAAGTGTTTTCACCGAAAACAAGTTCGGAATACGCATTATCCGAAATTAAAAGTATTTTATATTTTTTACAAAATCTTATTGCTTCCTTCCAAAAAGCAGGATCATCGGCAACCGCAGCTGTCGGATTGTTAGGATAATTAAGTATCATCATTTTCGCTTTTTTAGCTATGCTTTCAGGAATTTTTGTAAAATCAGGAAGAAAATCGTTTTCTTCGAGTAACGGCATCGAGTATGTTTTTGCTCCGGCAAGAACCGCAGCGTTGAAATGTACCGGATATGCCGGATCACAAACCAAAATGTAATCTCCGACATTAAGATATGCCATACACAAATGAGCTATACCTTCTTTTGAACCGATTAAAGACATTATTTCGGAATTGTAATCCAACTCTACTCCGAATCTTCTGCCCATCCATTCGGCAACTGCTCTTCTAAACTTAGGCATACCTTTTGCCTGAGGGTATCTGTGAGTACTTTTATGATGTTTAACCGTATCACACAAACAATCTACAATGTGTGTAGGTGTAGGCATATCGGGATTACCCATAGCCAAATCTATAACATCAAGCTTTTGCGCATAACATTCTAATTTTAACTTGTTTATTTTTGCAAATAAATAAGGGGGTAACGAATCCAAATTGTTTGATGGTTTTATCTTTAAAATTGCCATTATTTTTGTATTAGTTTTCTTAATGTAGTTGTAGGCTTGAAAGAAACCTTTTTGCCGGCAGGAACAGGAACGATAGTTCCCGTTTTAGGATTTCTACCTTGTCTTGCCTTTCTGTCTTTAGATTTAAATGAACCCAACCCGGATAAAGAAACTGTTTCCCCTTTAATTAAATTATCTTGAATAACTTTAACCAAAGCTTTTATGGCTAAATTTACCTGGCCTTGTGTAAGCCCTGAACATTCTGCAACCTGTTTAATAACATCAGGTTTTTTCATGTGTTCCCCCAAATATACAAAACTCTCCAAACGAGAATATAAAAACTATAATAAAAATATATTAAAAAGTCAATAAGTTTTTTATATTAAGTTGTTAAAAATCAGTAAAATGTGTTATAATTATATTGTTGTATTACAATATAATTATTTAAGAGTTTATACAATAATTAATTATGAGAAAAGAATCTGTTACATCTTTTTTTGTTTTTTGTGTGTTAGTTGTTGTAATAGCTATATCGATAAAATTAACTTACGAAAATTATCAAATATCCAAGCAAATCTTCAATGGTAAAGTTCTGTGTTCGGAATTGTTGAATGCCAGTATTAAATATTACAGAGAAAACGGATATTATTTGGAAAATGATAAGGTTTCGGTAAACTATGAATATCATTTTGACGCACGAACAAACCCATATTTTTCAACTTTTTCCACATATCCGATAGATGAAAACACTCAAGGAATTTCCGTGTTCGGAACGGTAAACAACAAAGACTACGAACTAAAAGTTGTATTTAATAAAGATGATGATATAAAATCGATACGAAATATCAAAATTGAAACGATAAAGCATAAAACACAGAATTAAAATATATATGAAAAAATTTTTTGGTTTTATGTTAATTTTTTTACTGTTTATAACAGTAAAATCCTATGCTGACAAATGGCAAACCGTAGGCGCAAGAGCTATGGCTATGGGAGGTGCAGGCGTTGCCGTTGCCTACGGAACAGATGCACAATATTACAATCCTGCTCTTCTTGCAAATTCCGACTATGAAAGTAATATTTCTTTAAATGTAAATGCAGAACTTGAAACCACCGATAAAGTTTTAACATTGATAGACAAAATAAATCAAATGGTTCAGCAGTATAAAGATGTTGCAGATAAAATTGCCTCTAACGATTATGCATCCGCAACGGATATGATGTCGATACTTGATGCTTTAATTGCATTGCAAGAATTGAATTTAAAAAATATCGGAGCTGTAGCCGGTGTAAATGCGGGATTGGCTTCAAAACTCGGCAAACTTACCATTTCCGTAAGATCTTACGGAAGTTCCGGAATAATACCAATCATCGATAAAAGAAATATAGGTCTTGTTACTTCTAAAGACGGATTAAATATAAATAACTTTGATTCTCCCGATACCAATGAAAAACAAGATGCAGCAAACATAATAAAAGAAACTTTGGATAAGTTTGATTTAACTGATTCCGTAGCTAACTTGTTTAATTTATCCGGAGTATCTTCTCAAGAACTTGCAAATGCAATAGTTAACATGACCGATGCCGCACACTCAACGGTTGAACAAATAAAAGAAATGGCGGATGCTATAGCCGAAGATTTTCCGCAAATTGAAATATTATTAAAAAATCTTCTTTCGGGAAGTTATAAAGATAATGAGTCTCAGATTCTTATTGATGCGGGAATTTTCACCGAAGTAAGTGCCGGTTGCGGGTTCCAAATTTTGGAAGGATTACAAGTCGGAGGAAATATAAAATATATCCAAGGACAAATGGGCCAAGCCGGTATAATGATTTTAAAAGACGATCAAAAAGTAGCAAGAGCCGAATGGGATGCTTTTAAAGATACAAAAGCATCTAACCAAATAAGTTTCGATTTGGGTGCGTTTTTAGATATAAGCAAATTTACAGGTAAAGATATTTTTCTAAATCCTAAATTCGGTATTACAGCAAGAAACATAAATAACCCTTATTTTGAAAGACCGGACAAGCCTTCGGATTCCGAATTAAAATGGATCGGAGACAGATATTATTTAGGCAGTCAATTAAGAGCAGGTATTGCGATTAATCCCATCGACAAACTTACCGTTGCTTGTGATTTAGATTTAATGAAAAACAAAACATTTATAAACGGTTTTGACTCACAGGAATTGTCGCTTGGTTTAGAATTCTTATTATTAAACAGTAATTCAATAACTTTACCTTTAAGAGCGGGCATAAGCAAAAATGTGTCTGAATCAAAAACCGATATAGAATACACCTTGGGTACGGGAATTTATACTTTCGGATTTCGTTTTGAAATTGCGGCAGGCATGAGTTCAAACACGACAGTTCTCGATGGAAATACAATTCCGGCATCGGCCTCTTTAGCATTTAATTTAAGTTACGCTTATTAAATTTATTCGTTAACAAAAATGTCATTTAAAACATTGTAGATATCGGTATTGTCTATAATGTTTTTTCCGTTTATATATTTTTTAAACAAATTTGATCTGGCACCTGTACAATAACAACCTGTTAACTCGTTTATATTATCTTTGGTTTTATAATCTATATTTGTGTCCATTTTTACTATTGTTGTTTTACTATAAGCAATGTTCTGTCTTGGAAGATTACCCTTTGCCAAATAATTTTTAAACCTAAGCATGCCTGAAGAGTATGGTGAAACAACTATTATAATGCTGTTATCGAAAGACATATCCGTATCATTTGAATTTATTAAATCATAAATTTTTTTAACGGTTTCGTTCAGTTCATATACGGCTCCCAACATTTTGTTGTAATCATTTTCACAATTTGCTTTATTTATATCTGTAATTTCAGCCAACAAAAAAAACGGTTTTTTCTTTTCCAACAACAAATTCGTTACGTCTGAAACTATGTTCGAAAATTTTGTGTCCGGATTTCTATATTCAAAACTATCCGAACTAAAATATTCTATAGGTTGCGGGACATAATAATTTTTTAATCTTAAAAATAATTTTTTGTTAAGCAAATTAAAAACCTGCGGTTTATTTATTTCAGGATAATCCAAAACATAATAACCGTTGGATTGGGCAACATTATTCATCTCGTAAATATCGTTTTGACTTGCGATTATTTCCGGTTTTGTTTCGGATAATATTTCTTCGGCAATTTTATTATAGCTTGTTTTCGTTCTGTTATGACTTAGAAAACCTGCGGAGACATAATTATAAAAATTGTCCGTCGTCACAAGTGCAACATTGTACTCATTTCTTTTATTTATCTTATCAACAATATTTTCTATAAGTTTATTGCTTTTCTTGTCATAACAAAGAGCACCGTTATAAACTTTTTTCCCCGTAGCCATCGCCGTTGAAGCTGCCGCATAATCGGCAGGGATTGTATCTTTAAAATATCCGTCGGCTTTTTCCGAATTGTAATAAGGATATGGTACCGCCCCAGCAATATTTGTATCGTATCCTTTTTCACAATCAAAATTGTTTTCCGAATATTTTCCGTTATAAGAATCTATACTCCATGTCGTCATAACTGTTTGTATAGGAAATTTGTTCCAAATCAACATTTTATCTCTTCCGTACAAAAAGTTGCTCAAAGCAACTTCATTTGATACGGACATTCCGTCACCAACAATAAGAAAAACATACTTTATTTTATCAGCATAAATATTAATCGAAAGTATGTAAATAAAAAATAAAGTTATTAAAATTTTTTTCATTTTAATTTTCTTTCAAAATTAAATTTGTTTGTCGAACTTATATAAATATTATTATTGAATGCTCTGAGGATTTGTGTTAAATAGTTTTGGTTTGGCTCGATATAAGATAAATCTATCCCGAAAGATTTTATTCCGGCTTTTAATAATCCGTTCTTAAAACTAAATAAGTTTATGGGATATTTGGGAATAATAACGTTTTCGTTGTCTTTTGAAAAAACTTTAAACTCGTCTTTATCGGACTTTATATTTTTATTTACTATATCATCCACGAATTTCATCTTAGATGTTACTGTTTCCGGAAAACCCGAAAGATATACAACAAAATTATTTTTTAAAACTTTCGACAAGTCTTTTATATTTTGCAAATCATCTTCCCATGATGCACAAAAGCCGTTTATTTTATATTCTGACAAAAATTTTGCACTGTAATTGTTTAATGTATACAGAAACTGTCCCGCATACAACAAACTTTTTTTGTTTTTAAAAAGATATATTTGTGATATATTGTTTATAAAAAAACTATTGTACTTCTTATCAATAACAAAATTTATAAAACCTTCATAAACTTTTATATCTTTTTCATCTATGTACGGCGGCAACTCAAAATATAAATTTTTTATTTCTTTTTGAGAAATAAAATTTTTTATAGTATCTATATTACTTTTTGACAGTTTTATCACGGTTGCCGATTTAGTGTTTTTTAATAGCGGTATCCACTTAACATTGTTTATTCTTACAAATAAATCCGGCAATGCTATTTTACTGAAAAAGCCAGTAGTTGAAAGGGTTAACGGTTTATTACTTTTTATGATTTTATCTTCTTTGTCCGTCCAATCTTCCATTCTTCCAATCTTCCATTCTTCTGCAGTTTTTCCGTCGGCAATTTTATAAACTTCAAATCCGTTTTCTATATAAATATCTTTATATTCTATTCTATATCTATTTTCTTCTTTTACTGTTTTTCCTGTTTTTAAAACAAAACTTTTATCTTTTTTGTTATCAACTATCCTTATGGTATCACCTGCCGACAAATCTTGTTCTGTGTTTAACACAAAATCTTTGTCTGTTTTGTTTTCAACAACACCTAAATACAATCCCGTATTTTTAGATTTTTTCGGTTCAAAAATATCCCTGCTTTTTATATTAAAATTGCAAGAAGTTTTTTGTCTTGCATAGTCAAGAGACAGAAGTTCCTTTGCCTGTTTCAAATTTTGTTCATAATTTTGTTCGTCACTATCTATCAGTAATCTGTAAGCTTTAACCGTTTTACTTACATAGTCCGCAGATTTTAATCTGCCCTCTATTTTTAACGATGTTATTCCCGCCTTTTTTATTTGTTTAATATAATCCGCAAGCTGAAAATCTTTCGGCGATAAAAAATATCCGGCCTTACCGTCAACTGTCCATAATCTTCTGCAAGGTTGCATACAATGTCCTCTGTTTCCGCTGTATCCGCCTATAAAACTTGAAAACAAACAAAGCCCGGAAACACAAAAGCATAATGCTCCGTGACAAAAAATTTCAAGTTCTATATTACTTTTATTTTTTATACTTTTTATTTCATCAAAAGAAAGTTCTCTTGCCAAAACGGCTCTCTCAAAACCCATTTGTTTTGCTTGTATTGCACCGTAACTGTTATGTATTGTAAGTTGTGTGCTTGCATGAAGTCTTATATTCGGAAAATATTTTTTTGATAAATAAGCCACCCCTAAATCTTGAACAATAATTGCGTCGGCACCGGATAAACTTATTTGCTCTAAAGTGTTTAATACTGATTTTATTTCTAAATTTTTCACTAAAGTATTAACGGCAACAAAAACCTTCACGTTTTTTTGATGTGCATAAGAACAAATCTCTTTCAGTTGTTTATACGAAAAATTTTTGGCTTTTGCTCTTGCACTAAAATCTTTTAATCCGACATAAACGGCATCCGCACCTGCGGAAACAGCTGCCATAAAAGATTCCATATTACCGCTTGGGGCAAGCAATTCTATTTTATTCATAACAATTATTTTAGCATAAAAGATATAATTGTAAAAATCATTTTTTTATACGTAAAAATTTAGTAAAATAGTGTAATGTGTAATTTATGAAAAAAATTATCGGAGGTTTAAAATGGAAAAATACAAATGCAGTATTTGCGGTTACGAATATGATCCTGCAAAGGGAGATCCGGATAACGGAATACCTGCAGGAACACCTTTTGATAAATTACCCGAAAATTGGGTATGCCCTGTTTGCCAGGTAGGCAAAGATTCTTTTGAAAAAATGTAAAAAGCGGTAAAATTTTTACAGCTAAAAAATATTAACAACCTCAACTGTTGTCGGTTGCAGTTTAGTTTTATATTTTTGGGAGAAAGAAAATGAAAAAAGTAACCAGAAAATTTTTTTATTTAATAGAAATAGTATTAGCTGCAATAATTTATGTTACTTTTGCAAAAGAACATATAAACTTCACTCCTTATGTAACTTATCCGCTTGCTATAATATGTGCTTTTATACCGATAGGTCCTCTTGCTGCGATTGCTCTTATCGTTTGTTCTTTCTTCTATCATATAAGTTCTAATGTTGTTAATTTATCATATCTGTTTCTTGCGATATATTTAATCGGTCTTGCAATAACAAGTTTGTTTAAAGAAAGAAAAGACTAATAGAAAATTAAAAGGATTTATGGAAATGAAGCAAATAACCAAAGACGTTTTTTCCGTTGGAGTAATAGATTGGAACATGAGAAGTTTTCATGGTAACACATTTATTACAAAAAGCGGAGTTACTTATAGCTCATATATAGTTAAAGATAACGAATCTGCTTTAATAGATGTAGTTCATAAAGGTTTTGAAGAAGAATTTATAAAAAACATATCCGAAATCGTAGAACCGGAAAAAATAAAACATGTTATATTAAACCATCTTGAACCTGACCATAGCGGATCAATAGAATACATGTCTAAAGTTTTAAAGAATGCAAAGTTTTACGGAACGGCAAAATTAAAAGAAGGGCTTTTAAAATATTACAACTTGGATATCGATATAACAGTGGTTAAAACAGGTGACAAAATAAGTTTAGGCAATAATACTTTAACTTTTGTTGAAGTGCCGATGGTTCATTGGCCCGATAGCATGATGACATATTGTCCGGAAGAAAAAGTGTTGTTTTCAAATGACGGGTTCGGTCAACATATCGCAACAAACAAAACTTTTACGGATGAAGTTGATTGCGGAATAATTGATAAAGAAGTTGCAAAATATTATGCAAACATTTTGTGGCCGTTGGGTGCCATGATAGACAGAAGCATAAACAACATTTTAAAAATGAATTTACCTATAGATTTTATTGCCCCGAGCCACGGACTTGTATGGAGAAAAGATATAACTAAAGTTATAGAAAAATATTTGGCTTGGGCAAAAAATACAGTTACAAACAAAGCCGTTATAGTATATGAAACAATGTGGGGATCAACGGAAATAATGGCAAGAGAAATAGCAAGAGCATTAACCGATAACAATATAGAAGTTAAATTGTTTGATATTGCTAAAACAGATTTTGCCGAAATTGCGTACGAGATGCTCGAAGCAAAAGCCTTTGTTATAGGTTCATCAACTCACGATAACGAAATGTTAGCTTACATTGCAGGTTTTATACATTTTATTAAAGGAATGAAACCTAAAAACAGAGTTGCTGTTTCATTCGGTTCTTTCGGATGGGCAGGCGGAGCAGTAAAAGAGATAGCAACAAATTTAACTTCTTTCGGTATAGAAGTTTTAGATCAGGTTGGTGCAAAGTTTAAACCTAATAAAGAAGAACTTGAAAATTGTTATCAGGCAGGACTTAAGTTAGTTGAAAAACTAAAATAGGAGACAATATGAAAAAAGCTTTAGTTTGTTCAGTGTGCGGTTATATTCATTTAAAGGATACAGCGCCTGAAAAATGTCCCGTTTGCGGAGCAAGTTCAAAAGCATTCAATTTAAAAGAAGATGCTTTGAAAACAAAAGAAGATATAGTAACTACCGGCGAAAGCCACAAAAAACATCTTCCGGTTATTTCTGTAAACAATATAAACGAAAATATCCAAGAAATAAAAGTAAAAGTCGGTGAACTTGAACATCCTATGATGCCGGAACACTATATTACAAACATAATGTTCTACATAGATAATGAATATGTAGGCGGAATAGCTTTAACACATAATTTAAAGCCGGAAAGTTCAATTTCTTTAAACGCCACAGGTAAAAAAATATCCGTTATCGAACATTGTAATATCCACGGAGATTGGATAACCGAAAAATAAAGTTGTTAAATAATATAAAAGAGGAATACTATGAAAAGTTTAAAAGGAACAAAAACAGAAAAAAATTTGTTGCAATCGTTTGCCGGTGAATCACAAGCAAGAAACAGATACACTTTTTTTGCTTCGGTAGCTAAAAAAGAAGGTTACGAACAAATATCCGCACTTTTTTTGGAAACTGCAGATAACGAAAAAGAACATGCTAAAAAGTTCTTTAAATTTTTGGAAGGAGGAACAGCAGAAATTACGGCAAGTTTTCCTGCCGGAATAATAGGGAATACCATTCAAAATCTTGAAGCCGCGGCAGACGGAGAAAACGAAGAATGGACAAAAGCATATCCTGAATTTGCAAGAATAGCCGAAGAAGAAGGATTCAACGAAATTGCAGATTGCTTTAAATATATTGCATTGGTAGAAAAAGCTCACGAACAAAGATACAGAAAACTTTTAGATAATATTAAATACGAAAAAGTATTTACGAAAGATGGTGTTGTAAAATGGAAATGCAGAAACTGCGGTTATGTTTATGAATCTAAAGAAGCTGCA
>JAEEGL015827851.1_pt1 | contig 14531 bp, 13 predicted proteins | sample 9134231 | NCBI WGS metagenome assembly JAEEGL01 (sample SAMN16246548, study PRJNA631951) | gut metagenome | biome: gut microbiome; feature: rumen; material: fiber-attached | host: Bos | place: Iran: Karaj | collected 2018-10
CACTCTGCCGTTTGAGAAGTCCGCCTCCACGGTATGTGTGCCCTCCCTGTCGGAATAGGCAACACGCTTGCCGTTCAGCCATTCCACCACAGCCTTATGGCAGTCCCTCTCTATATCCGTGCCGCACAGCTCAAAGCCCTCGGAGCCGTATGTGCCTATGCCGGAGCATTCCGCCACAGCATAGCCCCTCACCAGATAATAGTCGTACATATTGGCGTAGGTATATCCGATCTCGCCGCTGCCGGGCACCATATAGTTCCAGTCGCTGCTGTCGGCATCCCTTGCCATATCCGCAGTTGTGACCGCATCCGTGGGAGTACGCTTCTGACCCTGGACATAGAGCTTTGAATAGTCAAACGGCGCTTCGTTGTAAAGCGGCTCTGCACCGTCTCCCACTGCCTCCACCATGCCCGCTCCGTAGGGAGTGGGGTCGTATATCGTGCCCGCCTTGTATTTGCCCTCTGCCGCAGGTGCTGGCACCTGCATGAACACCTTGACAAGGTCATCCATGCCGTCGCCGTCTGTATCATAGTCCGTTTCCACATATACGCAGTATCTCAGGATATCGCTGTCGGCATTGGTATATGCAGGGTCTCTCGGGTCGCTTATCTCAAGTATGGGATGCAGCATGCCGTCCTCTATGATAAGGGCGTCCGTCTGCTGCTCCTGCTTCTTCTCCGTCTGTTCTTCCGTATTCGCCGCTGTAGTCTCCTCCACCGAAAGAGTGGTGGTCATCTCTTCCATATGCGGAGCATTCTGTCCGCTGCACGCTGTCAGCATCAGTGCCAGTATCACTGCGGATCTTCTGATCTTCATCATTACATCTCCCGTTATGAGTCTTGTGCTCGTACAACTATAAACGATATATGACGTTCACTATAACAAACCAAATTATATCACATTTCGCAGGAAAATGCAAGAACAAAATATCGGTATGTATTCCGGCGGACGAAGACTCGTTTTGGTCATCATGCCCGATATCATAATAAATACTAAAATAATCACGATATGCTCTTGATTTTTGTGGAAGGATGGTGTATAATATAAATGTTAGATATATAAGATGTGAGTATAAATGTGATTAATCATTGCAATTTTGTCAACCTTGATATTCGTTGATATAAAAGCATTTTTCACATATGTGTGAGCATTTTACGGGAGTTATGAGATGAGAAAAGACCCTAAAGTCACCCTGAAGAGCAGGGTGCTTGAGATACTTGAGGAGAACCGCGGCAAGAGCATATCCGGCAATAAGATAGCCTCTTCCCTCGGCATCACCCGCAGTGCTGTATGGAAAGCCGTGATGCAGCTGCGCGATGACGGATATATCATATCCGCCGTGACCAACAGGGGCTATTGCCTGTCATCGGACAATGACCTGCTCAGCGAGCCTGCTGTGCGCACTCTGCTGCGCACATACGAATTCGGCAGAAAGATGGATGTATTCAAGAGCATCGACTCTACCAACAACTTCGCCAAGAAGCTCGCGGACATAGGCACGCCCAACGGCCATACAGTCATCGCAGAGATACAGACCCAGGGCAAGGGGCGGCTCGGCAGACAGTTCCACAGCCCCGGCGGACAGGGCATATATATGAGCGTGGTAGTGCGCCCCGACCTCACGATACGCCAGTCATCGAACATCACCGCCTGCAGCGCAGTCGCTGTATGCGAGGCCATAGAGGATGTCACGGGTCTTTCCTGCGGCATCAAATGGGTGAATGACATATACATCTCCGACAGGAAGGTATGCGGCATACTCACCGAAGCATCGCTCAACATCGAGCAGGGCTACCTCGACTATGCGGTGATAGGCATCGGTATCAACGTGAACAATCTCACGTTCCCGCCGGAGCTTGAGGACAAGGCCACGAGCCTGCGCCTTGAAAAGGGCGAGACGATACACCGCTCCCTGCTGTGCGCAGAGGTGCTCAACCGCCTTGAGACCCATATCAACAATATGTCGGATGCATCCTTCATGGATGAATACCGCCGCCGCTCCATCCTTGACGGGCGCGACATCCTCCTTGAAAAGGACGACGGCATATACAGCGTACACTGTATCGGCATAGACCCCGAGGGCAGGCTCCTCGTCCGCTATGAAAACGGCAAGGAGGAAGCCGTGCTAAACGGCTCCGTCACACTGATACAATAAAGGCCGTCCTAAAGTGTGCCCCCTGTCAGGCAGACAGCAAAAGCAAAATGATATGTCAGGCAGTCTGTGCGATTTGCGCAGGCTGCTTTGTTGTTCCGGACAATATGTTGTTGACAGTACTTCATTGCTGTGCTATAATTGTTACTGATACTTATCAACAAGGAGAACGGATATGACAAATGACGAAGCGATGAAGTATACAAGATATGCTGCCGGGAAAGCCCTTGCGGAGCTTGAAACGCAGTATGCCGTACATATGGCACTAAACGGCGAGATACCCTCCGTATACCAAAGCAAGATAGGCGGAATACCGTACTTTCCCGTAGGTGCCGGGATCCCTGTGGACAGCAGCGGGGATCAGCTCAGATTTTTGATGCAGATCAATTGCAGCGATGTCCGTGGGATCGGCTGTTTCCCGAAGCAAGGCATGATACAGTTCTGGATATGCGCCGATGACTGCTGGGGAATGTGCGACAGGAACGACAGGGGCTATCGGGTCATCTACTATGATACCATTTCCGAAAATTTGGTCTCACCGCCAATATCGGCATATAGCGATACCGAAAAGGAATTTTACCCGATAAAGGGCGAGTTCGGGATCACCTTTCTCCCCGTGACCGAAAACACTCCGAAAAAATCGATGAAATATGAAAAGGCATTCTGCAAATTCTTCAGCGAGATATCCGGAGCGAGCATCAAAAGGATCTATGATCTGAGATCCGCGCTTGCGCTGCCGTACGAGGTCTACGAAGAGGCATTGTATAACGGCGATTCGTCGTCCGGTCACAAGATAGGCGGATTTTCCGATTTCTGTCAGTTTGACCCCCGCGAAACGGCGGAGCAGATGGAACGATATGATTTCCAGCTCTTGCAGCTGTGCAGCGACTTCGGACGGATGAACGGCGAGGACATCACAAATATCATGTGGGGCGATGCAGGTATCTGCCATTTCTTCATCAACAGTGAAAAGCTGAAAAGCTGTGATTTCAGCGATATACTGTATTACACGGATTGCTGTTAATGGTAAACGGCTTTGCGTTTTGTAAGCGCAAAGCCGTTTATGTTGTTTTAGCCATATCAACAGAAAGAGACAGATCGGTATATCGCAGAAAGCGCTTTAATCAAAGAAGCCGTTTCTTTTCCGGTCTGCTCCTGTATAGTCATATCCCTTGTCCTCCGGAGAATTTCTGAAGAAGCCGTCATCTGCGGGATATACCTCATAATCATCTTCCGTCAGCAGTATATATGGCTCATCGCTGCGCTTTTCATCGTCCATGTCCGCCATATGTACATACATATCATATTCATAGTCATCTTCATTGCGGTACTCTTTGAAGTATCTGCTGCTCTCTTCCTTCTCTTCCTCTGCGGCAGGCTCATCTTCATCGGTACTGCTGCTTTTATCGTCAAATACGCTTTTCGCACACAAAGCGATGACTGTTGTTATCAGCCCAAAGCCTATTACAGGAATCACCCAAAGGCTCTCATCTCCGTAAGTATCGGCGTGCAGCTCCGAATTTGACGGATCGGCCTTGTCAACAACGATGCGCACTTCATCGCCTTCACCATAAAAACCCGTACCAAAGTCAACGTAATACGTCTTGTCATATCTTTTGCCGTTATAAAGATATTCTACAGTGACGCCTTCCTTGATACGCGAGCCCTCGGTGAAGCCAATATACATACCTATTTCCGTAACAGTTCCCGTGACGCTCTCGGTCGTTTTATCGGCATTGGAGGATATGATAACCCCCAGGCCGGCCGACAGCAGAACAAGACCCACAATGGCTGCAGCAATTATTTTTTTAGATGTTTTGTTTTTCATATCATTCTTTTTATGTCAGCATCCTTACCGACACGATACAGCGAACCTCCGTATATAATATACCATAAACCGTTCCGTCTTTCAAGTATCCCTGCACCGTTCTAATATGATTATAATCATTCTAATGATCATGACCTCTCCTTACAGCACGCATATGTGTACCGCCGGAGAGGTCATGGGTCTGTATCCTGTAAAGGTCGTGTATGAGACTTTCTGCCTACACGCTATTGCGAGTTACCGTGCCGTGAACATAACTACGTTCGCCTTGTCGTCCGCATGAGTAAGGCCGAAGGGGATGTATTCCCCGTTCACATACGGCACTACGCAGAAGCCGTACTTCCAGCCCTTTTTAAGACCCTTCCATGTGAAGGAAAGATTCGTCGTCTCACGGCAGTCTATCTGCTTAAAGTTCTCATCAACGAGTATCACCTTGTATTTGGCGGCTGTGCCCTTGTTCTCGGTGTACTTCGTCCACTTTATCACCGTCTTGCCCGATGAAGGCGTTACAGTCGGCTTTATGCCGCCGCGTGTCCATCTCTTAGCCGGACTCTTGAGCGGTGTCAGCTTGTCGTCAACGAGAGCCTTGACATAGAATGTGGCTTCGTGAGTGGACTTGCTGTCCTTGTTGGTAAGTCCCGTCACAAGGAATTTCGTATTTGTAGTGGTGCCTGCCAGCCTTTCCTTGCCGTCCTGTGAAACGTATATGTAATACTTCTTCGCACGCGGCACACTCTCATAGTATACCCACGCCTTGTGGTTGCCCAGTGACAGCTTTGTTATCATGGGAGAGTTCACGGGCTTAGTCCACACGATATATTTTCTGTCCTTCAGATCCGTGCGGCTGAATGGGGGGTACCCTCCCCTGAAACGGGGCTGCACATAGAAGCCGTAGGTCATGCCGTTTTTGAGCCCCTCCCATTTGAAGGAGCACTTGTTCGTGGCCTTTGTGCCGAGGACATTGTTATCCCTGTCTATGCATACCACACGATAGCCCTCTGCATTGCCCTCTGCATTTTTGAACTTATCCCATGATATCTCTATCACGCCCGAGCCTGCCTGCTGTGTACGGCATTTTATGCCGTAATCCATGACCATCGTTATTGTATATTTCTTCTCTTTGGATTCGATCCCGTTGATGATAGCCTTTACATATACCTCATATCCGCCGTTTTCGATGCCGCCGATATATGCACCTGTACCGGTACGAGTGATCACCTTATGCTCATCCGGGTAGGGGGTGAGCGGTTTGCCGTCGGTATCCCAGAGGCGTTTGAAATACACCTTATAGGATGTCGCGCCCTTTACCGGCTCCCATGTGACATTCATCTTGCCGTTGCCGGGCTCTATCTTTGTTATCCCGGGAGAAGGCAGCTTCACATGGGTATACTTCCCTGCCGTGTCCGCAGTGAATTCCGCTTCATCCTCCCAGCCGCTGATGATATCGGCAGTCCCTGCCTTCGCCCATCCTACATACTCGCCTGTGATATTGGAAAGCATCATATCGTCTGTGACTTTAAAGCCACGCGGAAGTGTCAGGGATCCTAAAGCCGTACATTCTATGAACATTAAATTCACAGTACAAAAACGTGACATATAGAAATTCGAGAGATCCAGCGAGGTCAATGACCCGCACATCCCGAACATACCGTTGGCATACTCCAGTGATGCGGCGCTGAAGTTCTTCAGATCAAGCGATTTCAGCGAGCTGCAGCATGAGAACATACCTGTCATATCCTTTACAGCAGTCGTATTGAAAGAGGACAGGCTAAGGGACTTCAGTGACTCGCAGGATTCAAACATACCCATCATATTAGTCACTCTCGATGTGTTTATCCCCGAAACATTGACAGATGTAAGCGCCTTGCACTCCTTGAACATATCCCGCATACTTTCCACTTTTGATGTGTTCAGCCCGCTCATATCAACTGTCTTCAGGGATGTGCAGCCATAGAACATACCCACCATGGACTCGGTGGAGGATGTGTCAAGATAGCCAAGTCCCTCTATAGCCATAAGCGATGTCATACTGTCAAAGGCGTATGACAGACTGCCTGCCTCGGTATACGGCTTGATGACCACCTTTTTCACGGAAGAAGCCTTGATGCCTGCCCTGTCCGCCAGAGACTCGTTCAGCCCCGTATCGGGCAGCATGCCGTAAAGCGTGAGCGTTCCGTTCTCGAAATTGCACCAGCTTGTGGCATCCTTTGTCAGCTCATCCTCATCGAGCGACAGTCCCAGCGTGACATCTCCGCCAAGCCCCGTTATATCCGGCAACTCGTCCGCATATACGGGTGTGAGCGCGCTTGTCAGCATCAATGCCGCCATCAGCGCAGCCATTTTCTTTTTCATGATATTTCCCCCTGTAAATAATTAAATTCTGCATCCCTCGTCTGCGAGATATCCGGGCAGACGAGGGATGTGCAAAATTCCCCCAAAATAAAAAAGCCCCCCTATGTCCGCTTAAGCAAGCCAAACCCATTAGGTGGCTGCAGGCACTGCCCGCTTCTATCATATAGATCTGACCAAATACGTCAGATAAGTCAAACCCCTAAGTCCGCTCAAATAAGCCAAGACCTAAATTGGCCGCGGGCACTGCCCGCTGGGTGCAGGCTCAGCCTGCTGGGTGCAGACTTTCTGCCTACACGCTATTGCGAGTTACCGAGCCGCAAACTATACCGTCCTCCGGCACACATCAACGGGTGGCCGCGGGCACTGCCCGCCATAGCCGGACAGGTCAAGGGATATGTGTCCAAATCCCAGCCCGGACAGACGGGAGCATATCTCCCCTGCCATGCCCGCAGCCTCGGCTATCCTTTCCCTCTCCGTCTCTATCCGTGCGTCATTTCCGTGCAGGCGCACACGCACCTGACGAAACCCCATGTCATGCAGTATGTATTCCGCTTCCTCGATAAGGCGCAGCTTGTCACGGGTGATGATGTCGCCGTGAGGGATGCGTGTGGCAAGACAGGCATAGGACGGCTTGTCCCATGTGCCGAGCCCCGCCTCCTTTGAGAGGGCGCGTATGTCCGCCTTGGTCAGCCCTGCATCACGCAGGGGCGAGAGCACGCCCAGCTCCTCAGCCGCACGCATTCCCGGGCGGTCATCTCCCATATCATCCGCATTCGTGCCGTCCGCCGCGCGCATCCCTTCGGATGCAGCCAAGCGGCATATCTCACCGAATATGTTCTTCTTGCATATATAGCAGCGGTCGCGCGGGTTCTCTGCAAAGCCCTCCACCGCAAATACATCGGGTGTGAGTACGATATGCCTGATGCCGCATGTGCGGCAGAATTCCTCCGCCTCATCCATCTCACGGCGGGGGCACAGACACGAACGTGCGGTGACGGCAAGACAGCCGTCACCGAGTACCTCATGTGCGGTATACAGCAGGAATGTGGAGTCCACTCCCGCCGAGTAAGCTACAGCGAGTTTCCCCGCGTCCCGTATTATGTCTTTGAGTCTGTCAAGTCTGTCATGCGTCTTCATTTTCTATCTGCTTGCGTACCTCTTCTATGCTCATATTGTTCTGAGCGGCTATGCGCTCAAGATCGTCATGCTCGTACTTTATCCTTGTAACGCCGTAGCCGGTGGATATCTTGCGGCGCACACGTCCGAGAGGCGTGCGCATCTCCTCTATCCTGCGGTCGAGCAGGTAGCGCTTTGCGGCGGTCTCACGCATACCCAAAGTGGATGTGTGTGCAAACGCCGTGTGTATTATCTCGGACTTCGCCTCGTCGTCGCATACGATGCGTATGAGGGTAGCCGTGCGGGACTTCTTGCCCGATACAGGCACGGTGTATACATCCCTTGCGCCTGCCGCAAACAGCATAGTCACAGCGAATGCGATATCCTCTGCGGTCATATCGTCAACACAGAAGGAGAGCTCGGACATCTTCTCCGTCAGCCCCTCGGTGGTGCCCGATATTATGCGGACGCAGTTCGCCCTTGCATAGTCGCGCGAGCCCATGCCGTAGCCTACGGTGTCACAGGTCATAACGGGCATATCGCCGAAGCTGTCGGCGAAGTATTTGAGCAGAGCCGCTCCCGTGGGAGTGCACAGCTCGCCCTCTATGTTGCCGTATATGGGTACTCCGTGAAGTATCTCCGCAGTAGCGGGCGCGGGTACCGGCAGTATACCGTGCGCACATTCAACGCTGCCCTTGCCTACATGCACAGGGGATACTATCACCTTCTCGGGTGCAAGCTCATTCATGGCAAGGCATACCGCTGTGATGTCAGCCACAGCATCCATAGTGCCCACCTCGTGGAAATGTATGTCCGACATATCCACGCCGTGTATGCGGCTCTCAGCCTCCGCTATGATGTTGTACACTGCCATGACATCCTTCTTTACCTTGTCGGGGATATCAAGATGCGTCACGATATTCTCTATATCATGCAGTCCTGTATGATGATGCTCTTCATCATCGTGATGATAGTCCTCTTCCGTCTCACCGTTTATCCTGACAGTGATATGCGTGCCTGTGATGCCGCATCTCCACAGCGGCTCCGATTCATAGGTGACACCGGGTATACATATCATATTGAGTCGCTTGACAAACTCTGCCGGCTCGGGCATAAGCTCTGTCAGTGCTGCTGTGAGCATATCGCCGGCTGCACCCATAGATGCATCGATATACAGAATATTCATCTTATCCCTCCTATTGTCTGCGAGTAACATGGTTAATCATGCTCGCAAGGTATCCGGCTCCGAAGCCGTTGTCGATATTCACCACCGAAACGCCGGCGGCGCATGAACTGAGCATTCCGAGCAGAGGTGTCACCCCTGCAAAGGATGCACCATAGCCCACGCTTGTGGGGACGGCTATGACAGGACAGTCCGCCAGTCCGCCTATTACGCTCGCAAGAGCGCCCTCCATACCGGCAATGGCTATTATCACCGATGCCGACATTATGTCCCGCTTGCAGGAGAGCAGCCTGTGAAGCCCTGCCACTCCCACGTCATATATACGTCTTACGTCATTTCCGAGGAATGCCGCGGTGACCGCCGCCTCCTCAGCTACGGGGATATCGCATGTGCCGCCTGTGCATATGACGATCTTCCCTATGCCGTCCGGCTCGGGATACTCGCCGACAGTGGCGGTGCGGGATATATCATCATAGTCTATATCCCTGTGTATCCTTGCCGCCGTATCCTTATCGAGCCTGGTGATGAGGATATTCTCCTGCCCCGATGCGGTCATTGAGTCTATTATGCCCGTGATCTGCTGTGCTGTCTTGCCCTCGCCGTATATGACCTCTGCCACGCCCTGACGCAGCTTGCGGTGGATGTCCACCTTTGCAAAGCCTATATCGTCGAAAGGGTCGGACTTGAGCGTCAGGAGCGCTTCGTCCACGCTCATGCTGCCGCTTTTCACGGCTTCAAGTATCTGTCTAGCCTCGGTATTCATGTATATCCCCATTTATCGGTGAACGGTCCCGTAAGAGATACAGAACCGTCCATGTCACTCTTATCTGATCCTGCGCACTACGCCTTTCAGGTCGCTGACAAGCACCATAACGAGCCATATCACGACACCGAGCACTGCTACGCACAGTCCCAGAAATGCGTCATTGATCATATCCGCCGCCTCGGGACGGAAGTATTCATCCTTTAGCTCTGCAAATTCATATACAGCATCCACCAGCCACATGAGGGATGCGCCCCAGTACATCAGGCAGAGAGTGCCCAGCTTGTACTTCTTGTCATTGAACTTGAAATACCACAGGCAGGTCACTGTCAGTGCCGCTATAACCGTGATAAGAAGGGTCATGATGCCTCCGTTTCTGCGGGAGCACGCTTCTCCGCCGCTGTGGCAGCCGCCGCTATCAGTCCCCACGCAAGTGTGACGACTATCGCCATAGTCACGCCCACCGTGGACATCTCCGCGAGCATATCCGCTGTGTCTGCCGCATTATCCATTGCGGTGAGGAACGGGAACCAGGGCACTACCTCACCGTGCCATACATGTTCAAATGCGAGGAGCGCTGAACCTCCCCAGAGCATGGTATTGAGCCACTTCATCTTGGGTACGATGCCTGCGGGCTTCTCGCCTGTCTTCTTCTCGAGCACCTTTGTTGCTATCGTAGTGATAACTGCCTCACCGGCAGGTACAATAAAACATGCCATAATTATCCTCCTGTCTGTCAAAAGCCGTAAAAGGGACGGCTATAATTTTATTTTACCACATCAGTCAAATATTGTCAACCGTTTTTGAACATACTATGCCATTTTTTTGCGTTTTCTCTTGTGCAATGTGCGCATAGTCTCACCTTTCCTCACAGGCCATCGCCGTATAGCCCATGCCGCCCGCACCGTGTGACCGATGCGGGCGGCATTATGAGGAGATGTATAAGAAATCAGAAATTACTTAGCTGCCTTTGCCCAGTCATCGAGGAATCTCTGGATGCCTATATCGGTAAGGGGATGCTTGATCATCTGACGGATAACGCTCATGGGAACTGTAGCGATATCGCAGCCTGCCATAGCAGCCTGTGTAACATGGATGGGATTTCTGATGGAAGCAGCTATTATCTGGGTCTCGATGCCCTGTGTCTGGAATATAGCTGCGATCTCTTCGATAAGATCCATGCCGGTCATGCCGATATCATCAAGTCTGCCGAGGAAGGGCGATACATAGGTAGCGCCTGCATTGGCAGCGAGTATAGCCTGTGCTGCGGAGAAGATAAGTGTAACATTGGTCTTGATGCCTCTCTTGGTGAGCTCCTTGCAGGCTACGAGACCCTCTGCACACATGGGCAGCTTAATTACTATATTGGGATGGATAGCAGCGAGAGGAAGTGCCTCTTCTACCATCTTGTCAGCCTCGAGGGATATTACCTCTGCGGAGATAGGGCCGTCAACGATCTCGGTGATCTCCTTTACGACCGCTTCAAATACTCTGCCCTCCTTGGCAATGAGGGAAGGGTTGGTGGTAACGCCGCAGATAACACCCATCCTGTTGGCTTCGCGGATATCATCGGTATTGGCTGTGTCGATAAAAAGCTTCATAATATCAATCCTTTCATATCATATGCGTTGTGTCCTGATATTATTGTAAAGCCAAATGCACATTCTTTCCAATCAAAAGTTGCTCCGATTTTAGCCATAATTGCTATATAGGGTATAGGGTTTAGGGTATAGGGTTTAGTTGAGCGGACATATCGGATAGTGCGGGAGAGATATAGTTTGGGGCGCAGGGTGCAAAAAAGGCAGCCCGTAGGCTGCCTTGGATGTTATTCAGCTCTGCGCTTCCTTACGAGGAAGATTATGCCTGCGATAACGATGATACCTACAACAGCTGCAGGAGTGTAGCTGAGGAGCACGCCTGTAGGTACAGTGCCGTCTCGATTATTAGTAAATCCTGTATAAATATCAGCGGAAGCAATTGAACCTGAAGCAGGATCATCAAAATCATGAGTATCAGTGCCGGTACCGATCGTAAGTACTACATTTGATGCAGAAGCTTCTGTGGACGCATAATCTTCCCTGTCCTCTGTAAGAGCATATCCGGAGTCCTTAGGAAGGCCCTTTACTATGATATAATCTTCATGCTGAAGGTAGAAATCATGAGTAATATTGCCGCTTGCATCTGCAACAAGTATAACTTTACCATCAGTGGGAGTAATATTATTACCGCCATGTCCGTCGTGATCGCCGGTGATCACACCTGTTGCCATTTCAGTTGCTGTATATTTTGTAGCATCATTTCCATTAGGAGTAGGAGATGCGTTTGATGATACATCAACTTCTACCTTGGCATTGGCAGAAAGTCCGGTCAGCGCAAGATGATACTGGAAAAACTTATCGCGTGAACCCTGATTACCGGTAACCTTCTTTGCAAAATAAAGATCCTGAGTATTATAGGTATTTACAAATCCCTGTGACTTAGTACCTGATGCAGGCTCGGATATCTTTCCGTTTGCATCTATCGTCAGAGTAGAGCTGTCTGCTTCATTATGAAGGACATAACCGCCGAACTCAAGTGTCTTGGAATTGGCCGCATCATTCTTATCAAGGATATATACGTCGAGTATTCTTGTTGTTGCAGTATCGTTGGTAATACCGTTCTGGGTCAAAGGCTTTTCAGTTATCTTGTATCTGTAGATACCCGGCTCAGGGAAAGTAACACCGGTGAAATCTATAGGCACATCATATCTCGCATATTTCTCACCGGAATCGAGCGTTATAACATCCACTACAGCAGTACCTGCAGTATCTTTGATATATGAACTGGGCTGCGCTGTGGTATGTGTGCCATCACTCGGAGTAAATGGTGCTGTACCAACCGACGGCTTCTGAGATGTTCCTGAACCGCTGATAACTCCTGGCTTGATAGCAAGAGTACCGTTGGTGGCATTATATGACTGCTCAGTGCCGCTTGTGATCTCAAATTCAAAGGTCACTGTAGGCACATTGGCATCTGTTTTCATTTTAAGCGCTTTAAGGAAATATGCAGTATCATCTTTAGTAACTGTATCAGTTGATGATATGATATACGGATCATAGGTAAATTCATTAGTAGCCTGTCCAGTTGCATAAACATTAAAAGGTATCGCTGCTGCGAGCACGAGAGCAGCTGCTGCTGCGGAAAGTGTGCGTTTAAATGTAGTTTTCATATGATCACTCCGATCAGATTATTTCTTTCTTTGTCTCCTGACGGGCGGAGATACCGCCGCATCATCATTATAGCACATCAATTTCCATATTGCAAGCGTCTATATGAAAAATGTTCATAATTTTGAAGATTTCGTTTACTTGTACAAAAATGTGAGGGAAATTATTACAATTCGCTGACAAAAGCGAGCCACTGCCTATGCGCCGCAGTCTATGAGCCGTAGGCACATTAACATCACACTCCAAACTTTTATAACTCCACACTCCATAAAAAACGGCACCCCTTACGGGATGCCGCGATAGATCATACGAGTTCGATTATAGCCATCTCAGCTGCGTCGCCTCTGCGGGGACCAAGCTTTGTGATGCGGGTATAACCGCCGTTTCTGTCAGCGTACTTGGGTGCGATCTCGTCGAACAGCTTCTTTACAACAGATTCCTTTGTAACGTAGCTGAGCACCTGGCGCTTGTTGTGGAGCTCGTTTGTCTTTGCGGTGGTGATCATCTTCTCAGCCATCGAACGAACTTCCTTAGCTCTTGTTACGGTGGTCTCTATCTTGCCGTTCTCGAGCAGATAGGTAACCATAGCACGGAGCATTGCTTTTCTATGATCACTGGTGCGACCCAGTTTTCTCGATCCTGCCATTGTGTTTCACTCCTTATCAAGTTTCCTCTTCGCTGCTGAGATCGAAGCCGAGAGACTTGAGCTTCTCCTTGACCTCATCAAACGATTTTTTACCAAGGTTTCTGACCTTCATCATTTCCTCTTCGGACTTGCTGATCAGATCCTCAACTGTATTTATGCCAGCACGCTTCAGGCAGTTAAAGGAACGAACCGATAAGTCAAGTTCCTCAATGGTCATCTCGAGTACCTTTTTGCTGTCCTTGTCATCCTTCTCTACCATCATTTCGGTGATAGCCGATTCATCGGAGAGATTGCTGAATGACTTCAGATGCTCAATGAGGAGATTGGCTGCCTGTGATACAGCTTCCTTGGGAGTAACGGTACCGTCGGTCCATACCTCAAGAATAAGCTTATCATAATCCGTGACATTGCCAAGTCTTGTATCCTCGACCTGGAAATTCACCTTTAATACGGGGCTATATATAGAATCGACTGCGATAACGTCTATGCCGAAGTTGAAGAGCTGCTTGTTCTTCTCGGCAGGAACGTATCCTCTGCCCCTGTCGATGCTGATCTCCATATAGAGCTTAGCATCCTTGTCAAGGGTAGCGATGTGCATATTCGGTTCGAGTATCTCAACTTCGGAATCGGTCTTGATATCACCTGCGGTGATCTCGCCCTCATCCTCTGCCTCGATATATATAGTTTTCGGTCCTTCGCCGTAAAGCTTTGCGGTCAGTCCCTTGAGATTGAGGACTATCTCGGTAACGTCCTCTTTTACTCCGGGGATGGTTGACAGTTCATGGTGCACGCCGTCGATCTTCACGGAGATCACTGCGACACCGGGAAGCGAGGAGAGCAGTACTCGTCTGAGGCTGTTGCCCAGAGTGGTACCATAGCCGCGCTCAAGGGGAGCAAGAATGAATTTGCCGTATGTAGGATCCTGGTCCGACATCTCGACTGTCTCAATTTCCGGCTTTTCTATTTTTTCAAGCATTTAGTTGACCCTCCTATTATCGCGTTCACAGGGAGCAGGCAGAGAGTGATGCTCTCCGCTTGCGTTGTGATATTGTTTCCCGACCGTAGGACATAAGTCGTATGTGGAAGGTAATTACTTGGAATAGAGCTCGACGATAAGGTGTGTCTGAGTCTCGTAATCGAGGTCAGCAGTCTCGGGGAGACGAATAACCTTAGCGCTGAAGTTCTCCTTGTCGGATTCGAGCCAGAGAGGAACGATCCTGCCGTTGGTCTGCTCAAGGACTTCCTTGAACTTTGCACTGCTTCTGGACTTCTCCTTGAGGGAGATAAC
>JAEEGL010129362.1_pt1 | contig 14530 bp, 11 predicted proteins | sample 9134231 | NCBI WGS metagenome assembly JAEEGL01 (sample SAMN16246548, study PRJNA631951) | gut metagenome | biome: gut microbiome; feature: rumen; material: fiber-attached | host: Bos | place: Iran: Karaj | collected 2018-10
CGGAAAAAGCGGAATGCTCATCAATGCAAGGACAGAAACGGCTTCGCGACGGCCTACGTTCAGTCCCTCCTGGGAGAGCCGCAGATGCCTTCTGCCCGCGTCTGCCTACTATGAGTGGGAACACATCCCGCAGGCTGACGGGCGGAAGAAAACAGGAAGGAAATTCCGGATAGCTCCTTCCGGAGAACAGTTGACATGGCTGTGCGGACTGTACCGAATGGAAGAAGACATCCCCAAGTTCGTCATTCTTACCCGGCCTCCCTGGGAGGGGATCTCTTTCATCCACGACCGGATGCCGCTTATTCTGCCCGGAGACGTGGCGGATGAGTGGATCGATCCGTCTGTGAGGGCGGAGGAACTGCTTTCCCACGCATTGGATATAATGGATTTCACAGCTGTATAGTCAGCAGGCAGCAAAAGACAGAAAAATGCGGAGAATCCCGCGGCATCCGCATCCGAAACATACGCCCGGTGCCGCTCCGGACAGTGGTAAATGGATCATGAAGAAGATCGTCGCTCTGATAGGCGCAGGCCAGATGGCCTCCGCACTCACGTTCCCCCTGATTGAAAACGGACATGAAGTCCGTCTGATCGGCAGCCCGCTGGATGACGGGATCATCGACAGGCTTAGGGAAGACCGTTATCATGTGAATCTGAGGAGAACTCTCCATGAGGGCATCTCATATTACAAAAACGACCGTATGCGTGAAGCAATCGAGGGAGCAGACCTCATCGTGTGCGGCGTTTCGAGTTTCGGTGTCGAGTGGTTTGCCGATGAGGTGCTTCCGATTCTCGACGAGGACGTGCCTGTGATCTCGGTCACAAAAGGAATGCTCGACCATGAAGACGGATCCATGCAAACTTATCCGGAATACTGGAAGAGCAGGGTGCCGGAAGACAGCGCGCTCCGTTTCTACGCCATCGGCGGGCCGTGCACCGCAAGAGACCTTGCGGATCATGACCCTTCGTTCGTAGGTTTCTGCGGTCCTGACTTTTCAACTCTGGAATGGATACGGAGCGTGTTTTCGACTCCGTACTATATCATTTCACTGACTCTCGACACGGTAGGACTGGAATGTGCTGTGGCGCTCAAGAACGGATATGCTCTCGGCACCGCAATGGCGATCGGCATCAAGGAAAGACTCGGAGACGATGGGATCGACCATAACAATATGAAATCCGCGCTCTTCCAGCAGAGCGTCCGAGAGATGATGGATCTTCTGGCTCTCGTGGGCGGGGGAGCGGAAAACATCATGTTTGCTGCAGGAGACCTGGACGTCACGATTTCAGCCGGCCGAAGCCGTACTGTCGGACTGCTTCTCGGAAAAGGCCTTGCGATCGAGGAGATCCTGGAACAGCTCAAAGGCCAGACCCTTGAGGCTGTCGTCATTGCCACGAGGACCGCGCGCGCGGTCAAAGCACTCGCAAAGAGAGGGATCGTCAGGGAAGAGGATTATCCTCTGCTGATGCACGTCAACGCGCTTCTGAACGAAGGTGCGGAACTCGACATCCCCTGGAAGCAGTTTGAGCAGAGAATAGGATGAACAGGGAAACGTATATCGGGATGGATCTCGGGACCGGCAGCATCAAAACGGTACTGTTTGACAGAAACGGAATAGAGATCGCATCCGCCTCAGCCGAGTATCCGGTTTATCAGCCCAGAAACGGCTGGTCGGAGCAGGATCCTGAAGACTGGTTCGATGCGGCTGTTTGCACGGTACGCTCCGTCATGGAGAGTTCCGGCGCCTCGGCTTCTGACGTAAAGGGCATAGGTTTGTCCGGACAGATGATGGGCATCGTGCTGCTCGACGGGGAAGGAAGGCCGATGCGGCGTGCGATCCTCTGGAACGACGGACGTACGACACAGGCATGTGAGGATCTTCGGAGAGAACTGGGAGACGATCTGTTCCTCCGCCGCACGCTTACGCCGGTGAGGCCGGGACTGTCTGCGGCGAAGATCCGCTGGGTTATGGATCATGAGCCTGGCGTTTTTCGTAAAACGGCTCACATACTGCTTCCCAAGGACTATCTCCGGTTCCGGCTCACTGGAGAATATGCGACTGAAGTCTCGGATGCTTCTGCTACTCAGCTGCTGGATATACCGAAAAGGAACTGGTCGGATGAGATTCTGGAAGCCATGGGGCTCCGCCGGTCCCTGCTCGGAACTGTAGCGGAATCACATGAGATCACGGGATGCGTGCTTCCGGATATCGCGAAGATTCTGGGGATCGCTCCGGGCTGTCCTGTTGCCGGCGGAGCAAGTGACAATGCAGCTGCCGCCGTCGGGGTCGGAGCCGTTGATGAAGGATCGGCGATCACGACGATAGGGACCAGCGGGACCGTATTCGCATACAGTCCAGAACCGGTCACGGATACTACTCGGTCTGTCTATACCTTCTGCATGCCTGTGCCAGACGCCTGGCACTTCATGGGCAGCGTCAACGCCTGCGGGGGCTCCCTTAAGTGGTGGAGGAACAATTTTTATCCCGAAGATAGAGATTATGCCCGGATCGATGCGGACGCTGAATCCTCTGTTCCCGGAGCGAACCGCCTCATCTTTCTGCCTTATCTGAACGGTGAGCAGTCTCCGCACTTTGACCTTGCGTGCAGAGGATGCTTTATCGGACTGTCTTCTTTCCATTCGAAAGCGGATATGAGCCGCGCGGTTCTGGAAGGTGCGACTTATGCGCTGAGAGATATCCTTTCCAGCATCCGCGGATGCGGAATCCATCCTGTATCTGTCCGTATGTGCGGGGGAGGATCAAAGAGCCTGTTCTGGCGGCAGCTTCTGAGCGATGTCTACAATCTTCCCGTCGAGCTCCCGGATATGGACTCATCCAACAGTGCTGCTCTTGGAGCCGCGATCCTTGCCATGACGGGGACGGGTGCCTATGGAAGTGTGCGGGAAGCGTGCGGGAACATCGTGAATATGAGAGATGAGCATTATGATCCCGATCCTGAAAGAACGGCAGTATATGATCGGGTCTATGAAGTGTTCGATTCGCTGTATCCTAAGCTGAAAGAAAGCTTTAGGGAGATACAGGAGCTTAAAATGCAGTAAGGAAAACAGAAAAGAACGATCCGTAACGGACCGTTCTTTTTGTATGATCGGAATCAGCGGCGTCGGCGGGAACTGCTCCTGCGGACCCGTCTGGATGCGGATCCTCCTCGTGTCGACATTTCTTCCTGAGCGGCTGATTCTTTTTCTTCCTTTCTGGAACGTACGGCTCTGCTCAGAACAATACAGATGAGAGCGATCAGGACGACCAGAATCAGACCGATGAGGACGAGCCAGAACCAGACTCTTGAAGAAGAAGGAGTCGGGACGAGATCCTGAGGGTCAGTTGTGGGATTGGGTTTCAAATCGTCCTTGTTCACGACAGTAGGCGCTTTTGTGGCTTCGTCGGTTTTTTTGCCTGTGGGAGCAGGCGTTTCCTGTACGGGAGATTCGACCGTGTTGGATGCTATGAGCGTGCCTTCTCCGAGAAGACGGTCGCCGTAGAACAGCTGGTATGTGCCGACACTGTCGCCTGCATAGACCGGCGCTTCCAGATCCTTGTAGGAAGGAACGACAGTGAAATAAGAGGCGGGGTCGTTCTTCATAGCTTCGATCTCGTCCGGGAGTCCCGTCAGATAGAAATCTTCTCCGAGCAGATGAGCGTTCAGTGTCTGTCCTTCCGCAGCACCGGCGACTTCTATGCCGCGCTGGGGGAGGAGGGGAAGATAAAGCGCCGCATTCATCTGATCGAAGTGTGTGAATCCGTATTCAAGAAGGACCCGGCAGGCTTTGAAACGGGCAGAGGTGTTGGCACCGTACAGAATGACCGCGATGTATTCTTCATCGGTATTGTCATCTCGTGCCGAGGAAACAAGCGTGCACTTGGCCTTCGACGTATACCCGGTCTTGATGCCCGTTGCCCTCGCGTAGGACTCACCGTCATCGCTCGTTCCGCCCAGAAGCAGTTTGTTGTGATTGCTCCAGGTGCGGGCACTGTGTTTGTTCGTAGCGGGACATGTATAGGTTGGCGTTTTGACGATCTTGCGGAAAGTCTCGTTCTTCATGGCGGCGACCGCAAGGATCGCCTGATCTCTGGCTGTCGTAAGGTGAGTCGGATCGTTGAGGCCATGGGGATTGTTGTAATGGGTATTGGTCATCCCCAATTCGGCAGCTTTTTCGTTCATCATGCCGATGAAAGTATCGATGTCACCCGCGATGTATTCACCCAGGATGATGCCGATCTCATTGCCGGATGCCAGCATGAGTCCGTATAAAAGATCTTTGAAACGGAAATGTTCTCCGATCGTCACTCCGATATTGGACGCCCCGTCTTCCAGACGGTAGTTTTTCTCAATCGTGATCGTCGCGTCCATCGCTGTGGGGACCCTGTCCAGATACTCCAGAACGAGCAGACAGGTCATGATCTTCGTGATGCTTGCCGGGAAATACTGCTGATCCGCATTGTATTCGTACAGCACTTCACCGGTACGGGCATCCACCAGCATGGCGGCGCCCACGTTGAGCTTGTTTTCGTTGATCGTGCCGTCTTCGTTCAGCACACCCGTCAGTTCGGCCGTGGGATCGGGCGGGGTCGCGAATGCGTTCAGGGGAACGACTGCAAGAAGAAGCGCCAGTACGGCGCAGATGATACGATTCTTCATGGAACCTCCGGATTGGGATCTGACTCTTCACGGAAATATGAGATTATTGTATCATTTCATTAAGAATCTGTAAAGCAAAGCGCCGTTTTGGAAAAGAAACACTTTTCAGATTCGTAAAAATGTGGCAAAATAAAAACAATAAGATAAGGGGGAAGATCATGCCTCGCAGAATACTCGTAGTTGATGACGAACCGCTGATCGTCAAAGGTCTCAAATACAGTCTGCAGCAGGACGGCTATGCCGTAGATACCGCAGATGAGGGCATCCGCGCTCTTTCCATGATCAGGGAAGGGGATTATGATCTCGTGCTTCTGGATCTCATGCTTCCGGGAATGGACGGACTGTCTATCTGCCAGCAGGTCAGGGAGTTCAGTGACGTGCCGATTATCATGGTTACGGCCAAAAGCGACGACATGGACAAGATCATGGGCCTCGAATACGGTGCGGACGACTATATCGCCAAGCCTTTCAATATCCTGGAGGTCAAAGCGCGTGTCAAGTCGGTCATGCGCCGTTCACGCAGTGTGCCTGCGCCCGAAGATACGGTGACGCTGAGTGCCGGTGCGATTCTTCTCAATACAGACAGCAGGACCGTGACTCTGAACGGGAAACCAGTGAATCTGACGGCGAAGGAATTCGATCTGCTCCGCTTGTTCATCACGAACCGCGGCAAGGTCTACAGCCGGGAACAGCTCCTGGACATCGTCTGGAAGAACGGCGGTCAGGGAGGCGATCTGCGTACGGTGGATGTCCATATCCGTCGTTTGCGTGAAAAGATCGAACAGAATCCCAGTCAGCCCGAGTACATCTTTACCAAGTGGGGAGTGGGTTATTATTTCGCGGAAGCCTAAACAGTTCTTCATCAGCATACGCTGGAAACTGCTTGCCTACAACCTGGTAGCGATCCTGGCCGCTTTCGCGGTTCTTCGCTTCCTGGTCGTCCGTGAGACCCGGAACAGCCTTCTTCAGGCGCAGATATCCGAATACCGCAGCAGTATCGAACAGTACGCGGTGGAAGCGGAGAGTGCTCTACGCAGTTCCGACGGCGAGACGCTGTACAGCCTTACCAGGACCTGGTCGGAAGCCCTGGGAGGAAGGATCCTTGTTTCCGATGCGGCGGGCGTCATTCAGGCGGACGCCTTTTCCCATTATAATGGGGTCAGGCTTGAACTGACGGATCTGAGTGAAGTCCTCATGGGCAACACGTCTTTCTCCTACAGTTATTACTGGCTCAAACTGGACACTCCCCGCGGGAATCTTTTCAATTCCCGCTGGCTTGAAAGTATCCGCAGCATTTTCGTGCAGGAGGACAAAACAAAACAGCTTGTCGTCTATATGGCGACCCCTGTCGTTTCCGGATCCTCTGTCGCAGGGGCTGTCGTTGCATCTGCATCCGTACAGCCGGTCATGGACCGGATCTCCGTCCTCGAATTCGAAATGACGCTTCTGACCCTAGCGGTCGGGGTGTTCATGCTCCTGTTCTCAATCCTCATTTCCAACTCTATCATCCGTCCTCTTGGCGATGTCCTGAGAGGGCTTCGCCGCATCGGCGGCGGGGACTTCGTTCACCGGATTCCTGTGCGCGGACATAGTGAATTCGCCCAGATCAGCTCTGAAATCAACGATATGACCGAAAAGCTGGAGGCACAGGACGAAGTCCGCAGAGAATTCATTTCCAATGCATCTCACGAACTCAAGACACCTCTTTCCACGATCAAGATTCTCGTGCAGTCCATGCTGACCGCTTCTGAACCGGATCCCGAGATGAACCGTGAGTTCATGCAGGACATCGATTCAGAGGTCGACAGGATGAGCGCTCTTGTGGGCGATCTTCTGGATCTCGTCAAGAATGAGAGTGCGCAGAGGATCGTGAATCCGGAACTGCTCGACTTTTCGGCAATCTGCAGAAGCGTACTGAACCGCCTTGCTCCCGCTGCCCAGCAGCGGCAGCAGGAACTGAAAGGCGATATCCCCGAAGGGCTCATGATGACCGGCGATGCATCCACTCTGGAGCGCATGGTCCTCAACGTGACGGACAATGCTCTTAAATATACTCCCGAACACGGACACGTGTCGATGAAACTCATCCGGAGAAGCCACCGGCTGATCCTGACCGTAGAGGATGACGGCATAGGCATCGGAGAAGAAGATCAGAAGCATATTTTCGACCGTTTCTACCGTGTGGACAAAGCCCGGTCCCGTCAGACCGGCGGTACGGGGCTCGGACTTGCAATCGTCAAGGAAATCGCTCAGACCCACGGCGGGACCGTCGCAGTGGAATCTGAACTGGGCCGCGGCACGCGTATGATCATCAGCCTGCCTGAGGCTGCGAACGAAGGGGAAGGAGGAGACGCATGAGAAAGATAAGAACAGTCTCTCTTCTTCTGGCCGCTCTCCTGTTTCTTTCAGGCTGCTCCTATGTCAGGGGAAAAATACAGGCAGAGGATCGGCTGAGCCTCCCGCAGGAAACACCTCAGGCCGAACTTGCTCCCGAAAAATCGGGACGTGGCAGTTCAGTCGTTTATCTGTATTATCAGGTGAAGGATCTGATGGCGATAGCGGCCGAGAGCCGTGTGCTCAATGATGTGTCGGAGGATGAACTGCTTTCAGCCGTCGTTCGTGAACTTCTGAAAGGACCCAAGGATCCGGAATTGTCGACGTGGTTTCCGGTGGATACGACGCTTGCCGAGCTGTCCCAGACCCGCGATATCGTGTATGTGACACTGTCTGAGGAATTCCTGAACGCACCGCCCGAAGCGCCTGTCAACTGGGAAGATGATCCGGAATGGACTGCCTACGTCCTTCAGAGAAGGCGCCTCGCTCTGGACTGTCTTGTGGATACTGTGACCCAGCTGGGCGGGATATCACGCACACAGATACTCGTTCGTACGGAGGGGGGAAGAGGTGTCAGGCTGACGCTTCACGATCTGGGCCTTGAAGGAGAAGATCCCACTCAGCCTCTGCCGCCGCTGACAAGAGAAGATACGCTCATATTCACGCCTGAAATGGCAGCGGAAGAGCTTTTGTCTGCGTTTGCTCGCAAAGAATGGGGACAGGTTGCGTCTTGGACCGCAAAAAAAGATCCCATCTATGGAGAGAATGAGGATGCAGGGATGCTGGCTTTGACGCTTTCTTCCATGAATCCGTCTCTACTGACCTATGAGATCCTCGATTCCGGGATCATATCCGGTGATACAGCGGTCGTGACGGTGAAACTTGAGGAAGCAGGGGAGACCGGCATGAGCACGGTCTATGATTCCGTTCCTTTGCGGTTCGTTCTGGACGGAAGTCTTTGGAAGATTGCTCCAATAAGCCTGGAGCAGCTGGTGACCAATGCGCAGTGACCGAACGATACGGGCCCTGACGGCTCTGATGATGTGCCTGCTTCTTTCGGGCTGCTCGACGATTCATCCGAACGCACCCGTTCCGACGCTCATTCCCGGAGAACCGATACGAAGCAGTTCAGGGGAGTCCATGCGTGCCTTTACGAGAGCGGTCGGGATGTATTATCCGCAGGAAGAAGGACTGTCTCTGCAGAGAAGGACCGCGGAGATTGTCTGCGAAGAAGGCATGTGGCTTCCCGAAGTGCTGGTCCGGAGCCTTCTGGAACCCGTGGACGACCCCAAACTCATCACTCCTTTCGGGGATGGGGCAGAACTGAAGTATATTTCTTCGTGCAGCGAGATGCTGATCGTCGAGATCGATTATGCTGACAGTCTTGATTCAAAGATCCTACATGCGTCTGCGCTTGCGCTCGCCCGTACGCTGATTCAGGAAACAGGAGCTGAAAGCGTTCTGCTTCTGAAAAACGGGGCGCGCGTGAGACTCAAAGGTACGGTTGCGAACCCGATCAGTGCTTTAGTCTGTGAAGACGAATCTGCCTGGGAAGGCGAAAAGGTGTTCCTGGAAAAGGGATTTGTTCCGGATGAGTTCGCTGACAGCTTTGTGATGAGGGAAGAGAAGAGGATACTCTATTATCCTGACGTCAGCGGAAGCTTCATCCTTTGCAGAGAAACGGAAGACTGGACCGGACGGATGACGCGGCGGGACATGGAGATGCTCCTGAATGAAAAGACGGATCCGGATCTGGAGAGTCTCGCGGATCGGTTCGGACTGAGCCTCGACGGCTTTTCAAGAGAAAGCCTGGGAGACGGGAAGGAAGGATTGTACGTTTCTTTGCGTGCATCCGATCCGTCCGCTCTGGACGGAGACGATCTGCGCCTGATCCGGGGGATCCTGTTCCTGAACATGCGGATAAACGACCGGACTCTGTCTGCTCTCTCCCTGGAGATCGACGGGGAGCCCGTAAGAGAGGCGCTTGGGGAGGATGACATCTGGTATGAAGGTCAGGAGATCCGGGCTCAGTTCGGGGAGGAGATTACACTGTATTTCCTGGACAGAGACGGACAGGACCTCATACCCGTCAGCCGGACGGTCTCTTTTTCGGACAGTCTGTCACCGGAAGCCTGGATGAGAGAACTGCTGAAAGGCCCCGATCGGTTCGATCCCGAGGAAGCGCGCGGCGTTTTTCCGCCGGGGATCGGTCAGAAAGATCTTCTCCACGTCGAGACAGATGGTGTGAATGCTGTCGTAAACTTCTCATCTGCTCTGGAAAGTTTCTACCCGGTGGAAGATGAAACGATGGAAAGGATGATGGTCTATTCCATCGTGAATACGCTGACGGAAGACGCGTGGGTCAAACAGGTCCTGATCCATGTGGACGGCCGGCAGGTCGATAATCTCGGGGGCAGACTCTATCTGGGCACGCCCCTCATGCGAAATCCCGGACTGATCCGGATAACGGAGGAAAACCAATGAAACTGACGATCCTCGGGAACCGCGGCCCTCTGCCTTTGCCTGGAGAGGCCTGCTCTTCTTACCTTCTGGAACATGAAGGCCATGCCCTTCTGATCGATGCGGGCAGTGCGAGCCTGCCCCGTCTGCTCGAACATGTATCTCTCAAGGAACTGGATGCAGTCATCCTGTCTCATCTGCATTTCGATCACTGCAGCGACGCTCTCGTCATGCAGTATTCAACAAAAACCGCTCCGCTGCCTTTGTACTGTCCCTTTGAGCCTGCACCAGTCCTGGATGCACTGACGGGTTTCGGCGGTTTCGAAGCTCATGAAGCCGCTGAAGGAAAAACCGTTGCCATTGGGCCGTTTACCGTGACGTTCGGGCCTGCGAAGCACCCTGTTCCCTGTGTGTCCGTAAAGGTGGAAGCAGGAGGGCGCATATTTGCCTATACGGGTGATTCCAATGACTGCCCTGAACAGGTGGACTTCCTGCATGGTGCCGATCTGCTTCTTGCGGATGCGGGAATGACGGAGAGTGCCTGGACGGCGGCATCGCCTCACAGAACACCGAAAATGTGCGCGGAGCTTGCTGAGAAGTCCGGGGCAGGCTGCCTGGTTCTGAGCCACTTCGGCCCTGCGCAGGATCCCGGCTCATGTGCAAAGGAAGCGGCAGGCTCCGTGATTGTCAGCGGGGCAGAAGTGAACCGGGTATTCGAAGTCTGATCCGGAAAGAGCCGTTTGCATGTCTGCGTACGGACGGCCTATGAAAGGACGAACATGCTAGCTGAAGAATGCATGAAACGCATCGGTGCCGGTGATACCGGAAGTCTGTGGCTGTTTTCAGGCAGAGAAGAATACTTGAAGGACGCGACCCTGGAAAAACTGCGGGACGTCCTGATCGAGCCTGCCATGCGCGGACTCGACGACCAGCTGTGGGAAGGCGAGCGGTCACTGGATGAGATCCTGGCCGCCCTGGACACTCCGCCGTTTCTGTCCAGACGGCGTCTGATCGTCATCCGTGACGATCCTAGGATCATCGGGAAAGGATCCTCCGCTGACGATTTCAAGAAGATCGAAGCGCATCTTCATCCGGGAAACTGCCTCGTTTTCCTGTGCAGGACAGCTCCCGACGCATCGTCCGCCTGGTTCAAAGCCGTGAAAAAACTGGATGCTGCCGTCGATTTCCGTCCGCTCAAGGCGGCAGAAGCGCGCCCCTGGATCAGCCGGATGGCCAGAGAAGCCGGAGGGAGCATCCCGTCCCAGGCCGCCGAGTATCTTTTCGATTACGTAGGAGGCAGCCTGACCTCCGTCAAAAGCGAAATGGAGAAGCTCTGTGCGCTGTGCGGAAACCGTCCGATCACCAGAAGCGATATCGAAGCTCTGTGTATCCCTTCGGCTGACTTCAGGGTGTTCACGATGCTGGACGCACTCATGAGTGGACAGAAACAGAGGGCGATGTCTTTGTACAGGCAGGCTCTTGAAACGGATGAGAGTCCGGCCGGACTTCTGGCATTGCTGTCCGGTCAGCTTCGAGTGGCCCGTTATGCACTGGAGGCGGGAAGAAAAGGCATGTCTTCCGAGGAACTTGCAGCCGTACTGGACGTGAAGCCTTTTGTGGCTGAAAAAGCCCCAAGAATCTGGAGAAATACGCCCGTTTCAGTACTCGTATCTCTGCAGGAAGCCTGTGCTCAGGCCGACAGAGATTTCAAACAGGGGATACGCAGCGACAGAGATGCGCTGGAAACGGTGATATTCAGGCTCCTGGAACGCTGAAAGCCGACTTTTATGCGCTGAATCGGTGCTGTGTTATGTACCTTTGGCACAATTCATGCTATAATGATTTCAAAGTATCGGATTAGGCTCAAGCAGCCTGTGGTTTTGATTTCGAACGGAGGATCCGTGATGAAGAACAGATGGATCGGATGGATGCTAGTCCTGGGCATGCTTCTGTGTGCCCTTGTTCCCGTGATCGCTCTGGCGGATGCTGACGAGGTCACCCTGACGCTCGAACGAGTATCTCCCTCGTCCATGTCCGGTGCAGGTAACGTGACGGTTGCCCTCACCATCAAACTGAATATCAATGCCTCGGACTCCATGGAAAACGTGTCCGTCTCCAAAGGTGGCACTACCCTTACGGGCCTCAGCAACGTAAAACCCGGTTACAGCCCTACTTTTTCCGTAATCGTTCCTTTGTCTGAGGAAGAACTGGGAACGCCGGTAACGCTCACCGTTTCGTGGACACAGGGGGGGACCTCCTACAGCAAAAACCTGAAATCCTTTACTGTCAGCAAAGCAGAAGCAAAGACCAGCGTCGTCTTTACGAGGAGCGCCGACCCCACGTCTCTTAAATCCGGAGAAAAGACGACGCTGAAATACCGCGTCGTCAATACAGGCAACGTACCGGTCAGCGACCTGAAGATCACGGATGGGTCACTGGGCACTGTAGGTACGAAGGACAGCCTGAATGCAGGTTCGACATGGGAATTCAATGTGGAGAAGGCTGTCACGGAATCCTTTACATCGACACCCACACTGAGCTATACAGCAGCAGGTGAAACCAAATCCGAGACCCTGTCGGCCCTTTCGATCAATCTTGCATCCGCTAACCTGAAGGCTGCTCTGTCTTCTACGGCGCTGGAGGTCGAAGCGGGCACGACCGTCACGCTGACCTGCAGTGTCAAAAATACCGGTTCTCTTGATTTCCAGTCTCTGACGGTCAAGGATGATACGCTCGGCCAGGTCTTCAGCGGACCGCGTCTGCAGGTGGGAGCTTCCACATCGTTCACGAAGAAGGTGACGATAGAGAAGGAAAGCACCTATACCTTTGCCATCACCGCCAAAGATGAAAACGGCGAGAATCATACATACAAGAGCAATACCGTAAAGATCGCGATCAAAGGCGTAGAACCGGTTCAGACTGTTCCCGGGACGGAACCCGTGCGATTCGATGCGAGAATCGATAACAGCCGGATGGATACGGATCAGGAAGTCGATCTGCACTTCACGATCGAAAACCGGACCCAGGAAGCATTGACTTCCGTGACAATCGAAGATGATCTGGGCGAAACACTCGTCACGATCCCGAGTCTCCCTTCCGGCACCACGGAACAGGATATCCCGTATCCCGTTAGCCGCGAACGCAATGTGACTTTCCATCTGTATGGCACGGATGCTGCGGGAAAGGTCCAGCAGTATTCGGTCGGCCCGCTTGAGATCCGGTTCCCGGTCGTGGAAACGCCTGCTCCGACTTCCCAACCGACGCCGGAATCCGTTCCGACCGTTACGCCGGCCGTTACTCTGTCTCCGACACCTACACCTGTTCCCCAGGCGACCCTTCCCGCAAAGCGGGGAGGCATAGACAGCAAATGGGTGCTTTACGGTGCGATGGGCCTTCTCGGACTGGCATTCCTGATCATTTTGATCTCTCTCATCGTGGTCGCCGTTCGCGCAGCCCGTGAGAACCGTGCCAGGAGAGACCGCCTGAACCGTGACGCCAGCCGCAGAGTCGACAGGCACGCCGATCCCGGTAAGCCCATGCACAGGAACAGGAGGCGCTGATGTCTTTTCAGGGCTTCAGCGAGGAGACGATACGTTTCTTCCTCGATCTGCGGTTCCATAACGAAAAATCCTGGTTCGATGCGCATAAGGACGTTTACCTGGAGCATGTGAAAGCTCCCGCGGAGGCTCTGGCGGATGCGCTTCTTCCACTGATGGAGGAGCTGGATCCGAGGCTCGATCTTCGGACGAGACGTGTGGTCTCTCGGATCTACCGGGACGCACGGATCGCGAGAGGCATACCTTACAGGGATCATATGTGGCTGTCCTACAAGCCCATGGGAAAGTCCAACAGTCAGGCTTTCACCTATTACGTATGGCTGACGCCTGAGGAATGGGGATATGGAGCAGGACTGTATGCCTATGATCCGGATGTCGTAGGGAGTTTCAGAGAAAGGCTTGTCCTTCACGGAGAAGATTTTCTGGAGACGCTGACCCGTCCGGGGATGGAACGCTTCGAAGCATACGGACGCGGTACCCGCAGGAATCCGAATTCGGATTTGCCAGAGGCGATAGCCGCATGGTATAATAAAAAAGATTTCGGCTTTGATCATACCCAGCCCATTGGTCCCGAAGTCTTTTCCGCTGAGATGGCGGAAGAGATCCGGGACGGTTTTCTGACGCTGTACCCGGCGTACTGCTTCATAACCGGGTTGGATATGCCCCAATAGACACATTATTTTAGGAGGACCCCTGTATGGACACCATCCAAAAGACGATCAATGCCATCCGCATCCTTTCTGCCGAACAGGTACAGAAGGCCAATTCCGGACATCCCGGTCTGCCCATGGGTGCAGCCCCCGCGGCTTATACCCTTTATGCTCAGGCGATGAACTATAATCCTGCCGATCCCGACTGGGACAACAGGGACCGTTTCATCCTCTCCGCCGGTCATGGCTCTGCTCTGATCTACTCCCTGCTGCATCTTTTCGGATTCGGCCTCACGATCGAAGATCTGAAGGGCTTCCGTCAGCTGGGCAGCCTGACTCCCGGACATCCTGAGTATCGTCATACCAAAGGCGTTGAGACCTCTACGGGTCCCCTGGGACAGGGCGTTGCCAACGCCGTCGGCTTTGCCATGGCTGAGAAACATCTCGCTGCGAAGTTCAACCGTGAAGGCTATCCCGTAGTCGACCATTACACCTATGCCATCTGCGGCGACGGCTGCATGATGGAAGGCATCGCTTCCGAAGCCTGCTCTCTTGCCGGAACTCTGGGACTGGGCAAGCTCATCCTGCTGTATGACAGCAACAACATCACGATCGAAGGCAACACCACCGGCGCGTTCCGTGAAGACGTGGCAGCCCGTTTCCGTGCCTATGGATGGCAGGTCATCGAAGTGGCGGACGGCAACGATCAGGTCGCTATCGCTTCCGCAATCAACGTCGCCAAAGCCGACAAGGATCGTCCTTCTCTCATCAAGATCAAGTCCATCATCGGCTACGGCTGCGAAGCCAAGCAGGGCACTGCGGGCGTCCACGGCGAGCCTCTCGGAGTCGACAACCTGAAGGCTACGAAGA
>JAEEGL013229535.1_pt1 | contig 14530 bp, 14 predicted proteins | sample 9134231 | NCBI WGS metagenome assembly JAEEGL01 (sample SAMN16246548, study PRJNA631951) | gut metagenome | biome: gut microbiome; feature: rumen; material: fiber-attached | host: Bos | place: Iran: Karaj | collected 2018-10
ACTATCAAAGAATGCTTCTGTTTGCTGGCAATGATCAGTTTTTGATGGATACGACCAATAAGTTTCGGACGGAAGCATTTGATGTTATGAAGCGATGTGCAGGTGCGGAAAACGTCCATCGAATTGCAAGATCATCATATGCAGAATATAAAGACAGCAGCCTTAAGTCTACCAGACTAATTATTTATGATCAAATGGACGACATTATTTCTTTATCTCTTCGTAAAGGGAAAGCTGTGCACGAAGAAGGAACGCATTATATTATTGTGTCATCTGAAATAGGCAAGCAGTATCCGATAGGATCAGAGATCGAAATCGAGTTTCCCAATTTCAACAGATCTTTTTCTTGCATTGTATCCGGAATTCTAAAAAAAGACGCGATCATACCTGGCACTGGGGACTTTAGTTCATTTACGCTTATTCTTGGAACAGACATCTCTGATTACAAAAGTGTGATTATCTCCTTTGATTTGGGAGACGAGATCAAAGAAAATCTTTCCTGGGAACAGAACTGTCTGATTTCAATCCCTTCGGGAATAGATGCAGACGAAATGATAGATCAGTTGTATAAAGAGCAGTTGGGTCTTTACGGAGGCGTCAATAAAATGAATGAATCCTTAACTGCTTCTTTGAAAGCGACTATCAGGGATAATGCACCATTTGTTTTTCAGCTTGTTCTTTACGCTTTGGTTGCGATATTTGGATATGGTGGATATATATTTCTGACGATTGAGACAAAGAAAAAAGTATTTCAGGAGCTGCATCTGCTGGGAACAACCGGGAACAGAATCTTTTCGCTGTACTTCATTTCCAACTTCATTCTACTGCTGATTGCCTGTGTGATCGGAATGCTGGGGAAATCGTTTGTGAGAGGAATATATGCATCTATGGAGTTTTCTGTTGGATCGTGGTCGGCATTTCTAGTGCTTCTTTGTATGATGACAGGAATTCTGCTTTTAGCATCCATGATCGGTTACTGGCATATCAGGAGAAATACGATCATGGCCCGAAAAGAAGATGGAGAGGTGTAAGATGGCACTGATTGAGCTCAAAGATGTCGTCAAGAAATATGACATCGGTAAAGACACAGAAGTCAAAGCATTGGCCGGAACAAGTCTGAAAATTGAAAAAGGCGAAATGATCGCGATCACCGGTCCTTCTGGTTCCGGGAAGTCGACCCTTCTTCGCATCATTTCAGGGATTGAGAAGCCATCTTCAGGTGAATATTACTGGAAAGAGCAGGATGCCAAGGCTATGAAAGAAAACGAAACCTGTAAGCTTCGCAATACAGATATCGGCGTAATTACACAAGACTACAGTCTGCTGGAAGAGGAAAGTGTTCTGTTCAATGTTTGCCTCCCGCAGATGATTGGAAACCGAAATACAAAAGAAAACCGCGTAAATGCAATGAAAATGCTGGATGAGGTCGGTCTGAAAGACCTTTCTCATAAACTGACAGGTAAGCTTTCCGGCGGTCAGAAGCAACGTGTCGCCATCGCAAGAGCACTAAACATGAATGCTGAGATCATCCTAGCAGATGAACCGACTGGTGCACTGGATCGAGAAAATACCATTCTGTTGATGGAATTGCTTCAAAAGATCAACAAGGAAAAGGGCCTCGCGATCCTGATCGTAACCCACGATCCGCTGGTCGCGAATGCTTGTCAAAAAGAATATCGTCTTATCGATGGGAAGATTGATAGCTGATAACAATATTAGTGGAATACACTTGTTCTAATGAAGAAGGGATAGAATACTCGGGCAGAAAGATACATTTTTACGATTCGTAATCAAAACATCTCTTCTTAGCGTTACGTTCCGTCTTTCTTTTTTCTGTTTTTGTCACCCGGATAGTGACAGTATTTTCTCTTTTTCTCATCTTAGTGACAGTTCCTCGTTCATTTACGGGGTAACCGGTCAGGCGACCGGTGTAGGGGCAGTGCCCCTGTCGGCTGTGCCGCTTCCGGATTTGTTAGTACAAATCCTATGCTCGCTATTCTTATGGACAGGCAGTACGTGTACTGCCACGGGTCTTTGGATCTTCACTTAGTGACAGTTAGTGACAGTTGTGACGGTTTTTTCTCGCGCGGTAAAAAACCGTCACAAACTGTCACAACCGTCACTAATTTGCTTTTTAAAACAATATAATATGTTGTATTGACAATACAACAATGTTGTATTATAATAAATTATTCGTTGAAAGAGGTATTTGGGAGATGGCAAATTTCATTCGGGAAGTCAGAGTAAGCGCCGGACTCACACAGTCAGATCTTGCTAAAGAGTTAGGAGTGACACAGGGAGCTATCACATATTGGGAAAACGAAAAAAGAATCCCATCTATGAGAATGGTATATAAATTGTCCAAGGCACTGCATACTTCACCAGCTCGTCTGTTTGATAAGGAGACTCTGGAGAAGATCAGGTCCGAATCAAAACTAGATGACCTGGATTCTTCGGATGAAGAAAAAAAGGAAGAGGCATGGGATTACCTGTTGAGTCAGGCGAAAGAGTTTGAAAGCAGGCAAAAAGAATTGGATGCGCAGGAAGACGGAATGATCAATCTGATTACGATAGCAAGAAAGCTAAATGAACAAGGAAGAGAAAGACTGCTTCGTTATGCAGAAGATATAGCGGAGCTTATGAAATATCAAAAGACAGACAAGTAGGAAGGAGAACAATGGCAACAGCAAAGAAACGAGGTGACAAATACAGAGTCAGAGTCTATACAGGAACGGACAAGGAAGGGAAAAAGATCTATCGTTCTGTAACAGCGAATACAAAAAGAGAAGCAGAACGACTGGCAACCCAGATCAGGATCGATTACGATTTCAGAGAAGATATTACTTTTGGAGAAGCGATCCGGCGATATATTGATGTGAAGTCAAATGTTCTTTCCCCTTCCACTTTGAGTGGATATGAGGATATCAGACGAAATTATACAGCATCCATTAGTCAGATTCGGTTATCAAGAATTACAAATGAGGACTTACAGCGGCAGATCAATGAGATTGCACTGAACCACTCACCGAAAACAGTAGCCAATGCGAATGGATTATTCTCTTCGGTTATCAAAATGTTTACCCCGTCATTTGTAATGGATATTCGAGTTCCGGCCAAAATCAGGAAGGAAAAATTCATTCCATCCGATGATGAAATCGAAAAACTGATGAAACAGTCAGAAGGGACTACGGAACAGATCGCCTATATGTTGGCGGCTTTCGGTTCTCTTCGGAGGGGTGAGATTGCAGCAATCTATCCTGACTGTATTTTCGAAGATCATATCACAGTGAAAAGAGCTTATGTGCAGGATAAGGATAATAATTGGGTACTGAAAGAACAGCCCAAGAGTTATGCAGGTTATAGGGATGTTCCGCTTCCCGGAGAGATCATGGAACGGTTACAGTCTTTGATTGCAGGTCAGATTCCAGGTAAGGATGAATTTGGTGTTATTGGACTCTCACCCAATGCGATCTATCGGTGTTTCAAACGGGATTTGAGGCGAGCAAAACTGGCATCATATCGTTTGCATGATCTTCGGCATTATTTCGCTTCATGGATGCATGAAGAAGGCATACCGGATAAAACGATCGCCAAGATAGGCGGATGGGAAGATATCGCTACTTTACAAAAGATCTATCAGCATTCGACGATGGCTTCGGAAGAGGTTGCAGCTCAGAAGATTACAGAGAAGTTTCAGAGGATGAACAAAAAGAAATGACCAAGGAAGAGATTTTGTATTTTTCTTTCTTGGTCATTTCTTATTAATTCCTGAAACTCAAAGTTCTCTGTCCTGTAAGATAATATTTAGCATTTCTCGTGGAGTGACGATAAAGGGTTTTGAAGGGAAATGTCGGATATTCCCAGTTACCAGATAGGCGGGCTCTGTCTTTCTTTCTTCCATCGTAACTTCGTAGAATACCAGGTCTTTGGGATCCGGCAGGTCTATATTGATGTGTTCGGCGTCTATATATAGTCCATTGTCATGAAAAGCGGATATGATAGCATCTACAATTTCTTTTGAAAGATGGAATTTGGGCCTGGAGAGGACATCACGATATTCATCTTCTATCTCTTTGTTTAATACGGGAACAACAGGACCGTTGAAAGCAAATTCGACAATTGTACTGGGAGGAGAGTTTCCTTTAAGCATGGCAGAGACAACAACATTGGTATCAATGATGGCATAATACTTCATGATATTTTATTTTCTTGTCTCAGCAATTTCTGCATTTATCTCATCCAGAGACATATCAGAAATGCCGTATTGCTCCGCTATTTGATTAGCCTGCCGTAAAGCTTTGATTCCAGGACTTTCTTCTTCCAGTTTCATGCTGAAGGGGATACCTTTTTCCTGATTGAGTCTAATCATACACATGCGCAGATAAGCGGGAAGCGTTAGACCTAATTGATCTAGTATCTGAACAGATTTAATCTTTTCGGAGTCTTCTGTCCGGAATTGAACCAGGGTACTTGCCATAATGAACTTCCACCTCCTTTGGAGAGTAATACTGACTTGTAATCTATGTCTATTATATCAGAAGTGAATTGCAAATGCAATCAAATGATTACAAATGATTATCTTGACTGATATGCCTTTTGCATTATAGATCTTGTATCATAATCATGAAATAGATGACCAGAAATATGACCAGGATTTTAAGAAATGCTTTATTTATGCGGGTTTGAGGGACTATTTATATGGGTTCGATTCCCGTCACGCGCTTTTTTTGTTGTCTGAAGATCGGTTACTCGTCAATGATCTGGATCGTCAGGATACGGCCATTCAAAGAAGTATAGTACATATAGGCATCCCAGATGCCTTCCATATCCCTAAATACACCGCCACTGATAAGAATATCGATCGCTTCCGAACAGTTTTCTGCCGAATCAAATTTGAGATAATAGAATCCGCCGGTTTGGATGTACAGGGCATCTGCAACAGTCTCATAGTCGTAATATCCAACATAATAGCCGTTCATCCGGAAATAGTCATATTCGACAGCCGTACAGACAGGATAATCGTCCGGCTGATTGATGATATGCGTCTCTAAAATCTCCTCTGTCGTAATACAGAAATAATCGTGAGATAACCTTTCTAAGCCATCCTGGAACATCGGATCGTCCCAGGTAAGATCGATATGGTAATCATTGCCGCCGAGTGTGGCGATGTTCCATGTATGGCCGATTCCGTCCGGATATTCGTTGATGTCATATCCCTTGACAAGGCGGCAGGGGAGACCTCGTTCTTTCATCAGCCACTGAAAAGCGCGGGCGTAGCCTTCGCAGACCGCCTTGTGTTCTACTAACGCGCCATAGGCATTGCCGTCGAGGGTTTCCAGAGTGTTGATGGAATCAAACACTTCGGCTAATTCATAATCATAGGCAGTTGCTTCAATGATATAATCATGAAAGAAAAGAGCGGCTTCATAGTCCGACATTTCCAGAGTCTGATCGACAAGAGACTGACAAACTGCGGCCGCAGCAGATCGCATCGAAATGATTTCCTCAGCAGAGGCCAGAGAAGTGACTGTAAAGGTTACGGTGATACGTGAGCCAATCGTGCGGCTTTCCCATTGATAGCCGCTGGTAAGCCAGAAGAATTCCGGATGGTCCTCATGAATTGCTACAAAAGCTTCTTCAATTACACTTGGGTCGATCTGATAGAAGATCAGCGTTGTTTGAAGCTGATCCAGTTCTGTAACAAATTGGGCATAGGCTTTTTTCCCGTCTTCACTGAGAAGAGATCCGTGATAACCGTATTCTTCGTCCGGAATAACATATACCGGGATCTCGGGAAGATCAGGTTCAGAAGACTGACTTGTCTGAGAAGAGGATTCCTCCCGCGGTATGGAAGAATGGCTTTCTTCCGGAGGCAGGACAACCGGACTTTCTTCCTGACGGCTGGATTCAGAATATGCTTCATGGAAAGAGAAGTCTTCTCTATCTGATGTCTGCCCGCTTTTAGGCCAGATGACGATAACAGCTATGCATAATGAAACAAGAATCCAGAACCAGGCTCGCTGGAAGATCGTTTTCCGCCTTTTGGGAGGTTTTCGGTAGGGCGGCATTGGCTGTACTGGCGTTCCGCAAATACGGCAGAAGCGGCTTCCCTCAGGGATTTGAGCGCCACAGCGGCGACAGTAATATGCCATTGCTCCTTCCTCCTCTCATAGTTTTTTTCATTATACAGATTTTTTCATTCATTCGCAACCGAAGGCAGAAAGAATAGCATAATTGAATTTGCATTGAGCCTATGCTATACTCGTTTTGAAAAAAAGCCCCGGCAGAAACGCGGGGTACGTTTCTGCCGGGGAAAAAGAAAAACGGGGAAAAGGAAAAAGCAAAAAGGAAAATAGATATGGCAAATATCGTTGATTATATCCACTGGCGGGGAGATCTGCCGGTATCCGCCATGTTCCCATGGAACGAACTGGATAACCTGGTAATGGCACGGTTCTCCTATTTGCCGTTTGAAAGGATCGAGATGTATCCGGGTGATACGATAGGTTCAATCACCAGCCGTATACTGGAGCTGCCAAAGGAGGGTTATCACTTCAGGGAAGATCCCAAACTGGCAGAAGCAGTGCATACAAGCCGAAGATACCGGGACTATGAAGTATCGGACTTCATGTGCCGAAGGGAAGAGATCATAGAGGAACAGTTTTCGGCGGTTACCGTTCATCTGCCAAACAGAGAAATGTTTCTTTCCTTCCGTGGAACCGATGCGACACTGGTAGGCTGGAAGGAAGATTTCAACATGGCATTCCAGGCTCATATTCCGGCACAGATAGCTGCAAAGACTTATCTGGGAGAGATTGCAGAGAAATATCCTCATGAGATGATTCGTATGGGAGGTCATTCCAAAGGCGGGAATATTGCCATGTATGCGGCTTTGTTTGCAGCAGGAACGCATGAAAAACGGATTCTGGAAGTGGACAGCTTCGACGGGCCGGGCTTCATGGAAGAAATCATAACCGAGAACGCCGAAAATCCGATTCTGTCAAAGATCCGGTTATATATTCCGCAGGAATCAGTGGTAGGCCGGCTGTTGGAGATGAATGTACAGCCATTCGTCGTCCAGAGCCTGGAAAGCGTTTTTCATCAGCACAACGTGTATAACTGGCAGGTCATGAAAGACCATTTCCTTAAGGCACAGCTCGGAGAAGCCGGAGATTTGATCGATGGTGCGATCAAAGAATGGCTGGCCAGCTCTACACCGGAGCAGCGGCAGGTGTTTGTGGACGGTGTATTTGAAGTGCTCAATGCTTCCAATGCAACGACTCTTCGGGAGCTTGGAAGCGGGCTCATTAGAAGCTTTCCTTCTTTCGTGAAGAGCTATCGATCCATTTCGGAAGAAGACCGCAAGACGATCATGCAGATGGTACAGCTTTTTGCGAAGTCTTATACGGCCAGCATCATGGGAAGACGTGCAGAACAGAATCAAACGGTGAAAGAACAGGAAGCTTTGCCGGAAGGCGCTGTGACTACGCCGACACCTTTGCTGACGGACGGACAGTAAAGATCCGGCCATTCGCATAGTCCCAGGCCCAGGAGAAGGCTTCGTAACGGGAGGAAAAAGCCTTTTCAAACTGTTCTTCCGGAAGATTTGTCACGGGATTACAGTAGCAGATGGTAAACAGACGATCATGGACAGCCGGACGGCTGACGGGAGTGAAAGGAATACAGACTGCGCTCATTTTGTCACCTCGGGGAATTTTTCAGTCAAATTTCTCTCTTTTAAGTCTCTTTTAAGTTGACTGTGACTTTATTCTATCATAGAATGTGTCCAGGATCGTGGACTCCAAGAAAGAATTAAGAAAACCCTAAAGAGCGCATAAATAAAGGCAGGAGAAGACATTGAACGAAAATCAGCGGCTCAAAATGATGTATCTGGCGAAGATTTTCAGGGACTATACGGATGAAGAGCATGCTCTGACAATGGAAGAGATCATTGCCCATCTGAAAGAGTCGGATATCAGCGCAGAAAGAAAACAGCTCTATGAAGATATTCGGGAACTGAAACGATTCGGACTGGATATCATCTCCCGAAAGGAAGGGAGAAAGGTCTACTATTTCCTTGGCAGCCGGGAATTTGAACTGGCGGAAGTAAAGCTGATCATTGATTCCGTACAGGCAGCCAAGTTCATTTCAGCCAGAAAATCCAAACAGCTGATCAAAAAGCTGACTGGTTTGATGAGCGAACCGCAGGCGAAGGAGTTTCGCCGGCAGATCCTTCTTTCCGGTCGGGTGAAGACGATGAATGAAAGTGTTTATTATGCTGTCGACCTGGTGCATACAGCAATCGGCAGAAATCGGCAGATCGCCTTTCAGTATACCCAGTGGAATCTTCAGAAAAAGATGGAGCCTCGGCATAAAGGACTGATCTATCATGTCAGCCCCTGGTACCTGATCTGGGACGATGAATACTATTATCTGGTTGCCTATGACTCTGATGCAGAAAAGATCAAGCATTTTCGTCTGGACAAGATGATTCGTCTTTCGATCCTGGAAAAGAAAAGAGAAGGTCAGGAAGCGCTAAAAGAATACGACGCTTCTGCTTACTCCAAACAGCATTTCGGCATGTTCGGAGGGCAAAAGCGCCGTGTGATTCTTCACTGTGAAAACAGTTTTATCGGGATCATAATCGATCGGTTCGGACAGGAAGTGGAGATCTATCCATCCGGAGAAGACCACTTCGAAGCCCATGTGGATGTCGTGATATCGGACCAGTTTTTCGGATGGCTGGTATCACTCGGACGAGGCGTACGGCTCATCGCACCGGAGTCAGTGAGAAAAGACTTTCTGGACCTGATCCGGTCTCTGGATGATGAATGATCAGGTAAGAATGATCTCATCCACCGGATAGGCGGGGCCGACTTCTTCGAAAGAGATAACGCCGGCAGCAAGCCTGGCACCACAGTAGGCAAAGATATCCCGGCCATGAAAGATATCGGACTTGTCAGACCATTCATTGCCATGATAACGGTTGATCGTCTGATCGATCTCGCGAATCGCTCTGATCCCGTATTTTTCTTTAATGGGAGTCAGCGTTCCATTATCCGGCGTAACTACATAGTATCCATTGAAGGTCTCCGCAACGGAGGCCTTTCTTGGTGTACCCACACCCGGATCACAGACAGAAACAAAGACTGTTCCTTCCGGCCAGAAAGGAATTACCTCGGCAATGTTCTCTCCGGCTTTTTGGACATTGAACTTGGGAACATGATGTGTCAGATCAAACACCTTAAGATCCCGGCTTACCAGCTTGCACATACCGCTCATAACAGCGCTGGTACCGCCAAAATCAGTCTGCAGTACGATATAGCCCATTAGGTTCCCTCCTTCCGGATCGTGACGAGCCAATTCTCTCCGATACCCACTTCATAAGTGCGGGCGAAATCTTCTTTATTGAGTCCGACACCAAGAACTCCGTCACTGGAATTGTAGACGACCGGTGCGCCTTCCGGTACCCAGCCAAAAGAAGGATAAAAACCCACGGGTGCATCAAAATGTACTTTGCCGGTCAGGGAATCCGTCACGGTCACGATTACCGTATCTCCCGTCTTGAATCCGGCTTTTTCACCGGCTTCGATGGGGATGTTGGTTTCCATGTTTCCGAAGCTCTGCATCCAGTCGAAGAAATAACCGGAAACCAGTCCATCTTCCTGGTAATAGGAATCTGCTTGCAGGCGGACAATTTCCGAAACAGGATATTCTTCGCCTACACCTTCAAAATCGATGATGCCAGAGGCCAGGCGGGCGCCACAGTAAGCAAAAAGATCACGACCATGGAAGATGCTGGTTTTTTCTGTCCCTTTCAGACGGTTGCGGGTCTCGTCGATCACGCGGATCGCTTCGATGCCCGGAAGCGTCAGCAGACGGGAAAGAGATCCGTTGTCAGGACTGACGACATAGCTGCCGTTTTTCAGCTTGGCAACGCTGGCACGGCGGGAAGTTCCAACGCCCGGATCGACAACAGAAACAAAGACAGTCCCGGAAGGCCAGTAGGGAACCATCATCATTAAGTTTCGTGCGGCAGAAGCGACATTGAATTTCGGAATCTGGTGGTTCCCATCAAAGACTTCCAGCTCAGGATCAACTTTCAGACAGGTTCCGCGCATGGCACAGCCGCCGCCAAAACCGAAATCTGTCTGCATTACCATCAATGATTTCATAGAATTGCCTCGAAGATGATTATTTGATTGGTGCTACTTTTACTTTATAAGCCGAAAGATCATAAGCTTTTAAGAGCTCCGGCATTTCTTTTTCACAAAAGCTGTCCTGGTTGAGCGAAAGTTCGACATAATCGTTCGAGCATTCGTTCAGAATGGGATCTCCGACCGGCACCCAGCCAAAGGAATGATGGAAAAGCATCTGCTTTTCATAGAGGATCTGACCGTCTTTCGAGATCGTGACAATACACTGATCACCGGCATGAATGCCGATAGACCAGATCATTTCATTCGGAATGGAAATGCCGACATTGCCAAAGTGATCATGAGCACCCGTGACTTCTCCGTAGCAGATACCATCCTTTACGTAAGCTTCCGGTGGTGCAAAACGGACCAGGGCTTCCTTCTGATAGGAAGGTCCGACCTGTTCATAGGTGATCTGACCGGAGGCAAGACGTGCCGCCGTATAGGCATAGACATCACGCCCGTGGAAGGTGTGGTGATTGTCCGAACCGGGCAGACGGTTCACAGTTTCGTCGATCTCACGGACTTCTACGATATCATCATATAGTTCGCTCAAGGTTCCGTTATCCGGCGTGACGACATAGCTGCCGTTCCTGACTTTCGCGACAACGCTCTTTCGAGCGGTTCCGACACCGGGATCCACAACAGAAACAAAGACTGTACCATCCGGCCAGTAGGGAAGGGTAGATGCCAGAATGGATCCGCCCATACGGATATCAAACTGACGCACTTCATGGCAAAGATCGTAGAGCTTAAGTTCTGGATCTACCTTTGCAGCAACAGCAGTCATAGAAGCCGGAAGACCGGTGGAAATACCAAAATCTGACTGGAAAACAATGCAGGGCTTGTTCATAGGAATCTCCTTTTTATATTCCGCGGCGAGCCGCAGGTCATCTTTTTTCAATTCGGACTTTAAACTGGGTGGGATCCTCCGAGGTAAGGATCTGCGGCAGACATTCGTCGATGAAACTCTTGCGGTTCAGTCCGATATCCATATAACCGGAGGACCCGTTGAATACGACCGGTTCTCCTTCCGGTACATAACCGAAGGACGGCTGGAAGGAAGTATCACTCTCCCATTCGATTTTTCCATCACGGGTAAAGCTGACATGGACCGGATCGCCGCTTTTGATCCCGGTTTGCTCGAATTCATCAATGCTGATGGTAAAGGTCAGGTTGCCAAAGGTCTTGAGCAGCATGAAGACCTGGCCTTCCGCGATACCTGGCTGAATGGAAGCCTTCGGAAGGGAATAGAAAAAGACTTCACGAAGAGATGCTTTCGGACCGACTTCTTCCAGCGGCAGTCCGCCGGCAAGTGAAGCCCCACAGCGGACAAGGGCATAGTCATCGCCGCCAAAGCGAGCAGGGTCAACGAAGTAGGCGGAAAGAGTGCTCCAATCACCTTCGGTCATCAGCGAAGCGCATACGGTGGCCGTCCCGTTGTTAGGAGAAAGGATGATACTGCCATTTGGCAGGCGGATAGCTACCGGAAGGGAAGAGAATGCACTTGTCGTTGCAGCCTGGTTAAAGCCTTTCTTTACCAGAGAAAGAAAGACGGAGTCTCCCGGCCAGTAGGGAAGAGTGGTATAGAGATAAGCAGAAATCGTCAGAGAATCCTGCATCAGCAGTGTTCCCTGGGATACATCAAGACCCGGACAGGTCTTCTGACAAAGTCCGGCAACTTTCGCCCATTCGGTCGAAGCCGGACCACAGTCCATATGAACGATCAGTGGTTTCATCATTTGTTAAACAGTCCTTTCAGCCATCTGAACACAAAGAACGATTCTTCCAGAGATACCTGCTGAATCGCAGCGCGATCCACAAATGGCGCCCAGATCTTGGCCGGCCATGGATCGATGATGCGAGCCCAGAGAATATATACGACCGTGGCAATACCAAGCGCGATCGTGATCCCGCGGATGATCCTGTCATTCTTTGTAGGCTCATGTTCCGCATACCAGGTGCGTTTTTTGTTTTTTCCGTAGCCGCGCAGATCCATCGCATTGGCAATCATGCCCACTTTGCCGAAAGAAGACATGATCAACGGGACGAGCAGTGTCACGTGGTTTTTCAGCCGTTTGAAGACAGGGGCTTTCTTGCCAAGTTCCACACCGCGCATCATCATGGAGTTGCGAATGTCCACGAAGTCATTGGCAATATCCGGAATGGTGCGGTATGCCAGAGAGATGATCGTGCAGACCTTGTAGGGAAGCCCGCATTTGTTGAGGCCGGAAGCAAATTCAGAAGGCGTCGTCATCAGTGCGAAGGCCATGACGGAAGCAAAGGAAGCCGTACGTTTGACCCAGACAACATAGACATACCAGAGCCATTCTTTGGAAATGTAGAAGCGTCCGCTGGCAGAGGACCAGAGGATGGTTTCTGTGCCGACATTGTTCAAGCCCGCATCCGGACTGACAACAAACAGCATGATATTTCCAATGACGGTAACGGTGATGAAGGTGAACAGGAACATGAAGATGATTGGTTTCCAGTTGGGTTTCATCGATACCATTTCAATGATGCTGATGATGCATAAAGGCCACAGGATACGTACATCATAAGTAGCGATGATCGCAACTGTCATCACGATAAAGAGAAATACTTTGGTAAAACCGGAAAGCTGGTGAAGGAAGGTCGGACCAGGCGTATAGTTGATGACAAAACGGTTATTCATTGTCCGCACCTCCTTTCATCTCGGATTCATAGCTGATGAATCGCTCGATCGTGCTTTCAGGATCCAGATCAAGTTTCACCGCCAGACGATACAGAGAAGTCTGTTTGAGGCTTGCCTCGGCAATGACCTGTTCATTGGCAAGAACGGAGCAGACCCGATCCGCTGCGATCAGCTTTCCATCTGCAAAGACGATAGCTCGCTCGGTGTTTTCGATCGCCAGATGCATATCGTGAGTGATAAACAGAATGGTGATGCCGTATTCCTCGTTCAATGCATTGACGAAATTCATAATATCAGTATAGCTGCGGAAATCCTGACCGGCAGTAGGCTCGTCAAGAACCAGGATTTCCGGCTCCAGCGCCATCATCGAGGCGACCGTGACACGCTTTTTCTGACCGTAGCTGATCGCATCGACCGGCCAGTTGCGCATTTTATAGAGATTGCAGGCTTTCAGCACTTTTTCGGTCATTTCCTTGATTTCCTCAGCGGAGCGGCCACGAATCTGAAGCGCAAGCCCGACTTCATCCTTGATGATATCCTTGACCAGCATCTGATTGGGATTCTGCATCACATAGCTGACCTTCTCACCGATCTCCTTGACAGAAAGCGGATGGATATCTTTGCCGGAAAGACGGATCTCACCTTCCGATGGGCGAATCAGACCGCAGAGGAGTTTCGCGGCGGTAGATTTGCCGGCACCATTCTTTCCGATGATGGCGATCCGTTCACCCTTGCGGATCGTGAAGTCGATATCGGAAAGCACTTTCTTTTTTCCGTCATAAGAAAAGGACACATGATCAAACTCGATGACCGGTTCATTTTGGTTTTGCGGGAGTGGTTTATATTCAGAAGTAAAGAAAGACTTCAGCTTGTTTTCATTTTCCGGGGAGAATTCCAGATCTTCCAGAGAACATAGGTTTTTGTTCCCCTCAAGAGAGCAGCCGGCATATTTCATCGCGGTGATATAGAGCGGTTCGCGAATGCCGTGTTCCTGCAGGAGGGTGGATTTTAAAAGTTCGTCCGGCGTCATGTCCGCAACGATCCGTCCGCTGCCCATGAGAATGATGCGGTCTACCGGCCGGTACAGGACATCTTCCAGACGATGTTCAATGATCAGGATGGTGCGATTATCATCTTTCGCAAGATCATCAATCAGTGAGACAGCGGTCATGCCCATCTGCGGATCCAGTGCAGCCAGAGGTTCATCGAAGATAAGAACGCTGACATCATTGGCGAAGACGCCTGCGATGGCGACTTTCTGCTTTTGTCCGCCGGAAAGTTCGAAAGGGACATGGTCGATAAAGTCCCGCATACCTACAATAGACGCATTCTTCTCTACCAGAGGCGCCATCTCGGATCTTGGCATGCAGATGTTCTCCATAGCGAAGGCAATATCCTCACCTACGGAAAGACCCACGAACTGGGCATCCGAATCCTGCAGGACAGTGCCGACATCTTTGGAGAGCTCAAAGATGGATGATTTTTTTGTTTCTTTCCCAGCGACAGTCAGCGTCCCTGTGATTTCTCCTTCAAAGGAGAAGGGAATCAGACCATTGATACAGTTGCAGAGGGTCGATTTGCCGCTGCCGGAAGCACCAAGGATCAGCACCTTCTGTCCGGGATAGATATCAAGATTGATGTCAAAGAGAGTGGGAGAAGA
>JAEEGL014006525.1_pt1 | contig 14530 bp, 18 predicted proteins | sample 9134231 | NCBI WGS metagenome assembly JAEEGL01 (sample SAMN16246548, study PRJNA631951) | gut metagenome | biome: gut microbiome; feature: rumen; material: fiber-attached | host: Bos | place: Iran: Karaj | collected 2018-10
CATTGCCATATTCAACGGTTATCCTTTCTCCAATCTCTCAAGGTGCGAGAAAACCATAATCGACGGAGTCGTTTACGATAACCTTTGACATAATCATATAAAGTTTAGCTTCTTCGGTTTTACAATAAAAAAAGCTCTGCCCCGAAAGGCAGAGCTTTTTGATTTAATGATCAGTTTTTGCCGGTGAGCTTTGCGATCTCTTCGGCGAAGTTTTCTTCCTTCTTCGCGATACCCTCGCCTCTTTCGAAACGAACGGCGTCAACGAACTTGACGGACCCGCCGAGAGCCTTTGAGGCAGTCTCGATGTACTTTTCAACTGTAAGGGCATTATCCTTTACAAAGACCTGCTGAAGCAGGCAGTTCTCTTCATAAAACTTGCCGAGCTTACCCTGTGCGATCTTTTCTTTGACCTGCTGAGGCTTGGATGCCATCTTGGGGTCGTTATCCATCTGTGCGACGAGGATCTTCTTTTCTTCTTCAAGAACGTCCTCGGTCACGAGGCTCTTATCCCAGAAACGCGGATTGAGCGCCGCAATCTGCATGGCGACGTCTTTTCCTATTTGAGTTGCATCGATTCCGCCGGAAACCTCAAGGTTAACCAGAACGCCGATCTTGCCGCCGGCATGGACGTACGAAACGGAAGTGTTCTTGTCAAATCTCTTGAATCTGCGGATCTGAAGGTTTTCTCCGATCGCCATGACCTTTTCGGGAAGCGTCTCGGCAACGGTAAGCGAAGACCCGGGATATTTGCTTGCAAGAAGGCCGTCGACGTCCGCGGGAGCGTTATCGATGACGACTTTCGCTATATCCTTGACGAATGAAACGAACATATCGCTCTTAGCGCAGAAATCGGTCTCACAGTTGACCTCTACGACGGCTCCTACGCCATTCTCAACGACCGAATATGCCATACCCTCGGCGGCGATCCTGCCTGCCTTTTTGGCTGCCTTGGCAAGTCCCTTTTCTCTGAGCCATTCTATCGCCTTATCCATATCACCGTCGGTCTCGGAAAGTGCTTTTTTGCAGTCCATCATACCGACGTTAGTCATCTCGCGAAGCTTTTTAACATCAGCAGCAGTAAATGCCATTTTTTTATCCTCCCTCTCAATTACTCGGAAATGATCTCTTCAGCGGTCTTGGAAGCTCTCTTCATCGGAGCTCTGGGCGTCGTATCTACGGGTGCGGCGGGAGTTTCGGCCTGCTCTTCTGCGGCGACGGTTTCATCGCTTATTGAGAGCTGTTCGCCCTGTCTGCCTTCGATAACGGCGTTTGCCATTGCGGATGCGATGAGCTTGATCGCACGTATAGCATCGTCGTTTCCGGGTATAACGTAATCGACCTCTTCAGGATCACAGTTGGTATCGACTATCGCAACGACAGGAATACCGAGCTTTCTGGCTTCGGCTATCGCGTTCTTCTCCTTACGGAGGTCAACGACGAACATAACGGAAGGAAGCTGGCGCATTTCTTTAACGCCGCCCAGATGTTTCTCGAGCTTTTCGATCTCAAGCTTATGCTTGATAACTTCCTTCTTGGGAAGAAGGTCGAAGGTACCGTCCTCGCTCATCGTCTTGAGCTGAGCAAGACGATCGACTCTGCGGCGCATCGTCTTGAAGTTAGTGAGCATTCCGCCGAGCCAACGGGCATTGACGTAATACATTCCGACTCTCTCCGCCTCTTCACGAACTGCGTCCTGAGCCTGCTTTTTCGTACCGACGAAAAGGATCGTGCCTCCCTCAGCGGCGATATCACGCACAAAGAAATATGCTTCTTCGAGCTTTTTGACCGTCTTCTGAAGGTCGATGATGTAGATGCCGTTGCGCTCCATATAGATGTACTCTGCCATCTTAGGATTCCAGCGGCGGGTCTGGTGTCCGAAATGGACTCCCGACTCCAAAAGCTGTTTCATTGAGATTACCGACATTTTAAATGTCCTCCTTTTGTTTTTCCTCCACCACGCTCATCCGCAGCACCCACCTTTCGGCACCGAGCGCTTTGTTACGCGATGTGTGTAGTTCCGCCTTTACATATTAAGGCAGCTTAAATAATATATCACAGTTGTTTTTATTTTGCAAGCATTTTTTATATTCCCGAAAACTTTACGAAAATAACGTCTTTTCCGATCTTTTTCACAAGCTCCCACGGTATCGTTTTCTCGGGTTCTCTACCGAGCAGGCCGAAAAGACGGAGTCTGCCGGATAAAACGACGGCACGTATCCTGCCGTTCTCAATTTCCGCATCCCCTATCCTTCCCATCATTGCTCCGTCGTCCAGTCTTACGACTTCCTTAAAACAAATATCCGAAAACCTGTTCACGGCAACCCTCCTTTGATATATTTTATATTGTGTTTTTTCGAATATGCAATTCCCTTTATTTCGGGAGTGCCGACAATCTCATTTTTCAAAAAACACTTGATTTATTTTTTTTAGTGTGCTAACATGTAATACAGTATTTTGAGATTTAAGCCTTAAGGAGGTTTAGAGGAATGGCAAAATGTGATATATGCGGCAAGGGAGTCACTTTCGGCATACAGGTCTCCCACTCCCACAGAAGGACCAACCATGCTTGGAAGCCCAATGTGCGCCGTGTTAAAGCAGTTGTCAACGGATCTCCCGTTCATATCAACGTATGCACCCGCTGCCTGCGTTCCGGTAAGGTCCAGAGAACGGTATAATCTGCTTTTTTCGGGAATGCGTTTGGCATGTTGCCAAACGCATTATTTCTATAAAAGAACCTTTCCGTAAAGGAGGATCGTCATGCCGACACCATACATAGAAGCGCGCGATATCATTGCCGAAATGAAGCTCAAGATCCTTTTTGCCTCGGAAAAAAGTTTGAGCAGAAAGATAACGAGGGCATCTGCAAACCGTCCCGCACTTCCCCTCACAGGCTATTATGAATATTTCCACCATGATTCCGTTCAGGTGCTCGGAATGGTAGAACAAAAATATCTTTCCGACCTTACTCCGGAACAGAGATACGCCTCCTTGGAAAAGCTTTTTTCGTCGGATATACCCATGATCGTTCTTTGCAGAAGCCTCGAGCCTTTTCCCGAATGTTTTGAGTTTGCCGAGAAATACGACGTTGTATTTGCTTCTACTTCCGAACTTACGTCGGATTTTATCGCAGCTCTGACCGCATCGTTGAACGTTCATTTGGGACCCAGGACAAATCTTCACGGCGTGTTCGTTGAAGTCTACGGAGAAGGGATTCTTCTTCTCGGTGACAGCGGCATCGGAAAAAGCGAAACTGCCATCGAACTTGTCAAACGCGGTCACCGTCTTGTTGCGGACGACGTCGTTGATATTAAAAGGGTCTCTGCAAAAACGCTCGTAGGCACGGCGCCCGAAATAATAAGGTATTTCATCGAACTTCGAGGCATCGGTATCATCGACGTAAGACGAATTTTCGGTCTCGGCGCCGTCAAGCCGACGGAAAAAGTCGATCTTGTCATCAACCTTGAAAAATGGGATGACAAAAAGCCGTATGATCGTCTCGGCATCGATGAAGAAACGACAGATATACTTGGTATTAAGATCCCTTCTCTGCGTATACCCGTAAAGCCCGGCCGAAATCTTGCCATAATCATAGAAGTCGCAGCAATGAACAACAGAAACAAAAAAATGGGACAAAATACCGCAAAAGAGTTTTCAGACAAGCTTTACGCCAGCATGCTTGCAAAGCAAAACGACTGAAGTTCTTTTTTTCCGGTTATATTTTTCTTTTTTTCACCTATAATATTACGGGTGATGTTGGGTGAAAATAAACCTGAAAAAACTTCTGATCTCTGTTGCGATCCCGTTGGCTGTCGGAGGGCTTTCCGCACTTTTGACCTCACACTCTATGAAAGCGTTCGAGAGTCTGCTGAAACCGCCTCTTTCGCCGCCCGGATGGCTCTTTCCCGTTGTCTGGACTATACTTTATATCCTTATGGGAACGGCATGCTATCTCGTCTGCGTTTCCGGGTCATCCATCAAAAGAAAATGTCTCATAATCTACGGCGTTCAGCTTTTTTTCAACTTCTTCTGGTCAATAATCTTTTTCAATATGCAGGTATACCTCTTTGCGCTTATATGGATCCTGATAATTCTTGCTCTTATAATCGCTGCCTGTGTCTGCTTTAAGGAAGCATCCCGCAAAGCCGCATACCTTATGGTACCTTATATCGCTTGGGTCGCATTTGCTTCTTATCTCAATTTCGGAATATATATCCTCAACTGAAATGAAAGCCGTCGATATCCGACGGCTTTCATATTTTTTTAAGTTCGTGAAGAAGAAAGGTAACGGCAAGAAGATCAGCACATCCTCCGGGGCTGACGTTCCGTTTTACAAACTCTTCTCCGAGCCGGATGACCCGTTCCAAGGAAAAATCGTCGAGGACGGCCATTGAAAGGCTTCTGATCTCGTTTTCCTGTCCTCCCCTGGAAATGACGTTGGTATCGCGAACGTTTGCTATCAACGATATCAAAGTCTTGACGGCCGCGTAATTATGGTCTTTTCCGGAGGCAAGCTCACTCTCATATACCGGAAGGCCGAAAAGCCTTACGCTTTCAAAGCCGCTGCATGCCTCACCTCTCGCCCCTTTTGCGCCGCTTTTAAGAAAAGCTTTCTGACCGTTTGTAGCTCCTTCAAAGAGCTCAGTTTCACATATCCCGGACGTGATGCCGGCAGAAAAACCGCACAAGATCTCCGTATCGGTCGACTGTGTATAAGCCGCAGCCGAGCATATAAGACCTATTGAAAAAATAGCTCCTTTATGTGTATTAACACCGCCGGTAGCTTCAAACATAGCTTTTTCGGCGCGCATCCCCACTTGTCTCAGCTTAGGAAAAAGTCCTTCGGCTCTTTCCTGCGACAAACCAGCTATCTCTTCAAAAAAAGGTTCAAGGGAATAAGCGCTTTTAAGGAAAAGAGATATATCCATATCCTTATGAGCGCCGCTGCCGTTTCTGTCCACAAGCCCCGGCTTCGGCGTAACGTTTACTTCGGAAATAAGAGCATCCCTTGCCATTCGGGCAATAAGCGATGGCGTCATTTCATTTTCTCCCAACCTGCGATAATATCTTCGATCCTTTTTCTAAGTTCTTCAGCGGAATGTTTTTGAGTTCTCGTACATGCGACCGCTTCGTTGTCGCATATCAGGCACTTTCTCTTTGGGTAGCCGAACTCTTCACGGCTGTAATGCTTCATATCAGCGCCGATCACGTCAAGATCGAACAGCCTTCCGAGCGGATGAGATTCTTCGATAGAGCACATTTTTTCCTTTAATTTTGAAGCGTTCATGTCAACGGCAAAAAAGGCTTCGTATCCTGTTTCCTCATCCACGGTCTTGACAGCGGCTATATACGGAGCAAGCTTTTCGCGTACCGCCGACACTCCCGCCTCAAATACAATAAGGCTGTAACCGTTTTTCTTTTCAATGCCGGGCATATTGACCGTGAAAGAAACTATCGGCATACGGTATGAGGAGATCAGCATGCGCTGTGTCTCCGCACGCCTCTCCCTGCTTTCGAGCAAAAGAGCAAGCTTTTTTTCATCTATCATATTTTAACAGCCTCAAGCTTATGTATTTTTACACCCTTTGAAGCAAAGTTTTCTTCATATTCCGTGGTAACGTTCGGGACGTCCTCTGCATGAAGATCGTTCGTGAACCACCTTATCTTATATCCGCATGAAGGAAGCTCTTCCATTGTGAACTCGAAAAAAGCTTCGTTATCCGTTTTGAAAAAAAGTTCTCCTCCGCTCTTAAGAACGGGATCGTATTCTTTAAGCACGTTTCTGTGTGTGAGTCTACGCTTCCATTGTTTCTTCGGGGGCCAGGGATCGGAAAAATTGAGATAAATACGGTCAACTTCTCCCTCGGCAAAATAATCCTTGAGCGTGACCGCATCGGCAGCGATAAATCTAAGATTGGACAAGCCTTCATTTTTTGCTTTCTCGGCGGCAAGAACTATAACGTTCTTTTCTCGCTCACATGCCACAAACTCACAATCCGGCATATTTTTAGCACTCTCTGTGCAGAACTTGCCTTTTCCGCATCCGATCTCAAGATAAAGAGGAGCATTTTTATTTCTTCTCCATTCCGACGGATTCGCGGTTTCAAACAGCTCGGCACAAGCCTCAAGCCTCGGGAGCAGGTTCTTCTTTTTTCTCATCCTCATAAAAAAATCACCGAAATCATTATATCCGTATATGACCAAAAGGTCAATCTTATATAATAAAAAACTTGCTTTTACGGTAAGTAAATGCTATTCTAAACATGTATGAACATTTACGGGAAACGGATGTAAATATGAAGAAGATCTTGATCATTCTCTTATGCGTTTTACTGTTGTTTTCAAGATGCTCGGTCCGTATAGACAAAACAACGGCATTCAAAAAATATACCGACAAGGAAAAGATCGAAGCGATCGATTCGCTGTGCTCAGATTTCTTTGTAACAAACGGCGTATACGGTCTTTCCGTCGGTGTAATGGACGGATTTGAAGTTCGTTTCTTCAATTACGGTAAAACGTCTGAAAACGGACATACAGTTACGGAAGACACGATTTTTCAGCTAGGAACGCTCACCGAAATGTTTACCGGCGTCATGTGGTCGGAGTGGGAAAACCGCGGATGGTTCAAGCCCGATACCGAGACTGCTATATATTTCCCGTATACGAAGATACCCTCGTACAACGGTAAGAACTTTAATTCCTTTGATCTTGCCACCCACTCGTCCGGTCTTTCAGAGCTTCCTGACAATTTTACCGATTTCAATTCATATGACGATTTCATGCTGAGAAAATACTTTTCTACGGCTTCCCTTCTTTTTGAGCCCGGAACTTCTTTTTCACATTCAATTACAGGCATGGGACTTTTAGGATATCTGCTTGAAACACGCCTTAAAACTACCTATGAGGCTGCCGTAAAGAACAGTATAATGTTTCGCTGCTCTATGACTTCAACGTCAGTCACTTTGACCGACGAACAAATTGAGAATGCAGCCGTTCCGCACGGAAAAGACGGCTCCGAGATGCCTTTTGTTTTTCCCGCGTCATGTCTTCAGGGCGCTATCGGTTTTAACAGTTGTGCATACGATATGCTGATATTCGCATCTCTCAATCTTGCCAAGGTCGACGTAAGCACCTTTCTCGAAAGAGCGATAACTCTCGCTCATCAGGAACACGGCGACGGCATCGGTTACGGATTCTACATCATTCCTGTAAACGGCGGCAGCAGATATTATCAGTCAAGCTGTATAAACGGATCTGCCGGATATTTCGGTGTTGAGACCGGAAAAGAGACTGCTGTCTGTATCCTTTGCAATAATGAGACAGATGTCTCTGCGCTTGCCGAAAGTATTTTTAACATTTTAAACTCTTGAAATAAAAAAACATATAAACAATGCCGGAGGTAATTCAACATGGACCACAAGTATTTTAATTCCTATATGGAATCCAACAGGACCTTTCTAAAAGAAAACTATCTCGCCATTCAAAAGCATATAGGCGAAAACGTTAAGGTCATCCCCGTTCTCAAGGACGACGGATACGGCTTCGGAGATATAGAGGCCGCCCGCTGCATGATCGAGGTCGGCGCAGAGATATTGGCCGTCGCTCAGGTCTGTGAAGGTATGCGCATGAGAGATGCAGGAATAAACGTTCCTATCCTTGTTCTCGGCGGCAATCCGGTCCATACTCTCCCCTATGCCGTCAAATACGGTCTGCAGACAATCGTTTTTACAAAAGAGAATGCCGAGCAGCTGAACAGCGAAGCGAAAAAACAGGGAAAGATCGCCGAAGTCCATATTAAGCTTGACACCGGCATGCACAGAGTCGGTGTTCAGGTCGGAAAACCTCTCGCGGACTTTATGGAAATCGTCAAGTCACTGAAAAATCTTAAGGTCGTCGGAGCATTCACTCATTTCGCCACCTCGGACAACTACAACGATCCTTTCACTCTTGAGCAGCTTGAAAAGTTCAGACAAGGCATAAGGCAGATACTTGCCGACGGCTCGTTTGATCTTAAATATATCCATTGCCGCAACAGCTGCGGAACGATTTGGGTCAAGGATGAATACTCCACGCACGTTCGTCCCGCCGCGCTTCTTCTCGGCTACGGCCGTATGGGCGACGGAAGCACGCCCGTTCCCGTAAAGGAGACCCTTTCCCTTCGTTCATTTATTACTATGATTAAGGAAGTCCCCGTCGGAGAAACCGTCGGATACGGAAGATTCTTTAAGCCTGAAAAGCCTACTATGGTCGCAACGGTCTCCCTCGGCTACGGCGACGGATTGTTCCGTCCTCTCGCAATGGCGTGCCACGGTCCGGTCCTTGTTAACGATACGCTTTGTCATTACGTCGGCCTCTGTATGGATCAGCTTTTCATAGACGTCACCGGCGTAGACTGCAAAGTCGGCGATGAAATAACCGTATTCGGTTATTCCAGAAACGGAACATTCCTCTCAGCGTATGACGTTGCCGCCGCCTGCGGGACTTCGTTCCACACACTTATCACCTCGCCTACCAGAAGAGTCGGCAGGGAGTTTGTCGACTGATGAAAAGGATACTTTTGTGTCAGCACGGCGGAAGCGGAAATCATGGCTGCGAAGCACTTGTCAGGACAACGTTCGAACTTATTAAAAGCGCATGTCCCGATTCTTTCGTGACTCTTTATTCCTATAAAACCACCGACGACAAGAAGTTTCTTTCCGATCTTCCCATAAGGCTTGAAGGATTTGAATCTCTCCCCGGTAAGTATTCTCTTTATAACATTGCATATAATATGAAAAAACGTATCGGTGCAAAAGCCTCAAAGATCCCTCTGCGCTTTGATTTCAGACAGCTTGTTTCCGAAAGCGATCTGGTCATTGCCATCGGCGGAGACAACTACTGTTATAATATGGGCAGCGGCTATTACCCCTCCGACGCTTTCGTGCGTGCCAATACAAAAAAATACGTTCTTTTCGGTTGTTCATTAGAGCCTGAGGATCTTCCTCGCGGACTCGGAGAGCATTTGAAAAAAACATTTGATGCCGTTACCGTTCGTGAATCGATAAGCTTTGAAGCAGTAAAGGATTACGGGATTGATTCTGCGATCCTTGCACACGATCCCGCTTTTCTTCTTTCCGCGAAAAACGCCCCCTCAAAGCAAAATGCGATCGGCATTAACTTGAGTCCTCTCGCCCTCGGTCTCGGCAGCAATGACATTATAATGTCGAATTACGTTACTTTGATCCGTTATCTGCTTGACAATACAGACATGAAGGTATATCTTATCCCTCACGTCGTATGGAAAGACAACGACGACCGTATTCCCCTTACGCTCCTTAAAAAAGCCTTTGATTCGGATGAAAGAGTCATTCTTTCAAACGATGCTCCGGCAGCCGAACTCAAAGGACTCATATCTTCACTTCGTTTCTTTGTGGGCGCTCGGACTCATTCTACCATAGCCGCATATTCCTCCTGCGTTCCGACGCTCGTTGCAGGTTATTCGGTAAAAGCGCGCGGGATAGCTCGTGATCTTATGGGAACAGAGGAAGGCTTCGTTGTTCCCGTACAGCAGATGCACGAGAACGGAGAGCTTTGCTCCGCATTCAAAAACATAATGGACCGTGAATCGGAGATCAAAAAACAACTTGAAAACATAATTCCCTCTTACATCGACAATGCCAAAAGAGCCGCTGACCTTATAAAAGACCTGCTTTCTTAAAGCCGTCTCGATCAAAGAGGTGTAAAGCCTTCGCTTTACACCTCTTTTCTATTTATCAAAGGAAGGATTATAAATGTAATAATTACTGCTCTGAAGACTGTCCTGAACTCTTCTCAGTGCCTCGCCGAATCTCTGATAATGAACGATTTCCCTCTCTCTGAGATATTTTATGGGTTCCTTTATGTCCGGATCGTCGATGAGCCTCAGAATGTTATCGTATGTTGTTCTCGCTTTCTGTTCGGCGGCCATATCCTCGCTCAAGTCGGTTATAGGATCTCCTTTTGATTGATAATATGAGGCAGTCCAGGGAACTCCTGACGAAGAAGCAGTGTAAATACCGGTCGTATGATCGACAAAATAATCAGAGAAGCCCTGCATTTTTATCTCTTCGACCGTAAGATCACGCGTAAGCTGATGAACTATCGTCGCGATCATTTCAAAATGAGCAAGCTCCTCTGTTCCTATATCGGTAAGCAGTCCCGCAACAGTCCTGTCTGTCGTTCCGTACCTCTGTGAAAGATATCTCATAGACGCACCGAGTTCACCGTCCGGACCACCGTACTGCGAAATGATAATTTTTGCTGCTGCGACATCCGTCCTTTTTATCTTGATCGGAAATTGAAGTCTTCTTTCATATATCCACATACTCAGCTCTCCTCCCAAGGCCAAGGCATTTTCAGCCAGTTAAAGTAACGCTCGCCTCTTATATCATACATAAGCAGAGGTCCGTATTCTGCTTCATAGTCAGCCGCCGCTTTCTTATATATATCTTTCGTTTCCTCAAAATACTTAAGCGCTTCTTCGCACTCCGGATGAGTGTCCAAATACAACATTGCGTCGTAAAGAGCAAAACCCGCCTGCTGAACGGAAAGCATCAAAGATTCCTTGTCGTTCATCTCGAACCTCCGAATGGCAGATCGAGCTGTGCAAAAACAGTTCCTCTTAAGAGCGCTTTCTTTCTGTCATATATTTCCTTCCATTCCTGCCACGGAACGTATGCCATTGCAAGAGACAGACCCGAAAGATCGCTTTTGCTCATATTGCTTTGAGGCGACCTCATATTACTTCCCGGATTTTTTATATGTCGGTATTTGTATTGACCGTTCAAAACATATCTTCTCCTTTCGGTTAGGTCTGTTACAGATTATGTATTAACGGCATCTATTGTGTATATCGGCAGACAACGGACATTATACTTTATAATCTTTTCAAAAACAAAAAGACGGCTCCCGCCGTCTTTTTGCAATCTTTATGTCTATATTTATCTGATCAATAACCGACTTTTTCCCAACACTCGAACGGAGCGGCAAGCTCGTCGCTCACGTAAACCTGAGTCTTGAGAAGCTGTAGCATTGAAGAAGGAACCAGCGGAGTTACAGGCCCGTGGAGTACAAGACGGGAGGTCATCCTCTGCCATGAAGAGAAGGTTCCGTTGGTTAAAAGCGCATGAACTTCAATGCGTTCTCTGGCATTCTTAACGTCGATCGGGCCGATTGTCGCGGCTTTGGGCGGTACGGCCTGGATATAACCGGACTGTCCGAATACTCCATGCAGGGAGTTCTGCATTATCGTAAGAGGATGAAGCGTTACGATGCGGGAATGCTGCTCAAAATACTCATCCATATTGTTTACTTTTGTAAAATCGTCTACCGGGTCGATGAACGCCATATGTCCGCTCCATCCGGGCGAGGAAGAAAGGACGTCACATCCTCCGTCTCCAACGTCGGCGATTATCTTAGAATAATCGTTAACGTTCTTAGTAGTGGGATAATGGACATTCTCGATCGGCATACGGAGATCTTCATCGATCTGCATAAAGAAATACTTGAAAAGACTGTGGACAAAGCCGGCCTGATAGGTCGGAGGGGCGACGTTACCTTCTTCATCAGCCCACTCATCCTCAGCGCAAAGATGAACGTTCTTGCAGTTTATACGGTGATAATTGATCAGCTGAGCCAAAGGAATATAGGTCTCAGGCTCGGGATTACCCAAAAGCAAGGTTACTCTCTTATTCTGTTCAAAGGACTCTTTTATACGCGTGAAAAGAGTGGCTATGAGTACAGGGTGAGGATTCATCATAACTTTGACGCGAAAATCGGGATGCTGCCAATCTTCGTGCTTCTCCAGATCCTTTCCGCTCAGCTTACGGACTCTTTCACAGACCTCTCTGTCTTTGAAAGGCACGTAATCTCCGGACTTGAACTTAAAATCTGTGGCGGGATCAAGTTTGATTTTCATTTTGCTACCCTTCCTTTTAAAATAACTTTTTTGATATTTACCATATGATCACAAATAACTATGTCGGCACGGGCTCCTTTACGCAGTTCGCCGCGGTCTGTAAAACCGCATGCCTCAGCCGGATTATAAGAAGCAAAATGGAAAACGTCGGTTATCGACGCTCCTGTATGGACCATCATATTACGGCACGCGACATCAAGCGTCAGCTTGGATCCAGCGATCTCGCCTGCAAAGTCGAAGCAGATATCCGTCACCCCATCATAACCTTCGGGTATCGGTCCATCGAAGGAGCAGGCGTCGGATATAAGGATCACGCGGTCTCTGCCCTTTATCTTCAAAATGAGACGCTGCATATAAGGATCAACGTGAATCCCCTTTGAATCGCAGATGATCTCGGCGTAAATCGTATTATTATAATTTACGGTCTCGTCAACACAGACTCCTCTGCACTCGGGATAACGGTATATCGTACCCGTAGCATTCGTGTGATGTGTGCCTATTTTAAGTCCGTAAGGAATCAGCTTTTCTATCTGCCGAGGTTCGGCCTCTGAGTGCCCGACGGTAAAAACGACGTTTGGGTTTTCCTTCTTGCAGGCAATAACAAAGTCTTCTATATGCTCTCTTTCAGGAGCGAGCGCCCAGACTCGCACATCTTTTCCCGTCCTGCGGACTATCTCTCCGTAATCCTCTTCACAGATCGGGCCGGTCCAGGGATTGTTCTGACGGTCGGCCCCGAACTTAGGATTCAGCTATGGTCCTTCCATATAAAAGCCACCGAAATTAGGAAAAACTCCACTGTCGGCAGACGACTTTATCTTAAGAGCGGCATTTAAAAAATCTGTCTTATTCATACTGAAGTATACGACCGGCAAAACGGTCGTAACGCCGTGAGAAAGCACTATCTTCCCGGCTTTTTCGGGCTCCTCATAAAACCAGTACCTTCCTGCCGCATGGGTATGAATATCTATAAGACCGGGACCTGCAAAAAAACCCTCTGCATCTATCGTTTCACATCCATCGGGTATATCTATTCCGACGCCCAAGTCTATTATTTTGTCTCCGTCACAAAGGATCGAAGCATCAGGAACCAAATGGTCACGCATGACCAATATTGCGTTCTTTACAGCAAGCATTTTTAAATACCTCTTTGAAACTTATTTCATATGATCCCGCTTATATTCGCTTATCGTATATCCGTAATACCTTTTGAAAATGCGGCTGAGATAATTTGCGTCGCTTATCCCTATATACTCTCCCGCCTGAGAGATAGTAAAGCCATAACGTCGTATAAGCTCCAGCATATATGAAAGCTTACAGCGGTTTATATACTCGATCAGCGTAATACCCTCACCGCCGCTGAAGAGATTTGTCAAATAATTTTTGCTTACTCCGACTGCCTTGGCGACGTCTCCTACGGATATGCGTTTATCGATATTTTCGGATATGAACTCTTTTGCGCGTTCACAATAGCGTCTGTTGCCCGGAGAAATATCGCTTACATCGTGTGATTCCGATAAGATCGAACAGATCCTGCTTATAAGGAGCATAAAATCGGCACACTCTTCAAAATAGCCTCTCTCAGCTTTGGTTATCCGGCTACATACAATAGAACGTATAACGGAAAAAACCTCTCCGCTTCCCTGAGACGGCGGGATGATCAGCGGAAGCACAAGCTTTTTCCCTTCGCACGAAGATGTGCCTTCAACATTTTTCTTTTTAAACCGAATCAAAAACTCGGAAGTGGTATGACGATGAATGCCGTCTTTCGTTGACCTGACGGAAAAACGCGACTCAGGCGGAATTATAAAAATACAGTTTTCATCGACAATATGCTCTCCGTCATCACCCGAAAGAAGCAACGGATTCTGTTCTACGAAACCTATCTCCAAGATACCGCCGTTTTCAGGCGCTTGTCCGTAAACGCCGTAACCGAAATTATTGAGCTCATATCTGTAATTCGGGACGGACAGACTTTGAGCAAAAGCTATTTTTTCAAAAGAAAGCACTGTAAGCTCTGTAAAAAAACTCATAAGCGACTCCTTTTCTTTCTGAAATTATTATATCAAATAATATTCAGTAAAAAAGATACTATTTAACGGAGTATGGATTTTTTAAATATTAACGAATGTAAAAATGACGCTTTTTTGTATATGCTAGAATCGAAAAGCGGGAATTACGAATATATATGGCGATAAAGCGTCTTTTTCTTCAAGCATAATACAAATATAAAAATAAAAAGAAAAACACCTTTTGCCGTAAAGCAAAAAGGTGTTTTATGGTGCGGTCGACGAGACTTGAACTCGTATGGGGGTTCCCACACGCCCCTCAAACGTGCGCGTCTGCCAGTTCCGCCACGACCGCATTTCTTTACGCTGAATTATCAGCGCTCATTTATAATAACACAGGGTATCTGAAAAATCAAGTATTTTTTTCTAAATCGAAAAATAAAAAAGAAAAAACTTTTATGGGTATCCTTGACATTTCAATTTCCTTATGTTATTATAATCGGGCAGTCGGCAGTTGGGGGTATAGCTCAGCTGGGAGAGCGCTTGAATGGCATTCAAGAGGTCAGCGGTTCGATCCCGCTTATCTCCACCA
>JAEEGL014156960.1_pt1 | contig 14530 bp, 10 predicted proteins | sample 9134231 | NCBI WGS metagenome assembly JAEEGL01 (sample SAMN16246548, study PRJNA631951) | gut metagenome | biome: gut microbiome; feature: rumen; material: fiber-attached | host: Bos | place: Iran: Karaj | collected 2018-10
ACGGCGTTCACTCGCACGGGCTGAATAGGGAAATAAGAAGAGGAACGCTTTGATCCCCCGGTAGTCGCCTGCGGCTCCAACCGGGGGCTACATACGTGGAACGCCTACGGCGTTCAGCCCTGGTCAAAAGCTCGTAGTCGCCTGCGGCTCCAACCGGGGGCTACATACGTGGAACGCCTAAGGCGTTCACTCGCACGGACTCATAGTTACAGCTGGTTCAATACAGTTTTTTTTTCAGGAAAACTGTATCAAAATCTGCTATCATACGGCCGGTGTTTTTTGCGCGATAATCAACGGATTTCAGCCATAATGGAGTGGATATGAAACAGCAGCATCGGATGATTTGTCTGGCAGGTATCGCAGCCTGTATGTTCACAGGATGTCTCGAAGACGACTGTATGTACGATTCATGCAATGAATACGGCATGATGGCTGATTACGTGGTGACGAAATCACCGCTTACTGCATATTGTTCCATTGCTGTGAACGGTTATGGAACGGTTCAGATGGAAACCGACTATGTGCCGAACACGACGTGGTGCGAGAACGGCAATGCACCGACGCAGGCGCTGAATGCGCAGGCTGCAGCGGCACGAACCTTTGCGTATTACAAGATTAGCACGGGCAATACGCCGGTGAGCAACAGTCAGGGAGATCAGGTATACAAGTGCGAAAGCCGTGCACCAAACGCTGCGCAATTTGCCGCATGTCAGGAAGCGACCAACGCCACCTCCGGTTATATCATGACCTACAATGGCGTGATTACAGCTGGTTTTTATGTTTCCGGTGTCAGGACCGACTATCTGAACGATTCGTGCAAGCCCACGGTATCAAGCGGTCAGGACGGTTGGGTGAATGTGCAGCGTCACGTCACCTACAACAAGGGAAAAAGCGGTTCAAACATCACTCAGACTTCGCTGGGATGGGTTGATCCCCGCAATTACGCAAACCGTGGTTGTATGGCTCAGAACGGCGCAAGCTGTCTGGCCAATCATGGCTATGTCTGGCAGGATATTCTGCGCTATTTCTATGGCGATGATATCGTCATAGAAAAAGCCGAAGGCAGCTGTGTGGCCGATGCTCCCAAGTGCGAAACGAAGCTGAGTCAGTCCGGGACCATTATCGACGACCGCGATCCCTGCTTCAGCAAATCGTCGAGCAGCTCGTGGTTCGAAGTCAATCAGGGACACGACAATCATCTGTATTACACCTACGTCTGGGATAAGGCGGCCGAGACCATTGGCACCTGGAATATCAACGTCACGCGCGCAGGTACTTATGAAGTTTTTGCCTATATTCAGGCGGGCGTTGGTGCGATGAGCGAGAAAGCGCCCTACAAAGTGCGTGCATCCGGCAAGGAAACCTCGGTGATTATGAATCTTTCCGGCAAATCGGGCTGGGTTTCGCTGGGCAAATATACCTTTGCACAGGGCGGCGATCAGTGGGTGCGGCTTTCGGATGATTCCGGCGAGCCATACACAGACAAAAACGGCAAGCGCATCGTATTTGATGCCATCAAGTTTGAAGATGCGGTTACATGCGCAGATGCGTGCAAAGAACGCGCAACGCAATGTGCGGCCAATGGCGTTCAGACCTGTGTGAAAGGTGCCAGCGGATGCACCGAGTGGTCGGCTGCAGAACCATGCGGCAGCGGAAAGACTTGCTCGGGCGGCGTATGCACCAATACATGCGCTGATGCATGTACCACAGGCACCAAACAATGCGATGGCAACAAGGTTCTTGCTTGCTCCAAGAACGAAGCCACCGGCTGCAATGAGTGGATCGAAGCCCAGACCTGTCTCGAAGACGAAATCTGCTCGAACAACGTCTGTATCGAAAAACCATCGACCTGCGAGGATGAATGTCATGCCGGCGATATCAGCTGCGTTGACGGCCAGAACTATAAGGTTTGCACGGATGTGAACGGCTGCAATGTCTGGAGCACCGCGACGACATCATGTCCGGATGGCGAGATTTGCCAGACTAACGGTTGTGTGCAAGAAGGCGGTTCTGGCGATCAGGATGTCTGTCTCACGCAGATTAAGCCTGCAGGCACGTCGATTATCGACGAACTCGATGCCTGCTTCAAGATGTCAGATTCCAGCAAATGGTCGGAACTGTACGGTTTTGGATACGGCAATCACCTGTATTACACCAGAGTCACAGACGAAGCGACGATCGCGATTGGAACGTGGCATCTCAACGTGGTGGAGGCCGGCAAATACTCGGTTTATGCCTATATCGAGAGCGGCGCAGGTGCCTCGACGACCAACGCCATCTATACCATTCAGGGGGCAGGCGCACCGCAGTCTCTGTCGCTCGATTTGTCGGATCACACGGGTTGGATAAAGCTCGGCGATTTCGATTTTGCAGCGAATCGATCGCAGTACATTCAGCTCATCGACTATACGGGTGAGACCGGATCGAACGCCACGCGCCGCGTGCTCTTCGATGCCATTCAGGTGGCGCCTTATGGTACGCCGGTGGATGATGCACTTTCCGGGCAGTCGGGATCACAGCAAGACACCAAGCCCAATCCCGACAGCGATGATTCCGGCGGCGACGATCCCGCCGCAGCCAATGCACTGGCGCCGGCGCATTCCGATTCCGACTGCAGCAGCGCCCCGCTTTCGGGCGGTCATTCCGTGCCGTTGTTCTCTTTGTTTGCAATCGGTGCTGCCGCTTGTTTTGCTCGCCGCAGACGCGAGAATCACTAAAAAAAATAAAAAAAACATTGACTGGGGCGGCCAACAGGATTATAAGCCGCCTCGTTCGAGGGCAGCTCAAAATGAGTTGCTTGCGGATGGTGGGTATAGCTCAGTTGGTAGAGCGCGGGATTGTGGTTCCTGAGGTCATGGGTTCAAGCCCCGTTACCCACCCTGTCGGCACCCGTAGCTCAGCTGGATAGAGCATCGGACTTCGAATCCGAGGGTCGCAGGTTCGAATCCTACCGGGTGTATGGTAGCTTTTGTGGGTGTATAGCTCAATTGGTAGAGCACCGGACTCTTAATCCGTTGGTTGAAGGTTCGATTCCTTCTACACCTATTTATCCCAGTTACCATTTGCGGGAGTGGTGAAACTGGTAGACACGCAGGATTTAGGTTCCTGTGTCGAAAGACTTGTGGGTTCGAGTCCCACCTCCCGTATGTTCGCATACCGCGACACTCTTTAAAATTTAATAATCTTTATGGGTGTATAGCTCAACTGGCAGAGCACCGGACTCTTAATCCGTTGGTTGAAGGTTCGATTCCTTCTACACCTATTTAGTGGGTGTATAGCTCAATTGGCAGAGCATCGGACTTTTAATCCGCAGGCTGAAGGTTCGATTCCTTCTACACCCACCAGGCCCCACGGGTGTATAGCTCAATTGGCAGAGCATCGGACTTTTAATCCGCAGGCTGAAGGTTCGATTCCTTCTACACCCATTGGCACTAGGGGTGTATAGCTCAATTGGCAGAGCATCGGACTTTTAATCCGCAGGCTGAAGGTTCGATTCCTTCTACACCCACTGGCCTTCGAGGCCGTAGCGTCGCTCTTCGGAGTGGCGCTTTTTTTTTGCGCTGTACGGCGATTGTGTTGATCTAATCCGTTCTCGGCTGTTCGTTAGCCTGTCCGGGCGTGCCTGGGGCACCCCCGGTTGTTAATGCAGAGGTAACGCCTTCCAGGCGTGTCGGATTGTTGTCATACCTTGATGTATCATTTGCATTTTCCGCCGCTATTGCATACGCGGCGGCAGCGTCTATGGCTGCGCCATACGCCGCTGTTAGATATGTTCAGACCTCGACCGCAGGAACGCCATCGCCAATATGCGCAGATTATTGATTTTATCGCCATTATGCGGTATCGGTTTCGTTACTTCAGGTGATTGCCTGATGTTGCAACGCGTTTTCCCGGAGAAATCAATTATGGCGCATATCAAACATCCAGCCCGGTTCGTCGCATTTGTCCTGTTCTGTTTGTCGTTGTTGATTGGTCAGAATGCAATGGCGCAGGATCGTACCTGGCAGCCCGTTGGGAACAACGTGGTGAAGCAGCAGCCGGCTTCCAAACGTATCACCGGTGAAATCATCGGCGGTCTGGTGGGCGCTGCGCCTGCACTGGCAATCGGCGCCATTTTCGGGCGTTTCGCATCCGACCGTCAGATGCACAAGAATTATCAGGACGAGAACCAGTTCTCGAATTTCCAGCGCACGTTCTTGATTGCAGCACTGCTCACGCCCATGACCGAAGCACTTGCCGTCCACATGGTGGGTGATCACAGCGGCAGCATGGGCAAGGGCTGGACGCCATACGCCGGTGCAGCAGTCGGCGGTGTGGTGGGCGGCGGCCTTGGCGTGCTTGGGTTCCTCGATGATGATAAGACCGGTATGCTTACCATCTGGGGCGGCGCTGCCGCAGGTGCGCTCATCGGTGCTTTGCTCTGGTACGAACTCTCCAACCTCAGCGAATCGAATAAGGCGATTTCGAATGTGCGTCCGGTTGTGAGCGTTTCCGATCAATATTCTTCCATTGGCGTTGGGTTTGATTTTTAGTTATGACATCTATCGCAGAGAATTTAAGTACAATTGAATCGCGCATACAGCAGGCATGCAGCCGCTGCGGCCGTGACCGCAGTGAAATTACGCTCGTAGGCGTTTCAAAAAAGCATCCGGCTTCGGCGATTGTCGAAGCACTCGAAACGACGTCTTTGCGCCACTTTGGCGAAAACTATGTTCAGGAATACGTCGAAAAGCGCCAGACGCTCACCGGTTATCCGCAGGCCATCTATCATCTGATTGGTCATCTGCAGCGCAACAAAGTGCGGCAGCTGCTCGATTTTCCGCCGGAACTCATCCATTCGGTTGATTCCGTTGCGCTGATAGAAACCATCGAACGCATCATGGTCGAACGGTATCCCGATATGCGGCAGAATATATTAATTGAACTGCGCATCGGCGACGAAGGTACCGAGAAAACCGGCATGGATCCAGCCGATTTGGACGCAGCTGTGCAAAAGATCGATGCATGTCCCCATCTGAACTGGCAGGGACTGATGCTGATTCCGCCGCTTGGGCAGGAAGCGGAGTATTCCAGACCATACTTTAAAAAGATACATCAGATATTTGACCGGATTAATCAGACGCGAGCGCAAAAACTGACGGTTCTGTCTTATGGAATGAGCGACGATTTTGAAGTCGCGATCGAAGAGGGCGCAACGCATATCCGCATTGGCACGGCGATATTTGGTGCCAGACAGTATTGATATGAAACGCATAGCTATTGCGCCGGGGGATCCCGCCGGCATCGGATACGAAATCACTGCAAAAGCGCTGCATCAGCCGGCAATGCAGAGGAATTTGGAACAAAATAGTATTGTTCCGGTGATATATGCGAATCTGCCGCTGTTTAATCAGGCAATTGCGCAGTTTACGCCGGGGCTCCTGGTTACAAAAATCGATTATCCAAACGAGGCTGCAGCGCCTGGAAATATATATATCATCGACTCGGGAGTGAATGTTGCGCATTTCGAACCCGGCATGATGTCGGCAGATTGTGCATTGTGTGCGCACCAGGCGCTTGAAGAGATATGCCGCGATGTAAAAAAACATAGCATCGACGGAATTTGTACAGGTCCGATTCACAAAGGCGCCATGCGGATGGCCGGCGTTTCAGAGATTGGTCATACCGAGATGCTGGCCAAAGCACTGGATGCGGCGTCTCCGGTGACGATGTTTATCACGCGGGAACTGCGCATATTCTTTTATTCCCGGCATTTGTCGCTGCGACAGGCCATTGATGCACTCAATATCCCGCAAATCGTCGAATTTGGTCAGACCATAAACATGCACATGAAACAGCTGGGATTTGTCAAACCGCATCTGGCCATGGCCGCCCTCAATCCGCATGCCAGCGACGGCGGACAGTTTGGAAGTGAAGAAAAGGATATATTGATTCCGGCAGCACAGATGCTGCGGGAACGCGGCGTTGATATCAGCGATCCCATCGGTGCGGACAGCGTATTTGCGCAGGCGGCAGAAGGGCGTTTCGATGCGGTGATGTCGCTCTATCACGATCAGGGACATATTGCGGCCAAGACTTACGATTTTGAGCGAACGATTTCGGCAACCCTTGGATTGCCGTGCCTGCGCACTTCGGTCGATCACGGCACAGCATTCGATATCGCCTGGCAGAACAAGGCTCAGTCCATTTCTATGACGACTGCTATCGAAACACTGGTGCGATATGTATGATGAACACATGCGGCGTATTGGCGCAAGCCAATAGACGCATGCAGGGGCGTATTGGCGCAAGCCAATAGCCCTGCCCCCCAAAATAATAATATAGATAAACCATTTGGCTTATGGCTTATAGCTTATAGCTTATGGCTTATGGCTTATGGCTTATGGCTTATGGCTTATAGCTTTGAGCTTGGGGGTTAGATATACAATTAATTTGTATACAATTGGGCGTTTGTAGAAATACTGTCGATTTTTGAGCTATTGCGCGTTATTCCGCGAACAATGGCGAGCTGAAGTATCGTTCGGCGGTGTCGGGGAGAATGGTGACGACGGTTTTTCCGGGGCCGAGTTTTTTCGCAAGTACGATGGCTGCGGCGACGTTTGTACCGCTCAAGATGCCACACATCAGACCTTCGACTCTGGCCAGATCGCGCGCGGTCTGGATGGCGACTTCGTCTGTGACGATGTGGACGTGCTGGTAGATATTCATGTTCAGGTTTTTGGGGATGAGACCGTCGCCGATGCCCATTTGCAAGTGCGTGCCGATGTTTCCGCCGGCCAGAATGGCGGCATTTTCGGGTTCGACAGCCCAGATTTCGATGTCGGGATTGAGTGCTTTGAGCGTTTCGCCGATGCCCGAAATCGTTCCGCCGGTGCCGATTCCAGCGCAGAAACCGTGGATGGGGCCGGCGACCTGTTCGAGCAGCTCAAGTGCCGTATGGTGTTTGTGCACCAGTGGGTTGTTGGGATTGTCGAACTGCTGCGGCACGAAAACATTGGGATTTTCGCGGGCCATGCGTTTGGCGGTTTCGACGCATTCTGCGATGCAGTCACCGATGTTGCCGGCGTCGTGAATCAGAATGACTTCGGCTCCATAATGCTTCACGAGCTTGCGGCGTTCTTCGCTCACCGAGTCGGGCATGATGATGATGGTTTCGATGCCCATTACTGCGCCGATTAGGGCGAGTCCGATGCCCTGATTGCCCGATGTCGGCTCTACAATAATCGTGTCGCCGTGAATCAGACCGTCTTTAATGGCGGCCTGGATCATTGCATAGGCGGTGCGTGTTTTGATGGAACCGCCGACGTTAAGGCCTTCGTATTTCACGAGAACCCTGGCGCTGCGCGTTTCGTCGACCATGCGGGCCAGGCGAATCACAGGCGTGTGACCGATTGCTTCGAGAATATTGTTACAGATCATTAACAGTTTGCCTTCATTATGCACGGAACCAGACCGTCCCGGCCATCTCATTTTATAGCCCTTTTGGGGCGGCTTTTAGTAATGAATTGGGGCGTAAAATGCAAATAAAAGTTGGTGTGCAATCCGAAGGATAGAGTTACCAGCTCCCCCGATAGTCGCCTGCGGCTCTAATCGGGGGCTATTGATATTGAACGCCTACGGCGTTCATTGTTCGGCTGAACTGTTGCGAATTGTTAATGAAAATTCAGTTTACCAAAGCTAATCGCTTGATTCACACGGTTTGGGATGGTAAAATATGCATTATGTACAACTTTCGCATTTTGCGAAAGTTTTTGAGTTTTTGCATCATCTGAGGTGTTTATGAACAGTCGAATCGGGCGCATTTTGTCGATTGGAGTCGTTTTGGGTGGAATCTATGGCATGGGGTCATCTGCACAGGCTCAGACGCTTTCGTGGCCTGTGAGTGAGAACTGCGCCGTTTATATTTCGACGTACTATGGTCCGCGAGGCCAGTCATTTCACAATGGCATCGACATCGCGTGCGGCGGTGATATCGACATCTATGCCGCAGCAGACGGTGATGTCGTGGGCGAGACGACGTCGTCCGGACAGTGTACATACGATCCATCGTATGGTACATGCCGTGTATGCGACAACTCGATGGGCAATTCGCTGACGATTCAGCATGCGGATGGCTACAAGACGGTTTACATGCACCTGAGCCGCAAGCTGGTGAGCACTGGCGCGCACGTGAAGTGCGGTGATGTGATTGGCAAGATGGGAACGACGGGGTGCTCGACGGGCCAGCACTTGCATTTTTCGGTTTGGGTTAATGGGGCCCATCAGGATCCGTTCAATTATGTCGTCACCGAAGATTACACATGTCCAGTTGGTGGTTTTGGTGGCGGTCTTGAGCTGATTTCGGTCATTGAACCGCAGAATACCGATATCGATGGCGATGGTGTTGCCGAGATTCTGATTCGAGGCGCCAAAGGTCTGCAGATTACTTATCCCAAACAGGATATATCGGTTAAAAACCTTGTGCTCGATGCGATGAGCAACGACAATGGCTGGGATAAAGCACAGTATTATTCGACGATTCGTTTTGCGGATGTCAATGGTGACGGCAAATCGGACGTTTGCGCCCGCGATAACGCCGGATTCGGCTGCTGGCTGTCGAATGGCACATCATTTACCAGAGCCGGCAGCGTCTCGATGCGCGACAGTGACGGCTATGATGATGTCAAATACTATTCGACGATTAGAATGGCCGATATCAATGGTGACGGCAAAGCCGATTTCTGTGCGCGGTTCAAGGATGGCTTTAAGTGCTATCTGTCGAATGGTTCCGGATTTGACGGAAACGCGATATCGTTCGGCGATATGGGCGACAACCAGGGCTGGGGCGAGGTTCAGTACTATGCGACGATTCGCGTTGCCGATGTGAATGGCGATGGCAAGGCGGATGTCTGCGGACGCGGTATTTCGGGATGGCGCTGCTGGCATTCACAGGGGAATTCGTTTGGTTCGCAGATCGATGGTCCGGCACTGAGCGATCCCAATTGGGCGAAACCCGAGTATTATTCGACGATTCGCACGCCCGATATCAATGGTGATGGCAAAGCCGATTTGTGCGCCCGCGACAGCAACGGCATCCGTTGTCATCTGTCGACCGGCACAGGCTGGAGCGATGAAATCCGCGGCCCGAACTGGTCGGATGCAGGTGGCTGGAACAATGCCGAATACTATCATCCGCTGCAGTTTGGTGATCTCAACGGCGATGGCAAAGACGATATCTGCTCGAGAGGATATAAAGGCGTGCTCTGCCATTTGTCGACCGGCAATGGCTTTGATACCGATACAACCTACACGATCGAAGATTTTGGCGATCCCAGCAAGGGCAATGTACCAGCCGTCTATCACACCATCCACATGGGTGATATGAATGGTGACGGAAAGATGGATGTCTGCGGCCGCAATTCAGAAACGGCCATATGCTTCAAGTTTACCGGCAGTGGATTTGAACGCGTGGTGGGCGCACCGCTGAGCGATACCGCCGGATGGAACGGAACGCAGTATGCTTCGACATTCAGATTTGGCGGGCCGTTCAAAAAGGCGTGTGTGCCAGCGACCGAAGTTTGCGATGGAGTTGACAACGATTGCGACAATGAGATCGACGAAGGCGGTGTCTGCGATACCCCATGCGTGCCCGCACCCGAAGTTTGCGACGGTGTCGATAACGACTGCGACAATGAGATCGACGAAGGCGGTGTCTGCGATACCCCATGCGTGCCGGCGACCGAAGTTTGCGATGGTGTCGATAACGACTGCGACGATGAGATCGACGAAGATGACGTTTGCAACGGTGAGTGCGTGCCTTCTGTAGAAATCTGCGATGGCCTGGACAACGACTGCGACGATGAGATCGACGAAGATGATGTCTGCAACGGTGAATGCGTGCCTTCTGTAGAAATCTGCGACGGTCTGGACAACGACTGCGACGATGAGATCGACGAAGACGATGTCTGCGGCGGTGAGTGCGTGCCTGCTGATGAAGTCTGTGATGGCCGCGACAACGACTGCGACAATGAGATCGACGAAGATAACGTTTGCGGCACGAATCCTGGTCCGACGCCCGATCCGGTCAATCCCGAAACAGACACCGAAACCGAGGTGGTCTTCTATGATGAGGACTGCGGCTGCAGCACCTCGAGACCTGCGAACCCGACCGGCGCAATGCCGTGGGCTCTGGCGATCGGTGCCCTGTTCGGCGGTCTGTTCCTCAGAAGACGCCGCCGCAATTAATATCAATCATACGACGAAAAAAGCCGCTCCTTGTGAGCGGCTTTTTTTGTCTTTGTTGTATACAGCAGTTTCAATTCTGCGCATTTTTTGGGGGGACGCAGGGGGGTAACAGTTCAGCCCCATGTTGACTTAATTCACAGTATCTGTATCAGCAATAGTCAATAATACGGCCGTAGGCCGTCATGATGAGCAAAAAAACTCTCCCGCCAACAGGACGTTGGCGGGGCCCGGGGCAGAGCCCCGGTGAGGTCTATGGATGAGCCCCGGCAGAATCGTCATGCATGGGATTGGCAACAAAGCCAATTTTAATGAATTTCTGCCTGGTATGTGATAAATTGGGCGCGTGGTGATTTGGCCACTTTGCGTGATTGAGGTGCTTATGTACAGACTAAAAGGTGTGGCGCTGATAGCTTTCATCGTGGTGGCATTGACTGTAGCAGTCATGTTGCTGTCACAGGACGAATCGGTGCTTCCGGTTCAGAATATCGAGTCGGAGCACGCGCGGGTGCACCAGGAACTGAACGATGTCATGCTGATCGCGGAACTTGGTCTGGATGCGCAGGCCAAAGATCTCGCACGAGATCGCGATCTCGCTCAGGCCATTGGTGAGGTGCGCGACAAACTGATCACGACGACCCCCGAAGACCTCAAACGTCAAACGAATAATGCCTGGAATTTGCCTGTATTCAAGCGGCTCATCCACTGGCGGCAGCAGCGTGATGCATCCATCAATCAGGCCGATGCAAATGCCGCTAATATTTTCAAGGCCGAGAAGGGAGCGATGCTTTCCCAGAGTCCGCTCGTGAATGTCTGGAAAAAGTCGCCTAACCTGATTCTGGCGTTTGCATCTGTACCACTCAAAGACAATCAGCTGTCGTCGGTGCTCGTTGCCTATGGTGTGAATGGCAGCGAACTGCGGGGAGGCAAAAGATACGACAGTGAACTGCCGATTCTGGCTGAAGTCAGCCAGTCTGGCAATGCAGCTCAGGGGCATTTCTTGTTCGATGGCAAGATGTATATGGCTGCGCTTGAACCCGTCATGATGGATGACAAGCAGGTCGGCACCGTTGTTATCGGTTATGAGATTTCGCGCGAAATGATCGAAAGCCTCAAGATTTCGCTGCCGTCGTATGTCGATTTGATGCTTGTCTATTCCAGCCCGCGGTTCGATCAGGTGTCGGGTGGGACCAATATCCGCCGGAATTATTCCACAGCTTCTGAGGATATTAAAAAGCGTGTAGAGACTGAAAAATTCTACGTCAATTCAAACAATCCGGATACATCCAATATGCTTGGATATGACCAGGCTGTGGCCAATCAGGTTTATGTCAACCAATCCGTCAGCGATGAACCCATCTCGTTTTCGCGGATTCGCTGGATGTGGGATGGCACGCAGGAAACCGATGTCTATATCATCAGCAATCTCAAACAGGCCAATACCGGACATGCCAAGCTGCAGCTGAGCGTGATCGTGGCCGGTTTGATTGCCCTGATCGCCGGTGCAGTGCTGATGATCATCTTCATTAACGGGATTTTGAAGAATCTGCATTTGATTCGCAAGGCTGTGGCCGATGCGATTACCACTGGCGAGTCTGTTGATGCCAAGGCAATGGGGTTGATTATGAATGAATCTCCGGATGCTTTGCCGCCATATATCATTCAGGAACGTGCGGATGCCGCAGATACGAGTCTGGAAAGCGAATGGGCTGGCATGATGGATTTCGATGACGAATCCAATGCCAATGCCGATAAGGAATCTTCCGAAGAAGAACTGGCGCGCCTGAAAGAACAGGCAGATGTCGAGGAAGCGACGCCTTTGTATGCAGAATACATGCGGCTGCGCAAAGAAAATCACATCGATACGCCCATGGAATTCGATGTCTTTTTGCGCCGTCTGCAGCGAAATGCCGCTCAAATCAAAGAGAAATATCATTGCACCAGCGTGAGCTTCCAGGTGCACGTCGTCGATGGCAATGTGATTCTCAAACCCAAAATCAGCAAATCGTAATTGTATTGAATGGGGCTTTTCCAGCCCCATTTTTTTGATTCTGTTCGACGCCTGCGAATGCGGAATTGCCGTAAAATCAGCGTGATTCGCCATCACCCCAGGCGCTGTAGGATTTGGACATGTCTCAGGAAACAGATTCACAGACTCAGGAAGAATTGCGGTCGCTTAATGCGATCTTGCGCATGCACTCGCTGACTTCGACGATCATGCCAATCCTGTTGGCATTGTTTATCGTGACGATCGTCGTTTTCCTCGCGGTGAGTTATTCCTCGCGCCTGGGGGTAGATGACCTGCCTCACCGGGATTCGGCTTATGATATCGTGCGCCAGCTTCGCGAAACACCGGAACTCGCCGTTTTGCACGTGAGCATCGAAAAACTCGCGGTTTACGATTCAGAGCACCAGAATGCGCAGTGGCGCATCGCAGATTTTCTGGAAAACAAAAAGGCTTTCTGCAGCATTCCTGTCGAGATTTCTATCAACTTTGGTTACGACCTCTCAGAACTCAGCGCCCGTGATATCACAATCGATGATTCCGATCCCGCACAGAAATCCATCGAAATTCGTCTTCCAAAACCACGGATTCTCGATAGCGGTTACAGCCTGAAATATCACATTGGGGAGACACGGCAAAAACCATTCTGTTCGTCCGAAAGTGGCTGGATCTTTAAGGATTATCAAAACGTGAGCCATGGTCTGAAGGAAGCCATTCGTTATCAGGCTTACCGCGACGTTCTTGGGGAAGACTGGCTCCCCATCTTTGGCAAAGAAGTGCACAGGAGCACGGAATTGTTCTTTATTGGCATCCTGCGGCATCTCGGTTATCAAAACGTTATCATCGTGGCCGGATAGTCGTGATTGCGTGGGGATTATATGCGTAAAACCAAACACAGAATCTATGGTGTGATGGTCTGGAGCATCGCGATCATGCTTTGTGCCGCCACACTCATCATTGCAATGCATACGTTCGGGATGATCATGTCGCCTCCGGGGGCTGTAAAGCTGGAGAAAACCGCATCGATCGTGAGAGATGTTGTACCCATCGGTGAACTCTATCTGATAAGTGCGATTCAGGAAGACTATGTCATATCTTCCGATTCGGATGTTCAGGATATTCTGACATCATTTAACGTCAACCTGAAACAGAATGTCGTGGGAACATCGGATGGTGGAAAACCCGTCGACTGCAGCCGTTCACATTTGGAGGAAATCCGCCAGACTGTGTCGTATAATAACAGCATTGGTCATTATGCGGAGAACCTCGAACTGAAGCGCCTGATCTCACTGTGCGAAATGGAGCTGAAACAGCGTGAGGCCGAGCAGAACCGTGTGTTCGTGATCACGCTCAGCGAGCGGTGTGATTATTACATCGATTTTTCGGATGCAGATCATGCACCATCCATCAAGGAAACCGGGGGATATCCGGATATCCGCTTTGAACCGGATGCGCTGAAAGTCAAGTGTCTCCCCCAGAAAATACAGTTCTTATCGAATGGCGAGGATTACTGGGCGCAGGAAGCCGACGATCGTCCCATCGATCAGATTAAGGAATTGCTCGACAGGAAAATGGTGTCCCGGTTCACAGAGAATTATCGTGACTCGGCTTTGAAAAATGCCGCAGATGCCATGAAATCCTTGTTTTGTGCGATGAAATACAAACAGATTGCGATTAATGGCACGGTTGAGCCGTGTCCAACACATTAGTGGAGTGAATATGAAGAAAAAAGGCGTAGTAGCCGGCGTTTTGGGTCTTTCTGTAGCAGGTGCAGTTGCTGCATTATACGCGACCGATAATCTTCCCATTGATTTGCCAGGCGTGAATCATTCGAATGTTTCGGTCGGCCAGAGTGGCAAGGTCGAGAATGTGAACGAGCACAATGCGCGCATTGCCCAGACGCCAAGGGAAAATATGATTATCGAGTGCAGCAATCAGATCGAGTTTGCGAACAGCTTTGCCGAGATGAAAAGCAAAATGCCTGAGGCCGATCAGAAAGCGCTGGACAATGCATTGAATGCCGTCATCGTTCGGAAAAAACTGAGCGAGCGCGATATCGATGAAAATCTGTGCCGCGAGTTTAAGGGCTGGAGCGAGAAGCGTTTTCTGGAAGAAGCCGGAAAATAGGTGATACGCCATTTGTTTTTTCTGGGGCTCATCCACAGTTCGCAATATCAAATCCGCTGCGTCTCTCGCGCAATGCGCTTCGACTTGCGCATTTGATTTGCTCACTGGGCTCTACATTCGCGCCATTCACTGGATGGCGCTCATTCCGGCCCCCCAGACCCCGCCAAAGGGCTGAGC
>JAEEGL014728065.1_pt1 | contig 14530 bp, 11 predicted proteins | sample 9134231 | NCBI WGS metagenome assembly JAEEGL01 (sample SAMN16246548, study PRJNA631951) | gut metagenome | biome: gut microbiome; feature: rumen; material: fiber-attached | host: Bos | place: Iran: Karaj | collected 2018-10
ACTCAGCAGGTTCTGTATCAGGCACTTTTGATAAAACTGCCATAAATTTATTTCGTGAACCTCTTTCTGCTCTTTCTTCTAGATAATTTTGAGTCTCTAAAGCTGAAATCTTCTCTGCAACAGCGGATATTATAAACTGGTTTATTGAAATGTTATCTTTTGCGGTTATTTCTTTTACCATTGCATGGTAAGAATCGGGGAGTCTTAAACTTAACGTTGTCATCTTTATACCTCCATTTCTTCCAAAAATTCCTTTGGAGTTTGAATTTTTAAACCTAAAGATTCGGCTTCAAGGAAATCCTTTTTGTTGAATGTAACAATAAATCGAGATTCTGTACCTTCCTCTCCGATGAATGAGACTATATATTCTACATCACCAAATTTTGAAATACGCTGCTCACTCTGATAATCAAGAAATTTCTTCAATTCAGTGCGATACAAATTATATAAAGAACCTTCGTATGGCTCGCCTAATATTTTACGTTCATTGACAGGACGATTATCTTTATGACGAACAAGCTTTACTCTTTGAGCATTATCGAAATCTGGATTCCTACCAATTAATAACTGTTGAATTGTAATAATTATATTATTATCCATTTTTTTTCCAAAAGCGCCCCAGTGCGGGCGGTCCACATAACAAGTTTTCCTAGCTGCCCCTCTTTGTCAACGGTATTCTCACAACTGGGTTTGTTTCGTTTGGTTTTGTGTCGAAATTGCTGCTCCCTGTGTATAGCGGTGGATTTGACAGTACGGATTTGACCACATCATCGTGGTCCTGCCCGCTCATCTTTTGACAGAGTACATTGAATTGGGGGGGGGTAAGGGGGTAACAGTTTAGAGTGATGTTTCCGCTGATGTTTTTGTCCGCATAGGTTTGCCATTGTATTTCTGTACTTCCTGTTGCAAAAACGCTTGCATTGGTGTTTACCGTGGTTGATATATTTCTGCCATCGTCATATTTAATTTCAGCTGTGACATACCAGCAGCTTAAATATGTTGGATTTTGAGTGTTGGGTGATTGTGATATAATTGTTTCGTTTGTTTGGGATACTTCTTCCAATGATGCTATGCCTTCCCCGCAAAATGTCACCATGGTGCATGGAAGCAGATTTATATCAACAGGGCTTTCCTCCCCGGGGGCGAGAATCAACGTGGAGCTTTTTCCGGACCACGCTGTAACATTCCCTGTTGGTTCCGTAAGGGAGGCTGCCGTGTACACAAATATTTTTTTGCCACTCGGTATGTTCTCCAATGTGACCGTTGAATTGGTTCCGCCGATTTTCATGTTTTCCGTAAGAATTGGGACCACATTTTCCGCGTCGTAGACCCTGGCAAGGAGGTCATAGCCACTGTCAGCATTTCGTGATGCCGATGGACTGATTGCCAGCGTGACTCTGCCCGATGTTTCTGAACTGCATGAGAGTATAAAAATCTGGGCCAGCAGGAGCGGTAAAAGCGCGAGAAAACTCTTTGTCTTCATGTGGGACCTCCTTTGGATATTGAACACTTCTATTATAGCATGAATTTTTTTTGGTGGCATAATTATCTATAGATTTTCAAAAAAAAGTTGAACGTAGGCTTTTAAAATGGTATCATTATGGAAGGTGGACTGTTTATAGCAGAAAGAAATAGAGGAAATGGCATGGAAAAGAAGAACGACGAGAATAAGACTCAGCGGAAGGGACATTTCAGGATGGTTCCGCAGACTCCGAAACAGATAAAGCAGAACATAATTCTTGCCATCGGGCTTGTGTTTATTGCGGTGGGGATAATCCTTGCCGCATGCAATTTCAGTACGGCGGAATCAGCGAACCTCAGGCCTGCCATCATTGTCATTTTGGTGGGCGCGCTTTTTCTTTTCTTCGGTCTTGGCTTTCTCAGGAATTCCTTCATCGTGTTCCTTGGCTTTATGATTTTCCTTCTGGGAATCCCCGTCCTCCTCAACAATCTGGAGATTATCCAGCTTTCGCCGCTCAGGATGGTTCCCTACGCCATGGTGAGTGCGGGCATCTCCCTTTTTCTGGTGGGGCTTTACAAGTTCCGCCGTGTGCGTTCGTCCTACACTTTCATTTCCGCGACCCTGTTTGTGCTGGGAGTGTTCTTCTGGCTCTTTTCCACCGGAATCCTCAAATTCTCCCTCACGACTTTTGTTTCCAGATGGCTTCCGCTTTTGATTTTGGTTCTTGGTGTGGCTCTGGTGGCCGTGTTCTATGTCCAGCAGATTCTGAAAAAGGACTTTCCCTATTTTGAGGACGAGAAGGATGAGATTCTGGATGAGGATTCTGAAAAATAGGTCCGGCGGTATCGCCCTTGCGTTGATTTTTGTTGCGGCTCTGGTTCTGGTTTCGTGCGAATCAAGCGAAAAAACTCCCCCGACGACAAAGGAGACTTCCGAGACAGTCAGCATTGCGGTTCCGCAGAAAAAGAACAACACATATTTTTTCTCAATAAGCGATGATGCCATGGCTCTTGCGCAAATGGGAACCCCTTCTTCAATACGGAAGCTGTTTTCCAAGCTCCACAGACCGCTGAAGGAAAGCTACAGCGACAGGGAGAAGGTGCTTCTTGAAATCTGCTCGTCGATTATGGGGATAGTCTGGCCGTCCGAAAAATTTACGTCCGATGTTCCCGCTCCGGATTCCTACAATCCCTATATTCCGATTATAAACTCCGCACAGTTCGGGCTGTACGACACAAGTCCGGGCGAGGAGGATTTTTTTACCCTGCTGCTTCCGAATCTGGTTTTAATCAACGGCGAGGCAAAGGAGGACTATTCTGAGAAAATCAGGTCGTCGCTCAGAAAGTGCCTTGAAATCAAAAGTGACTCGGTTGTCGCTAACTATCTGATGGGACTTTTCTATTTGAAAAAGGGGAAGCCCGTCAATGCGCTCAAATATCTGAAGCTGGCCGGAAAAAACGTGGACACGGAGCCGCTGGAGATAACGGTCGCCAAAATGAGGTCCTATTTTGAGAGCGGCAACTACCAGAAGACCCTCCAGTACGCACAGAAGATTCTTTCGTTAAGGCCGGAGGACCAGCTTTCTCTGGAACTTTCGTGCAGGAGCCTTGTGAAGACCCAGAAATGGGACGAGGCCATGGACTATTCGGTTAAGATTCTACAGATTGACCCGGAGAATCTTGACTACATACTTCTGCGTGCCAGAATCCTTGTGGCGAAGGGGGAGTATCTAAAGGCTTCCGCCCTGCTTGATTCATGCGAGGGAATTGGCTCAAAGCACAGGGACTACCTTGTTCTGCGTGGATGGCTGCAAAAAAACTGGAGCAAAAATCTGTCCGCCGTTTCCGACACAATGTCCACCGCGCTTTCGCTCTATCCTGACGATTTGGAGGTGCTGCTTCTTTCTGCACAGGTTGCCTCCGCTTCGGAATCAAAAATTGGTGGAAAGACTGCTCTGGAGCTTGTGGGACCAGTCCTTGAGGCGGAGCCGGACAACATGGATGCGCTGGAGCTTTATGTCAAGGAGATGCTCAGGTCCGGGAAATACAGCGATGCCTACGATACAAGTGTCAGGATGATTGAAGCGGGTGGGGCTTCCCTTGAGACTCTGTGCTGCCATGTTGAATCCTGCCTGGGTCTTGCGAAAAATGAAGAGGCATGGGAGGCGGCCACAGAACTCTACGGGCAGAATCCAGGTTCCGAGCGGGTTGTCCAGGTCTACATAAAATCCATGATTGCCGCCGACAAAAAGCAGGATGCCGGGGAGCTGATAGAGAGTCTGATAAAAACCTCGTCCAGCTCGATGAAAAGTTTTCTATATTATGAGAAGAGTCTGCTTGAATCCAACACGGACGCGGAACTTGAGAGCCTCAGGGTGAGCCTTTCGTACAACGCGAGGAATGTGGACACGCTCTACCGCATGTACAGAATCTACTATTCAATACAGAACTACAAGATGGCCCAGTTCTATCTCAAGCAGGTTGCCGCAATCCGCCCGAACGACCGGGATGTCCAGACCCGACTTGCAGAATTGGAAAAACTTGTAGGAAAATAATCGTTCGCCTTGAAAGACCTTTCTGTTTGTGGTAATATAGACCACCATAGGTTTTTTCTGTCTGAATTTTCGGATTTGAATGAACCTGGACTTAGCGACCTTGATTTTTAACAAAGGTTAGCATTGTATTAAGGAAGGAATAGAAAATGTCTCTTATCGCACTTTTCCTCAGCACAGGAGCTGGAACTGCCGGCGCAACAACCGGAACAGAAGCAGCAGGTGGAGCCGCAGGCTTGTTTGGTAGTTTTGGAATGTTCATTCCACTGCTTTTGATTCTCGTAATCATGTATTTCTTTATGATTCGTCCCCAGAACAAAAAGCAGAAGGAGACCCAGAAGATGATAGCCGCTCTCAAAAAGGGAGACAAGGTTGTTACAATCGGTGGAATCCATGGAACTGTGGCTTCAACAAAGGAAGACACAATCATCGTGAAGGTTGATGACGGAGCAAAGATTGAGTTCAACCGCACCGCAATAGCGACTGTTGTTGTTGACAAGCCAGCGACTGTGGAAGAAGCCAAGCCGGCGGAAAAGAAGGGCTGGTTCGGCAAAAAGACAAAGGAAGACAAAATCACTGAAGAAATAAAGGATAAGGACTCCCAGAAGACTGAGGATTCCGAGGCAAAGTAAAAATGAACAAGAGAAGTCGTTTCATTCTGATTCTGGCGATTCTTGCAATCTGTTTTGGATTCTTGTGGCCGTCGCTTAAATGGTATGCGTGGACACCAAAAGAAGACCAGGCTCTTGCTTTGAGTTCGCTGGAGAATATCAAAAATTATTCTAGCGACAAGGCGGCTGAGGATGTAAAGGACCTCAAGGCTGCCGTCAAGTCCGATCCTTCGCAGGTTTTGACCGATGACCAGAAATGGCTTCTCAAGGCTGCGAAGAAAAACTACAAGGACATGGGCGAGACTGTTCCAAATCCAATGACACTCCGCGATGCACTTGCGTCTTTCTCTGACGAGGAGGAAATCCTCGCACTGATTGAGGGACGCTACCGTGAGAAGATTCTTGCGGACAAAAAGAACTACCAGAACTCCGTGAAGCTTGGTCTTGACCTGAGTGGTGGTATGAACGTCATCGTCAAGGCTGATTTGGATGCAGTTGTTGCGGCGCAGGACGAAAATTCCAATGTCTCCGCGGACACTCTCCGTGTAAGCGCAATGGAGCAGGCAATTGAGACCCTGACCAACCGCATCGACCGCTTTGGACTTAGCTCTCCGACTATCCGCCAGCAGGGTGACGACAGAATCTATATCGAAATACCTGGAAGCGCGGAGACCGACCAGATTAATTCCATCATCCGTGGACGCGGAATCCTGAATTTCCGTCTGGTTGATGACGAGGCCTCAAATTCGTTCAGCACATACTATAGCGCGAACAAGAACAACACTTTCGACAGCCAGGGAAATCTGATTGACCCTTCAATCATCCCGGAGGACTGCGAGGTTCTTGGCTACTATTCGACCGACGACTATGGACTTGACCAGAGGGAGGGATTCCTTGTTGTAAAGAAGGAGTCCGTTCTTGATGGAAAGCACATTAAGTCAGCCGAGGTTGGAACTGAGGACATAACCGGAAAGCCGCAGGTAAGTTTCCGTCTTGATGCCGATGGCGCACAGATTTTTGCTGATTTCACATCCGCGAACATTGGAAAGAATCTTGCTATCGTAAGCGACGACCGCATTAAGTCAAACGCCACAATCAGGACCGCAATCACCGGTGGAGCAGTTGCCATTACTGGATTTGGACAGGAGGAGGCAAAGAATCTCCAGAAAGTTCTCCAGACCGCATGGCTCGATGTTCCTCTGACCGTCGAAAACCAGCAGGTAATTGGTGCGTCACTTGGCGAGCAGGCAATCAAGCAGGGTGTCATGGCCATTGCAATTGGTCTTGCCGCAATCATGCTGTTCATGCTCTTCTGGTACCACGGTGCCGGTGTGAACGCCTGTGTCGCGCAGATTCTGAACCTCTACATAATGTTCAGCATCCTTTCCGCGTTCAATTTCACAATCACACTTCCGTCCATCGCCGGTATGATTCTTACAATCGGTATGGCGGTTGACGCAAACGTAATCATATTCGAGCGTATAAAGGAGGAGAGACGGCTTGGAAAAGACAGGGCATCTTCCATCTCCACTGGATTTGGAAATGCTCTGTGGGCAATCCTTGACTCCAACATCACGACGTTCATCGCTGCCGCATTCATGTCATCTCTTGGATCCGGCGCGGTACAGGGATTCGCATACAGCCTTGCAATTGGTGTAGTTTCAACCTTGTTCACGGCTCTGGTCGTTTCCCGCCTTATGTTTGACTTTGGAACAGAAACTGTTGGGCATAAGGGAATCAGCATTGGCTGGGGGGTAAAATAATGAAAAAGAATTTCAAATTCAGCAAGGCGTTCCTCCCTTGTGCCATTTTGTCTTTGGCCATAATCATTGCGGGTGTTGTTGGACTTTTTGTCCGCGGAGTCAATTTCAGCATTGACTTTGTTCCTGGATTGATTGAGGAAATCAGAGTGGCTCCCGCCGCTGCGGAAATCACATACACAGGTTCATCCACAATCAATGTGGAGCTGGACAGCACAAGCCTCAGCCTGGTAATAACAGGTGCGGGTGTTGACAACGAGACAAGGACATTTTCCTTTGGACAGAATCCAACCGTGTCCGACATGGTTAACGCCCTTAACACTGTTTCGGGTGTGTCCGCAAAGCTGATTGGCTCAGGCTCGGTTGACTCCTATGGAATCTTCGTGAACTCCATGGTGACTTCACGTCTTTCCACAGCACCATACAGGCTCTATGTTCCATTCGGCGACAGTATTTCCGTGGACGATGTTCGCGAGGCAGTCTCCGCGCTGGATGTTTCTGTAAAGGAAATGGGAACCGACGCAAACCGCAGTTTCCAGATTAGGGCGAAGGTCAACAAGGACGACGAGACCTCAAGCCAGGATTTGCAGTCCAACATTCTTTCCGCTCTCCAGTCAAAATTTGGTGCGGACAATGTTCCTGTAATCAGACAGGATTTTGTTGGCTCACAGTGGTCATCATCATTGCTCACAAGCTCCATCTGGATGGCGATTGGCACAATCTTCCTGATTTGGCTCTACGCCGCAATCCGATTCAAGCCCGCTCTTGCATTTGGTGCTGTGGTCGCTCTTCTCCACGACTGTCTTGTGATGTTCGCATTCATCACATGGTTCCAGCTGGAATTCTCCACGACAACTCTGGCGGCAATCCTCACAATCTTCGGTTACTCAATCAACGCGACCGTAGTTATTCTGGACCGCCTCAGATTCAACATCAAGAACATGGAATCAAAGAACTTTATTGACATTCTGAACAAGTCTCTCAACGACACTCTGGGACGTTCAATAATCACAACCGTGACGACATTGTTCGCCGCAATTTCTTTGTGGGTGTTCACGACCGGCTCCATCAGGACTTTCGCAATCGTTCTGACAATCGGTCTGATTTCTGGATGCTACTCATCAATCTTCATCAGTTCCGGCTTTATCGCTCTGGTGAGACGCAACTGGAATCCGGACAAGGAAAGAAAGGGCAAGGCAAGACCACGTGTGGCCGAACCAAGCGTCTGATAGATTCTGTGGTTAAATAGGAAAAATCCATCTCGTCAATGGCGGGGTGGATTTTTTTTGGAGACATCTGGAGTAATATATGGAAGTTATCCGCGCAGAGGTTATGGGATTCTGCATGGGAGTCCGCCGTGCAGTTGAGACAGCCGAAAAAGTTGCATCCGAACACAGTGAAAGTCCGTGCCCCATTTTTACGCTCGGTCCCTTGATTCACAATCCCGCAGTGATGGATTCGCTTAGGGAAAAGGGTGTGGACGTGGTTGATGGGGAAAATCTTTCGGCGGTAAAAAACGGAAGCCCTGTTGTAATCCGTGCGCATGGGGCGGCCCCCAAGGTTGTGGACTCTCTCAAAAAAATGGGTGCGCTTGTTGTTGACGCGACATGTCCACGTGTAAGACAGAGCCAGAAGCGTGTGATGGACTGGAGCCGGCTTGGATATTCGGTCGTTGTCGCGGGGGACAAAAACCATGGCGAGGTGACGGGACTTTCTGGATATTTTGACCCAAGTTTTGGCGGCGACTTTACGGTGGTCCAGACGGTGGATGAGGCAAAAAAACTTGTGCTTCCGGAAAAGACCATGCTGATTGCGCAGACGACGTTCAGCCTTGAAAAATATAGCGAAATCAGGACCGTGCTTTCCGAAAAAAATCCATCCATAAAAATATTTGACTCAATCTGCCCGGCGACAATGGAAAGACAAAAATCGCTCGCCGCACTGGAGGGAAAATCGGACGGCATACTGGTTGTGGGTGGAAAGAACTCCGCGAACACACGCAGACTTCTGGAGTCCGCAGAAAAAATCTGTCCACGGACCGCGTTGATTGAGGGCCCCGAAGAAATCCCCAAGGACTTTTTTGCCATGGAAAAGGTTGCGTTGACCGCTGGAGCGAGCACCCCCGACTGGATAATCGACCGCGTGGAAAATCGGCTCAAGTCACGGAATTAACAGAATCTTTTCAATACTTCCCAAATCCACGGAATTTATGTATATTAAGGGAAATTCGGTTTTAATGCTGGAGATAATGGAGATTATGTTATGAAAAAGATACTTGCAGCATCCGCCATGTTTTTTGCTTCGGCCATGCTTTTTGCCTACAATCCGCCATTGGCAGGGGAAAATATTTTTAAGCTTTCAAATCCAGTTCTTTCAAGCGGTGGAGCATCCGCAAGTGGAGGACCCTTTGGCGACGTGGTTCCCGGTTCCATTGCGTACAATCCAGCCCTGACGGCAGCTGAACAGAGGACCGCAATCAACGCGGCGGCATCCTTTCTGATTGACACGGACAGCGACAGGGGTTTCGGTTGGGGATTCCATGCCGGTGCCATTTTTCCGAACAAGTGGATGGTCTTCACTGCGGCAGCCGAGGGTGTGTTCAGTTCCGCGCCCTGTCTTGATGTAGGAAAGCAGGCCACAATCCATCTTGGTCTTTCAAAGGAGATTACCGACAGCATTTCCATAGGACTGAACGGCTACTTTGGATATTTCTTTGGCGATGGGGCGGACTTCATAATTGGAGCGGACCTTGGATTTTTGTATTCGACCGAGAGCCTGGGATTCCTGAAAAATCCACGGATTGGCGTGTCGATTCTGAACATGGGAAAGCCTCTTTCGGGGGACTATGCTGTTGGCGGAATCAACGGAAGCAGCTCGGGAACATCCTATCCTGCAATCTTTACCCCAAGACTTTCTTTTGCCGCGGAGATTTTTTCACTTGGTTCCTTCAAGAACAGATTTACCGGAGCATTTTCGGTGGACGCATATTTCCCGACCTTCCAGAATGCTGTGTTCGATTTGGCGTTCGGCATTTCATACAACAAGATTGTGAACCTGACCTTGGGCTGGGAGGCAAATGTCCGTGAGATTGCGGAAACAAAAAAAGCAAGCTGGCCTTCAGTTGGACTTGGACTGCACCTTGTGATTTCTTCCGGAGACACAAAGGAGTCAAGGGAGCAGAACGAGTTTATACCCGCCGCATCGTGGCAGAATCTTTATGGCTCGGTCCATAATATCGGTGTGGGCGCGACCATGTACATAGGAATGACGGACGACGAGGCTCCCGAAGTTTATCTCTGGGGCGAACAGATTACTATGGATGATGACAACTGATTTGGCATCCGCCGGTCAGATTTTCTAAGGAAACACTAAAGGGAGACAGAAATGAAAAAGGTAAAATTGATTTTCGCGGCCCTGTGCCTTTTTGCAGGAATCCAGACTTATGCAGAAAGAGCGCCTGAATATATTTCTCCAAACAACGACGGTGTGCAGGACACTCTGGTTATTCCGCTGAAGATAAAAGAAAAACGCTACATAAAAGAATGGAAGCTCACAATCTACAATGAGGACGGAAAAATAATCCGCACAATCGGAAACAAAAGAAAGGATGAGGAAAAACTTACATTCGCTTCTTTTTTCAAGAGACTCTTCCATCCAAAGAGCGGTGTCGATATTCCAAATTCTGTTGTGTGGAACGGTCGCCTTGGTGATGAGGCCGCTGCATTGGGACTGGTTCCAGGAGATGTCGCCCCCGACGGAAAATACTATTACATTTTCAGCGCGACGGATGACAACAACAACACTGGCCTTTCCGCAAAATACTATGTTGTGGTTGATTGCACAGCGCCTGTAATCAGTCTGGAGTCCATGACCGAGGAAGAAAAATCTTTTGGCGAAGGGTCCAAGCCTTTAATCAAAATCAGGCAGAGGGGTTCTGAGGAAGTTCTCTGGTCCGCCGCAATCATATACAGTGCGGATGGAAAAAAAGTCAGGACATACAAATGGGAAAACTCATCGCCTGACCCGGAAGTTGTCTGGGATGGAACCGCCGACGATGGAGTGATGGTCAAGGACGGTGTTTACTACTACGAGATTTTTGCGACCGACCGTGCGGGAAACAAATCCGAGAAGGCTGTAATCAGCAACATAATTTTCTCCGCCGAAAAACCTGTGATTGGAATTTCGCTCAAGGACGGAAAATATTTTTCACCAAACGGCGACGGCATAAAGGACCTGATGTATTTTGACATAAAGCTGCCGGTCTCACCTTCATCCGTGAACACTCTTAGCGAATGGAAACTTTCAATCGCTGATTCCACCGGAAAAATCCGTTATGAGAGAAGCGGTGGACCTGAGGGTGCAAGTGAAAACTATTTTGACGGAAAGGGAAGCGACGGACAGATTTTGAAGGACGGAATCTACCGGGCGATACTCACAGCTAAATATAAAAACGGATATGTGCCGCCAGTCTCTATTTCCCCGGACTTTATTCTTGATGTAACGGCCCCTGCCGCAACTGTTTCTGTCTCGGACAAAATTTTCAATGGCAAAAAGGATTTGACTTTCACCCAGAAGCAGACCTCCGCTGAACCGCCATTTGATGACGGAAAAAAATGGTCCGGCGCAATCAAGAATTCGGATGGCGAGCCTGTCAGGACTTTTGCGTTTGGTCCAAAACTTGCGGACTCCTTTACATGGAACGGAACCGACATGAACGGACGCTTTGTTCCTGATGGGGACTATGTTTACGAACTCAGGGGCGAGGATGCTGCCGGCAATGTGGGAACAACAACATCGTCCACATTCACTCTGGACTCTTCAAACACGGAGCTTGTTTTGAGCGCAAGTTCATCGGCAATGTCCGTGGAGCCAATCCTGTTCTATCCATCTGCAAAGGCCGCGACCGGAATTTCCACCTACAGATTTGTAATCAAAAATGCGTCCGGAAAGGATGCCTTTGTTGTTGACGGCACTGGCGATGTTCCTGAATCAATAAAGTGGGATGGAAAATCCAACGACGGAAGCGAATGTCCTGATGGAAAATATTCCGCACAGATTTCAACACTTGCAAACAGCGGAACCACGGCGGTCTCACAGACTGTCAGTTTTGTGAAGGACACAGTTCCACCGGAAATCAAAATTTCTTCTCCATATACTTTGTCCTCGCCCGATGGTCTTCCGGTGGCGCAAAGCCCAAGACAGACCCTCCCTGTCAAAGTTGAAAAGTCTTCCGAGGAGGAGCTTTGGACCGTGGAGATTGTTGATGCCGGAAACAGAATTGTCCGTGAGATAATCCAGAGCGCGGGCGAAGGAAAAAAGATTTCCGCATCTGATTTTGCATGGGACGGAAAGGATGCCAACGGAAACATTGTTGCGGACGGAAGATACTCCCTTAAAATCTATTCTGTCGATGGTGCCGGAAACCGTGGCGAGGATTCAATCAAAAATATAGTTGTTGACACAAGGGCGACAGGAGCATACGTAACCGCCGCCGAGGAACTGATTTCCCCGAACGGAGATGGATACAAGGAAGATGAGGTCCTTTACGTCAAGACCCTTCTGAATGATGGAATCAGTGAATGGACATTTGATGTTGTCGGAAAGGACGGTGTTTCCGTTAAAAACTGGAGGGGCGGCGAAAACTCAAGTGTCCCGGAAAATTTTGTTTGGAACGGAAAGGGTGCGGACGGAAAACCATGTGAAGGAAAGTTCTACGCAAAAATTGTGATTGAATATCAGAAGGGAAACCATGTCGAGTCCATGTCAACACCATTTGTTGTTACGGCGACTCCACCGGTTCTTTCTGTAATTTCTTCCGCAAATCCAGAGGAGTTTGAATATTTCAGCCCGGACAACGATGGCTACGAGGACGAGCTTGACATGCTGCTCTACGCAAAAACTTTGGCGGGTGTCCGTTCGTGGTCTCTTGTCGTCAAGGACAGCCACAACAATTCAAAGGTGTTCTGGAAAACCAGCGGAAAATCAATGCCGGCAGACAGCTCCGAGGAAAATCTGTACCGCGCCTCAATCAACTGGGACGGTCGCGGAAATGATGGAGAAATTGTAATGTCCGCCGAGGATTATCCTTACGAATTTACAGTAACCGACAATCTTGGAATGACATCGGTTTACAGGGGAATAATTCCTGTTGACGTTCTTTTGATGTACGACAATGGCCGCCTCAAGATGCAGGTTCCTTCCATTATCTTCCGTGGCGACAATGCTGATTTCAAATTGACCGGGGAACTTGATGACAATGGAAAGGTGATTGCCAGAAGCAGTCTTACCGAGGCACAGAGGGACAACAACATCAGGGTGCTGAAACGTGTCGCACAGGTTCTGAACAAATTCAACGGATACCGTGTGACTGTCATTGGACACGCGAATCCTGTTGACGACTGGGATGGACCGGAGGAAAACAATCCTGAGGAAGTGCTGCTCAAGGCTCTCTCCCTTAGGCGTGCGGATTTTGTTAAAAAATGGCTCATAGAAAATGGAAAGATTTCCGAGTCACGTCTGAGCACGGAAGGAAAGGGCGGTCTTGAGATGATTGCAAACAGGAAGGACGCATCCACAAACTGGAAAAACAGGCGCGTGGAATTCATTCTTGAAAAATAGAAGGAACACTGAAACATGAGGACTGCAAGCAAATACGACGGAATCATTTTGGACATTGACGGAACAATCTGGAACACGACAGGAATTGTTGCCGTCGCATGGAACAAGGCGATTGACGACTCAAAGACCGGCGCAAAAAAAATCAACGCACAGGATTTGCAGCGTGAGTTCGGAAAGACCATGGATGTTATTGCGGACGACCTGTGGCCAAATCTTTCCAAAAGCCAGAAGGAGATTCTTTTGTCAAACTGCTGCACCGAGGAACAGGTTGCCCTAAAAAATAATACGCTCGACATAACATATCCGACCGTTGTTGAGACAATCAGGGAGCTTTCCGAGGCAAGCAATTTTTTTGTCGTCAGCAACTGTCAGGACGGCTACATCCAGTTGATGCTTGAAAAAACAGGCCTTGAGGATTATGTAAAAGATTTTGAGTGCTTTGGTCGGACGGGCAAGGGCAAGGCTGAGAACATCCAGATGCTTGTGCAGAGAAACCAGCTCACTTCCCCGGTCTATGTTGGCGACATCCAGGGTGATTGCGACGCTTGCAGACAGGCGGGAGTTCCATTTATCTGGGCGGCATACGGATTTGGAAATGTGTCGGACTATGTTGCGAAACTTGAAAAATTTTCCGATCTGATTGAGGCCGTGGAGATTGGCGACTGATGCTTTATATTTTTGACATGGGCGGTGTGGTGACAAACACATCGAGCGAAATCAAAAAACTCGTGGACATTTTGGGAACGAACGAAAATGATTTTTTCAAGTGGTGCGGCTCCCCAAAAGGAAATCCTGCGGGACGTGGTTCTGAGTTTTATAAAAATGGCGAGATGGATTTGTTTTCAATGCTGTCCAATGGCGAAATCACTGTCAAAGAATTCTGGAGCATTTTTTCTGCGCGCTCTGGAATTGCAGTAACGACGGACTGGTGGCACTGGCTTTTCCATCCCGTGTTGAATCAAAAAACTGTCAAAATAATCAAAACCCTAAAGTCAAATAAAAACCGTGTGGTCTGCGGGACAAACACAATCGACAGTCACTACCAGAACCATCTGGAGCGCGGCGACTATAGTTTTTTTGACCAGACCTACGCATCCAATTTTATGGGAGTGTCAAAGCCGGACCCACGTTTTTGGAAAATAATTTTGACTGCCGAAAATGCCGGACCGCACGAAACAGTTTTTATTGATGACAGAAAAGAAAATGTTGATGCCGCAAAAAGTCTGGGAATAAAATCAATCCTGTTTGAGAGTGCCGAAAAATTGGCTTCCGATTTGGAGCTTGATTTGAATTTTGATTGAGGAAAAATGCCCATGAAAAATTTTTTCCTTGAAAATAAAATTGCGGGATTCGTTTTTGATATGGACGGTGTTCTTTTGGACAGCGAATCCGTTTATGAAAAAGCGTGGCGTGTCGTTTCCGAAGAGATGGGACTTTCTGATATTGATTCGCTCCACAAAAAATGTCTTGGCGTTTCAAAAAGCGTTGTGCTGAATATGTTTTCCGAAAAATATGGGGACGCATGTGA